>QQTW01001689.1_pt1 | contig 15680 bp, 18 predicted proteins | sample 1904831 | NCBI WGS metagenome assembly QQTW01 (sample SAMN09435610, study PRJNA476489) | Subsurface metagenome, whole genome shotgun sequencing project. | reverse complement strand
GTTTGTCGAAGGAAGTCTTCTTGGTTTTGAATTTGTCCGGCGTCTTCTCATCATCGCTGTCATCTGATTCTTCCGTTGCCATACTAGCATTAGGAGTATCGAAATCCTCATCGTCTAAAGGCTGTCGGGGTCAATATGGCGTAGGTCACTGTCTGGGAGTAGCTGCTTACTAGGTCCTTGATTGCTATCATCTCCTCGATCACCTCGTCCAACGCGTCGGCTGACCCATATGGAAGCTTAGAGCCCAGACGGTGGATCTGGCTAGGTGGCGCACAGATAGCAGTATTGATAACAGTAGGGCTAGGAATGGACAGCTGCTCACTGACTGCAGGAGTACCACTCGGCTCGGCATTTGAACGCTTTTCGGGTTTCAAGGGCAGAGGGTCGACTGCCGAGTCTCTGGTTCCTTCTTGTACCCTCACAGCATTCTGCGGGTTGCCAAGAACATGATAAAGAGCTTGGTCCGGATTGATTAGGGTCCGATATTGAATGCATTCTGCCGGGTAATGCTCGTTGACCACAGCGATGTTTAGCTGGTGGTTTCAGTAGTTGCTGCGCTTTTCGGGACGATATTGACTTACAGGTATTGAGGACCTTTTGAGGTATTTCAGGAGGTCGTTGTATGTCAGGCCCTTGTCGATGCTGATATGGGTAATGTCGTTGTCCCATTTCTTGATCCACGTTGAACCTCTCTCGAGTACCTTGGCAATCCGAAGCTTTCGGGCAGGAGCCACGTCATCGTTGGGTAAGAAGTCTTGCAAGGGATCAGTACCATCGGGGAAGGGGGGCGGGAAAGAAAAAAGAGCTTACAGAACTTCAGTCCTCGGAAGATCTGCTGAGCCTCTGGCAGGACTTCCAGTGATCGACCTCTCTTACGTTTCCCCTTTGCATTCGGTGCCATCTGGACTGGTGCTTTCAGGTTCTGACGATCTGCAGCAGTCCGAGACTGCAATTCTAGACCTTCTGTCACTGGAGGCCTCAGAACAGGTGCAAGTGAGGCGTCTAGTTGTATCTCGCCATCGTGAGGTATTGGCTCCGCCAGTGGTAGCTTAGCTCTTTCTGATATCAGGCTTGCAGGAGCGGAGACAGTTTTGCCTAAGACTCGAAACTGAGGTTGAGTGCAATTTGCTCCACGACTGTTGACTGTTTGTGATGAAGTAGGTGCTTTTCGTACAGGTTTAGCGGCCCTAAGATTGGCGAGCACGTTATCCACATCATTCAGCGTGTCGTCTGCGACATCTAGCTCGTAAAGCTCTGTAAAGAAGCATCTCTTCAACGTTTCCAGGGTTTCCATGGTTCCCATACCCTATGGTGCTCAAGCGAGGCCAAGGAAAGCGAAGAAAGCAGAGAAAGACAAACGCCGAGAAAAACACAAATCCATCGAGCTTAAGCCATTGAGCAATCTGTTATCGACTGGGACCTGGTCGGTGGCACCCAATGTGTACGGGATGCTTATGTAGCGGTAGAATTGTCCTCTACCGTCCATCACGAGCTCACGTGCGCTGTCACGAAATATTCACTCAGGTCCATAATGACGCTCAATGTGTCTCTCCAACCGGTCACCCTCATTACAAGCTTGCTGGTATATAGGGTATCGATTTGATCGTCAAGTCTGAGAGCGCACATTTTGCTTGGAGAAATGGACTGTCACACTATGTAACTTCTTACAGCTTTGCACCAACGCATTCTAATCGCTCCACAGCAATGAGGAAGAGCTGTTCATTATCTCTGGTAATTCAACTTCTGACAATCGATGTTGGAGTAGCAATGGATGATGCAGCTCAATTCCTGCATAATGATAAGATTGTTGGTGGCAGACCGGCTCGAAAGCCTGTTTGAAGCGAGGATTGGGGCCAGCCAATAGGGAGCTCGGCAGCTCGGGTACCTCTACAAGCCTCCGTAGGTGTCTACGCCGTCGAACTCTTAAATCAGGCGCTGGGGGCGCGTAGTATTCGTCTATACTCTATTCTCCGTTGCATATATCTGTCTCTGCATAGTAGCTTCCGGACCTACAAGTAGCAATTTCGTGGGTGAAATAAGAACCTGCGCTCGATTCGATCCTGCCTTGTACCTAAGTATCCTGTCCTCGAAATACTTGGCCAAGCCACAACTGCGATCATGAAGGATCCTTTTCATGCGTCTAACCAGAGGTCTGGACTATTATGTCTGTATGATTAGCGTCAGGCGTCCCACCGCTTCCGTTCCAGAACAATACTGCAGTCAGATGGGATTGCCGAAGGATCAATCACATCCATGTAGCTTGCAGATTCCAAGCCAAGATCAACGACATGCAGCTCATGCTCGAATCACAACGGTGATATGTATCACCACTATGCAGATGAAAATCACGCCAATGCATCCCTGGGCACACACGCTTCCCAGGAGGCAGTCAGCAATGAGGTATAGATACTTAAACCAAGCTCCTGTCAAGCTTTTCAAGAGAGTGGTCTGAAATCCGTCCTCTGGTCATTGGCATTGTACGCTGCATAACCATCGACATGGACAGTCATTCGGCTGAAAAAATAATCAGTAGCGATAAACCGACATTTCAGTCTCAGGAGTTGGCCAGTAGCGAGATCACAGAAGTCGAGTTAATCAATCCCTCAGGGCACCGGCAAGAGGTTCACAGGAATTGGTCTCTATGGAGCGCCTTGGCAGTTGGCATTGTGTCTGGAAACTGCTGGACTGCGCTTGCTGGAACTCTCACTGTCGCTATCAGTAATGGGTAATCAAGCTCCTCGATCTCCCCCAACCAATAGGACTGACTAAATGCAGAGGTCCGCCTGGCGTGATATACGAGTTCCTCTTCGCGGCCCTGATGTACGCTTTCATCTCAGCCTCGATAGCCGAATTAGTCTCAGCCATGCCCTCTTCAGGAGGTGTTTACCATTTCGCATCCGTCAGTGGCGGCCGCTTTGGCCGCTTGACTGGCTGGTTCGCCGGCTGGTGGAATTTCTGTGCTTACCAGTTTGGTCAACCTGCCGTGTCCGCAATAGCGGGCAAGCAGCTCATCACCATGTATGGTCTCTTTCATCCCGACTATACGCCTAATGTGTGGCACACCTTCATCGGCTATAATCTGGTAACGTGGATCATGTGCTCTGTCGTTCTCTTCTTCAACAGAGCGCTGCCCATGATCGAGAAACTCAGCATAATCTTCGTTATTGGGGGCGTATTCGTCACCATTATCGTCTGCGCCGTGATGCCTTACGTAAATGGGAAACCGTATGCTTCACACGAATTTGTCTGGCAAAATTGGGAGAACGGGACTGGCTGGACAAACAACGGCTTCGTCTTCGTGGCCGGCTGTCTCAACGGCGCATTTGTTAGTGTCTTCCATTTTATCATCCGCCATCGATACGAGATAGCACTGACCTTATATCATCATATAGGGAATGGGCACGCCGGACCTCGGTAAGTTTTGGAGATTTCTACAATCAAACCAACCTAAGTCTGGAATTGCAAGAGGTGACATCCAATGTGGTCCACTAACCCTTCATACCCCGAGAGATCTCATGCAGCAATCTACTTGACTTAGTCAACTCATGCTAACTTAGATCTGCTCCAGTAACCCACCTCTCGGAAGAAGTACCTCGGCCTAGCCGTACTCTTCCCAAAGTGATCCTGCATCAGAACATCATCAACATTGTTACGACCTTGTTATTCTTGATTGCAATACTGTATGCGTTGGATGACCTTGACGCCGTCCTGGCAACGTCTGCCACTTTCCCATTGACAGAAATCTATCGCCAGGCTACCGGTAGCGCAGGTGGAGCACTTGGGCTCATGATAGTCATCTTTCTCTCCACTGCCGTTGCCCATATTGGAGGTTATATCGTCATGGGTCGGACACTCTGGACACTCGGACGGAATGATGTGGTTCCGTTCAGCAGTTTCCTCGGCAAGATCCATCCGACCAGGAGGAACCCGTTCAATGCAACACTGACGTGCGGAATCATATCCACCTTACTATCGTTCGTCCTTGTCGCCAACACTACGGCTTTCAATGCCTTCGTAGGCGCGTTTGTCATCTTCAGCACTCTGAGCTATCTCGCAGCCATCCTCCCACATCTCCTCTCTCGGCGCTCGAATATTGAGCCCGGCGACTTCTGGATGAAAGGATGGCTTGGGTATGGTGTTCACGCCATCAGCTGCTTGTATATCGTGGCCTTCGCCGTCATCTTTTGTTTCCCCTACACCATGCCGGTCGATGCGGTATCGATGAATTATGCCAGCTTGATGGTTGGGGGCACGTCACTCTTCATCGTGGGATGGTGGTTGGTGAAAAGGGATCAGTATGAGGGGCCCAAGTTCGTTCCTAGAAATCACGCGTTGCTAGCAAAGGATGCCTTGTAGGAAGTCTTGTTCGAGATGCTAGCCACATGTGGTTATGCTCCGTGTTTGACAATGGGCCTTGGATATTGTTCGGAAATCTGGATGGTTGGATTCCCAAGTTGTTTGCTGTGGGATGGGAGTTGAAACTGTGAGCGTTCGGCACCTATAGCTCAATTTACATTACCCTGGTAAAAAAAAGGGTCTTTGCTGCCTACCTGCCTAGCAATGGCCTTTTCTGAACAGTGGTGACACGGCGTCAGTACGGCTCCTCCGAAAGGCATCTGGATTGGATGTGAAAGTAGATGCCAGTCAGAAAGAAGAGATGGCAAACCAGAAGTTTGCAGTACTACACCCCTCCAAATCCATTAAAGCATATAGGGTGTTAGTTCCCTATCTCGATCGCATGCCAACGGAGTGTCACAGTATGAAGACCATAAACAGAAGCCCTACCAATTGATCGTTTTCCTCAAACCTGTCCGGCCATGATGTGCGGAAGTGGTACGTGGAGCCTATCTTGGAAATCTCATGGAGCTCTTCCTCAGTCAACTTGGTTCCGACAGCCTGGGGATATCCATCGAGTCTCTCCAGCTTTGTCGTGGTGGTGACAGCAGCAACTCTATTCTGCCTCAGCCACGCCAGAAGTGCAACAGCCTTGGTGGTATGATGCGCCTTCGCCACGCAGGCCAACGGCTCGTGCGATGGCCCCTCTGAACACCACTAAGCGGGCGTCAATCGCTTGACAGATCCAAGTTTGATGCCTGCTTGACGCATCCGTAGTATGCATCGGTTGGCGCGTTGAGTACGGATGGTATTCAATTTGATTGATGACCGGCAGCTCGATGGCTACTGGGAGCATGACTTCGACATCGGAACGTTGGTAATTGCTCACACCTATTGACTTTGCCTTGCTCTTCTTCTTCACCTCTTCCAAGGTGTACCACGCGCGCTGGAAGTCCGCTTCGGAGTTGGCAAAGAAAGGATCGTGCTAACCCCCATGCTTGTGCGGTTAGCACGATCCCAAAGAAAGGGATGTGAATTAAGTAACTATAGACATGTGCGGTAAGCGAAGCTTTCCAACACGTGCCACGGCCTTCGGCAAACCTACCAATCGAAATAATCCGTCTGCAACTTCCTGAGCCTTTTGCTCAAGTGCCGCAGGTATGTCGTCAATCCGTTGGGCAACCTTGTTGGTGTGAAAACCTTTTCGCGGGGTGGTCATTGGGCTTCCATGATCATTAAGTCCGACTTTTCTTCGGTTCCCTACATTTCAGTCCATCCAAATGATAGAAGCCCATTCGAATGTGCATTTCTGATCATTTCGACAAGACCCGGATTGAAGCGTGTGTTGCCAGCCTCCTTAAACCATGCTGTTCCTGTCCTGAAAGCGAGCTCTGTACCTTGTCTGTCGAACAGCGTTCGCACTCACGGCGTTCGGGTCGAACCATGACTTACTAGAGGTATTTTGTTGCCATCATGGAGCGGTGTTAAGGGGACAGATACTCATGATACGCGTTGGACCAGACGTGTGAACTGAAATGGATCATCCTCTGTCTCGCTCAATTGGGGTTATGGCAGGAATAGGGAGCGCTCGCTGCCCACTCCAGAGCTCTCTGGACACACATTTAACATCTTCGTATGTGTCTCCTGTGACACAGGCATACTTGAAAGTTCTGATTCTCTTCTTGCCGACTCGCCCGATCATCTCTGGCAGGGCATTCCTAAAAATAAGAGATGTGTTATGATCATCCTAGTCTAAGTGATAACGCATATCATGTAGCAGGGACTTACAGCATTCCCCGTCACAGCCACGTCGAGGGTTTCGAGCAAAAACATAATGATTGATTCTTGCACTGAGTAGAATCTTTCACCGGATGCTTGGACGCCTTCTACTACCATATCACCGTCCGTTCGGACCAATAGCGCTGGGATGTGGTGATCCTTCAAGTAAGCTTATCGAACCTCCTAGTCGAACCTATATCCATATCCCCCATGATAAGCGTTGACGTATTTAGTGGTCATTTGGATGCCGAACGTCCGGGTCCTTCACACAAGGGTGTACAGCATAAAATAGTGAGCACGGATCACTCACCTTGTGCACCATACTTCGGCAAGTCTTCGTCCAAGGCTGTAGCCTTGCTTCCACCGCGCAACGTGATATTGGAGAGCTAACATGATGTTGATAAATTCCTAGGATGGACACCCATGGTATTGCATATCCTAGGAGCGGCTCGCCGATGTAGTCCAGGTAGCAGAGTGTCCGGGTTTCACATCTAAGGTACAGTTCTTGTTCCCATCTTACAGTCTCTCTTCTGATACTATGTTCCTATTCATTCGGAGAATAATTGCCAAGAGCCTTGAACAGTTACCAGCTGCGTTAGATGTGCCAGGAATGATCTTCACCGAGCTATGCAGAATACAGAAGTCATTCAAGAAGTCGAAATAATGATGAAGACAACGTATCGGCTTGATCGATCCATGTAAATGCTAAGTACTGTGGCTAGCATGAATGGAGGCAAGGAAACCGCTCGCTGGCCCCTACAATATTCTTCCCGGGACATCCACTCCTAATCTTCGGCCTATGAATTCACCCTGTCAGCAACATCTTTTTAAAAGATCGCCTAAAGGATTTCGCGTGCCTCCCTTGTGATTGTTCGCCCTCTCTGTCCAGGACATACATATAGGAGAGAGTCTTCACGTACCTTCACAGCATACTTCCGCTGCGGGAAATGCATCTGCCTCTTCTTCTGCTTTTCCGACACTATCGACGCCTCATGCTTCGTCAACCGCCTCCGCATCGCTCTCGTCTGCTTGGGGCGGAGGTCGAGCGGCAAGTATTTCTTGTTTTTGTAGAATATGCGGAGTTGGGAGCGTTGGGTGGCGTTGATGACGGTGAGAACGCGAGCGACTGATTTGCGAAGGTCATGGCTGCATTGATACAGTTGTCGAATTAGCCTAGATCTTCACTTCCTGCTAGGAATTTGTAGGAACCGTATATGGTGGGCAGAGCGTTTGCTGTCGGATATAACACATACATCTTTGTGAGCTTGGAATTGGCACCACCGGCGACCTTTTGCGTCCGTAGCTGAGCGAGCTCGGTCTTTAGCTCGACGAGTTGTTTCTTGAGGTCATCCTTGTTCTTGCCCCAGAGCTGGGCGGTCTTGATTTTGGTTGTCGACTACATCCGTCAGTAATACATTCGTCAGGCGGATCCGCCGGCCAGCTTACCATCGTGATCGAATATGGTGTACGTCGCGAGAGACAAAGTGAGGTCGCTGTTGCAGCCCTTGAAGTTGTGCGGCGCTAGAGGGACGGATGAGGCTGAATAAGCGAAATCACTCTAACCCCTTCCGTTCGGACAACGTCCAGCCGCCGCAACGGCGGAGATATCTGATGGGTAGTAGGAGCACCTCATGATGCTTGGTTTTCGGTCAAACCCGTCTCTTTTACCGAAGACTTACTCAGCGACATCTTCAGAATTTCCCAAGCCATGTCCACATCGACGGGACCCGGATGGGCACAGCTCAGACAACAGACACGAGCCTTAGAAGCACAGGTAACCACCCCCTCCGTAGCAAGTAAATATATCCTGATATTAACGACGAGCTAGACAGACACCCTCTTCCACACCTATTCCCGCTTTGCCTCCGCCCCCAACATCCCCCCAAAACCCACAGAAGAAGAAACGAATACCGAATCCCAAATCCAAGTCCTCCTCGATAAAGTACACTCCCCTATCCTCCCTCTCCGCGCCTCCCCCCCTCATCCCATCACAAGCATTAACCTCCAACCAGCGCGAATTCCTCATCGAAGAACTCACCCGCCTCCTAACCGCCTCTTCTCCCCTCACCTCCTCCGCCCTAAAGCAAAACAACCTCACTCTCCACCGCTCCACCCTGCACGAACACCAATCCACCCTCACCCGCCTCCGCGCCTCCATCGCCGAATATCGCCAACGCGCCAATCTCCTTTCCACCGTCCGCTCCGACATCTCCTCCTACCGATCCTCGAACCCCGAAACCGCAGAGGCTGACTACATGCTCGATGAACGAAGTCGGATCGATCGAAGCCACGGGGTGGCGGATAGCGTGCTCAGCCAGGCGTATGCGGTGAACGAGCAGTTTGGCGTGCAGCGGGAGATGTTGGGGAATGTGCAGAGGAGGATTGTGGGGGCGGCGGGGAAGGTGCCGGGGATTAATGGGTTGATTGGGAGGATTGGGGCGAAGAAGAGGAGGGATGGGTTTGTGTTGGGGGGGGTTGTGGCGTTTTGCATGTTGATGTTTTTGTATTTTATGTGAGCTTGTTCTTTCCGCGCCGGCATGATGTGTGGGTCATGGGTGGGTTTGCATGGCGTTTGGAGGTCATAGCATTTAGCGGGCGCTGGTATATTCTACAACCACTTCGAAATGGCATGTCTCTCGCTCGCTCTCAGCGACCTCTTCACAACAACCACTGGTGGCTTTGAGTTTCATTTGCTGTATTCTGCAATCCTTTTCGGCGCCGGCGCCCGGCTACCCTCATCCTTCTCCCTCCTCCATCCATCTAAAAGCCTTGTTACTCCCGCTACCAAGCCCTCCTTCTCCGTTCCTTCTGCATCCGCGCTACCTGCCCAACGTATCCTAAATAGCCAGTCCACCAGATACACATACCCCACCTTTGAATTTGCCATCCCCATCGCCTGTCTCAATTCCTCCGTAAGTCCTTTTTTCACCAGAAAATATCTTCCCCAGTCCTCTTCTCCTCTCTGCTTTCTGATCCCCGACATGAATGTCCGCACAATGAGCGCTTTCATCCAGTCTGGTTCTACATTGATCTCGACCTTCTGCAGCAGCGGTCCTTCCTTTTGTCTCATACCCTGCTCAAGCAATGCCGCCAAGGGAGGGTTCTTCTCTTTGTTCATGAAACTCTGCGTCTGCATTTCCGCCCATCGGCCAGAGTATACGCTAACGATGGAGATCCGGTCTCTCAACACGGAGGTGGTGTCGGAGGAAGTAGAAGGGGAAGCCAGCGTCGAGCCCACCAAGTTGGGGAAGTAAAGGGATTTATCCGCGCGGAATATCCGAGCGGGGGAGATGAAGCTTTTGCCCTTGTGGTACTGAGTGCGGGTCCAGTCGCGGAAGTAGGGTTTAGCTGCTTGTTCGGTCCTGAAAGCTTCGATGAGTAGGTTTCTTCATGCTGACGACAATTGGATCACAGTATTGAGAGGAATAGAGGGAAGGACGGAGAGCATACAATTCTTTCCGCCGCACAAGGTGCTTGCTGTAATCGAACAGGTCGTCTCGTTTTTCTCGCCATGACCGGGGATCTATACCGCTGTTTTCACCTGGTTTTGGGGGGTAGAGAATACCGATCGGGCGTGAGAGTGGTTTGGGCGTGGAATCTTTTGTTTTAGGGTCCTCGTCTTTCAGAATTTGAGCCGCGGTGGTGAAGATGGTACGGCGAGAGCTCGGTTGGCGCTGGGAGACGCGAAGACATGATGAACATACATATCGATTGACTTGGAAGGAGCGTGGGAAGATGAGAAGGGTCTGAAAGGGTGAAGACATTATGGTCGTCGTCGGCGGTTAAAGTCAAATCATTCGCAACGGAACCACTGTCAGAAGTGTCAATCTCCACTCTTTCCGAGATTAGTTGCCGGAAAGCGCTATTCCGCCTTAAGCTTCAAATCTTCACGATTGCCAGTGCAAATGATGTCATCTCTGACGCGCTCTTGCTACGCGCGGGCGTACACAAGCACCAGATAGTTGAATCTACGATGGGGGCTGTTCGATCCACAGACCCATCACTTCACAAACGGAAGAGCGATCCTAAGTTCTAAGACAACTATATCAACTATGTCCCAATTAGACAACCCTTCCCAGTGGACCACCGGCGCCGACGCCCCCACCTCCAAACAAAAAGCCTTCATCTCCACCCTCGCCTCCTCCAAGAATGTCTCCGTCGACCCCGAGTCCCTCAACAAATCCGAAGCCTCCGCCAAAATCAACGAGCTCAAGAATGCCCCCACACAGAATGCTGATGCTACTGCGGGGCAACCGATCCAAGATCCGGATACATGGAGCACAGGGGATGATAAGGCGACGGGGAAGCAGATGGGATATGTGGCTGTGATGGCAAAGAAGGCGGGGGAAGATGTACCGAAGGAGTTGGGAAAGACAGACGCGAGTAAGAAGATTGAGGAGTTGAAGGAGAAGACGGGGATGTAGGGGTCAGAGGGGGAAGAGAATAGGAGGGTTGGGTTGATGTCGATGAAGGAAATGATGGTAAATGGATCATGATCGTGCACGGTTCGAGGCTGCAGTATTCTTACGAGGCCGGAGTGCATAACAGAATAGACATTGGAGGACTAAGTAATACATGGCACGGATACCAAGCTTGGTTCCGGTCCCAAATGTAGATAGAAGTAATTGAAGACAAGCATTGTTGAAAATGAACGGTAAGATACCCTGTTTTGATCTGTAAATTCGGTTTACCTAGTCAGTATCTCAATGATGGAACGCTGGTTTTCATATTTCGTAGAACAGGATTGTCTCCGCTACATGCAATGGTTCCATCGAACATGCAATCCCCTAGCATTCCGAAGCAATTGCAATGAGAAAAGACGACACTTCAAGTCCTGGCTCGGTCAGAAGCTCACGTAATTTGGACTCGTTAAACAGAGGCCTGCAGCAACGACGATCAGTGGGTAGTTTTATACTTCTGCTGTTAGACAGCATTGCATGCAAACCAAGCAGCATGTGTTGACAAGCTTGTGTGAAAAAATTCATCCATCAACCGTACCTATCATACGTCCATTGTGCTGGTTCCCACCAAAGAGTAGCTCCGCCCACTAACGCCTCCGGGCCCCACCAATATCAGTCTGATGCTCAGTGAACACGACCCGACCTACCGTCGTGCTTCATCACATTCAGCCAGGAACCGATAGATACTCTCCAGACCGCCCAGACCCTGAAGTTCCCCTGACGCATGCCCACGAGCTCTCCTTGGGTTCGGAATTTGATGATAGTATGGGTCGTCAATGGCAAAATCGCTTTCGCGGAGGCTCTCGTACCCCGATAGAGACTGTGGAGTACGTCGATCGTACGAGTAGTGAAAGGTCTCAGTAGACGCAGGTGTGTCCATCTGGTTGAAATCCGCAGAATCTTCATCGGATTGAGGTCGGCCATGTTCAGAAGGAGACATCATGTTCCGCCATTCTACTTGCTCAGGGGCGATGTAGCTATCAGCATGAAGAGTCTTCGTGAACAAGGCTGACCCGCCCTCAGAATCGCCAACGGATTCGCTGGGCGCAAATGGAAACAACAAGGCCATCTCCACATCTTTGTCGTCATTCCAAGCTTCGTCTTCTCGGATGACGCCACGACGGACGCCAACCTCATCACACAATCGGCTCACAGTGTCCGCATCACATCCAGCAAATCGAATAGAAAGCGTAGAGCCCCCATGCTTCGATGTAGTAAGGCTGATAGGTAGATCGCCAAATGCAGCCACCCGTTTCAGGTCGGTAAGGATGGCGGAAAGGTCTTTCAATGCGCGAGCGAAATCGGCGCCAAGGGTATCAAGGAAGCCAGCGGTCCCGAGAGTTTGGGCTTCAAGGCTCCTACCAGTCGAGGTTGGAAATGAAGCGGACAAGGCGGTGATGGTAGGGTTCAGACGAAACTCAAGATTGGAGCCTTTAGCCCAGGCAAAAGTTGATCGATGAATCTTGCGTAAAGCGCGATCTTCAGCCTCGGATACCGCCTTGAATTTCTTTGCACCGGTTTTCTGATCGAAACCATCGAATCTCGCCTTGCCGCCTCCTATACAGAATGCTCGAAAACCCGCACTGACGTTTTGAACAACCTGGGCCTGAACACCCCCAACATGGCTGAAGTGCCTCACACCTTGAGCAGTGCCACCTAGGCCATATCCTCCTGCTGTGCGGGGAAGGGCACCTCCGGTCAAGTTCGGTCGCAAGGTCGATGCAAAGGGCGAACCAAAGCTTCGCGTCACAGCCTGCCCGATCTTAGATTTCTGGAAAGAAGGACGGTCGAATCTTTGGGCGTTAGCCTTGGCTTGTGATGAGAATTTCCGGTGTGCTGAGGATCGAGATTGTCGGAGCGAAGCGGCAGGGTGAATAGGCTGAGCTCTTGAGTAAAGACGGATTGGTTGAAGTACTGCCTCGGAAGCGCCATTTGCACCAGCTGATGCTTGAGGGAGCTTTGACCGGATCAAAGCGCCAGCTTCCGAAACTGCGAATCTAGAGGTAACGTATTAGCGATGACAGTGCACCCTAAATCCCTTTGGATATCTTACTTGAAGATCCGTAGTGCCTTGGGCACAAGTATGTGCCCACTCGAAGGCGCCATGATGTTGCGTGGGCAAGATATCTGGGTAGGATGGCACACGAAGATGCGTGGCGTAAGAAGTGGGAATGGAGTGGCAATCCGAGGTCACGTGCTTGGGATGCATGACGGCTGTGGCTGTGACTCTATCCAGCGAATATTCTGAAAAGAAAGACGGCACGAGAATTTAACGTCACCCTACAATCTAACTGCCAGATGTAGAGCCCAATTCATGATTTCTCAAACATTCTGAATCGGGGTTTCGATCGGCGTAAACCCGCTCTGACCCCAGAATAGATGTGACCATAATCCTAAGTAACAACAATATGCAAGGAGTGTCCATGCCGATTCGCAATGCGCAACTCAATCCAGTCTCATCTGTACCTTTTGTAGCGACGTCCTAGAGTCAGGATTGAAACAAGAAAATCCCAACATCTCCATCGTCTTCGTATCCGCAAACCCACTGTAGACCCTTTGAGGCTGAAGAAAAACCCTCCTTCGGGATGTTTCAAGCGGACGGCAAGAGAAGATACGGTATCATGTCCCAATAAAGTACATCGCGCCCGAGGGATTCGAATCTTCTTCAACATGCTGGGCCCGCTGGAGAAAAGATGATCTCCAAAATCCTCGTAATCCTTCCTTCGTCATCTTTTACGAGATTAACGAAGCAGCTGTGGCGAAGTAGAGGATTAGATGTTGTACATATGGCACATTGCCCCTGCAGCGGTAAGTGTTTCGGCCCGGTTGTGGAGAACAGGATTTGATACAACGGTAGGAGGCGGCGGAGAGTGGCGTATGTACCCATGCTTTAAAAGGCAATCAGCATGCTCAGGCTGTTTCATCCACCTACGATGGCTAATGTTAGTGGATGCTGACAGGAGGGCGTCAGCAATTCTAGTGGGACTCGAACGCCCGACAATGCCAGGGCGGAGCTGAGAATGGTGATGGCCATTGGGAGACCTTGGATATGGCAGACTCTAACTGGGGTTGTGCAGACAACACAGGGGGAGTGGCAGCCCAGTTCCACTTGCAGGAAAGTTGTTCAGAACGACACCGAAATCACGGTATTAGTGAAAAAAGCAGTGCAACTGGCGAAAAGTGACTCTAGAACAGTAATTAAGGTAGCTCTCGGCTGATCGAAATAAGAGACTCAAAGCAAGCTGACAAATATCCACCACAATTCGTTTGCTAGAAACAACCATAACTCAAATAGGTATTGCCGGCGCCTGGAGAGCCTGTCAAATGCAGCAACAATAGCAATGAACAAACAGATAGTAATCCAATCTGGCCTCCCTCCCGTGAACACCCCGTTGACGATTCCATGCCAACCGTATGCATATGCTAAATGAAAGCAGGAACCAAGCGAAATTGCAAGGAAAAGAAATCGCAATGAAGGTGAAGGAAGCGAATGTGCATGTTCGAAGGCCAGATGATAATAATCTCCATCAGTTCATCTCCATGCCATACTCATCTTCTTCCTTGAACCCACGCCCATCGTGAGTCCAAAATTGAGGCTGGCCCAGGCCGCCACTGTTAGCCCCACTCCCACCTGACTGTACACCTGGGCTGAGGCTCTGTGGGCTCAACGTGCCCATCTGGTTGGACCCGAGTGGTTCGCCAGCGTGATTGGTATGATTTGGAACTCTCAGTCCACTACCGTGTCCGCGGGTGTACGAAAAGCTGCTCGGATCGTTGTCGACCATGGCATTGAGCAACTCAGTCCGCATGCGCTTCTCATCTTCGGTCTGCTCGAATGGCCACTGACCGCCGAGGTTGCTGATAAGATCCGCTAACTCGGATTCTTGTTGGAGCTTAACGTGTAAAGCCCACATAAGGTCGCGGGTCCAGCTAACGGCGCCGTTGAGAATATCTCCCTTGTTTGGACCCGCGTTTTTCTCCTCAATCGGTATGCCCATGCTGATACTGCTGGATGTTGTTGCACGACGGCCACCGGCCGCGAGAAGCGACGTGGCCTGGGGAGGGCTTCTGCCAGTAGCGACAAGCGAAGGCGATATCGGTGTATTGTTAACAATGTGCTTGCGGACTTTCTCATCTTCGAGACGATGCATAGGGACAAGGTGTGATAACTCCTGTATCCGCTCATTGATATTGTCCCGGCGTCGGCGCTCAACCATGTTATGAGACTCACGACGTCGGCGGCGCTTGGCTTCTTGGGACTGGTATGCTGGTGCAGGCTGGTGGTTTTCTACTTTTGCGGGTAGTGAAGAAGCCTGTTTGCCACCAGCTTTCATAATCTCGGAGATCTGGGCATGGTTCGCCATGTGACCTGGAGACGAGAGCGGTGAATCGCCGTATGACGGTAGGCTCCCAGCATTACTGTCCCATTGATTGGAAAGGCTCTTTTGATGGCGATGTTGGTTGTAATTGGAAGGGATCGGTTGAGTAGAAACACTGCTAGACTCCGGTGTACCTAGGTTTAAGCCGCCTACACCTGGTGTTTTTGGCGTCATCGGGCTTCGCGAACTTGACAGCTGACGATCCATTGCCGGTGGCATGTTGGATCTTTGGCCTACCGTCATGTAATTGCTGTCCATGGAGGCACCCTGAACCGGTCGAGTCCGAGGAGAAGCGTGGTTCATTTGATGTTGGGCATAGTTGAGGTTCCCATGTACAAAGGCGCTGTGAGTAGGCGCGCTTTCAGGAGTATGAGAGTACATCTGATTCATCTGGCTCTGACCGCTCGTGCTAGGTTGCATTTGATGGAATGAATGTGGCATATTGATGTTGCCTTGGTGCTGGTCATAGCCGTGCTGACCTCCCGGGAATTGTCCGTGGCCAAGAGAAGTCTCGTTTAGGTCAAGGTCTAGTAGCTCATCGTCATTGACGAACGAACCGCCAAGGTTGAAACTGTTGGACATATGCTGTTGGGAGCCCATGTTGTACTGACCAAAATTGTTCTGCATTGTGAGCTCCGAAGGATCAATGCTCCCTGTCGCGGTTGCTCCGAACTGAGTTCCGGCCTGCATGTTGTAGCCTCGCTGGTTGGCAGAAAAGTTGGGAGAG
>QQTW01001688.1_pt1 | contig 15680 bp, 13 predicted proteins | sample 1904831 | NCBI WGS metagenome assembly QQTW01 (sample SAMN09435610, study PRJNA476489) | Subsurface metagenome, whole genome shotgun sequencing project. | reverse complement strand
GTCAAGCCGCTGTACAGTGAAAGCCATCTGAGAACGCAGAGTTCATCTTCTTCGTCGGTTATATTGTCCCCCGAAGTGAGAGCAACGAGTAGGAGGCCAGTAATGACAACAGGTACATAGTTTGCGGACGAGATCTTAGAGATTGCTTTGCGATAGCCGTTCAACGTTTTCATGCGATATAAGTCTGTCAGCCGCTGGGTGCCTTTTGTATTTGGGTCCAGATATTGCAGGTGGGCGGATGCGGTGCCCAGAAGGGCGCTCATCAAGACGTCATTCTCGAAAGCGATTTGGGGTATCTTTACTCGTATGACTGCATTGTTATCAGGGGCATCTCTCACTCGAAGACTTTGCCATGTAAAGGTTGAATAATGATGCATCAAACGTAGATCGGTTGTCGTCATTCTTCCGGAGCACGTATGGACAGCTGGTGTTAAAGGATCAGGGATATCCAGCGAGGTGAAATGGCTACTCTGGTCATCGTCGCGAAGTTGAGATACCGTTTCTGTTGGCGTGTTCGATGACCGAGTCTCTATTGATGCCGAGTAACTTCCCTTCGAGGAGCTCGGCGTGTATATGCACTGGAAGTTGCGTTTTGTACAGAACAAGCACTGAGGACGGATTTCATCGCACTAGAGACGAGAGTTGGTAGAGTTCAAGAGCCACCAACGGTTCAATAATATACCTTGATCTTCCTAGACTTGCAGGTCTGACAGCCAGCTCGCGACTTCTTATGCGGTCGCTTTGGAACATAAATAGCTGCCATCGAAAATAGCACAATCACTACAATAAAGCAAGAGGTACAATTTGAACACGAGTGTTTCCGAATTCGTGGAATGGAAAAGCAATGCTACCTCTCAGCAATATCAATGGTGCATAGCAAGACTTGGTGCATGTCATGAACCCGCGGTGAGGTTGAGACGGAATCCAAAGCTTGCGTAATGACCAAACCCTGCAAAGTCATGACCCAATGCAGCGGACTGCAAAATTATTCGCTGCCATTTGTCATGATATCTGAATTCGAAGGAATATACCACATATGCATCTATTTCTTTTACCAGACTACTCGTACCATGCGTCCGTACAAGGCCGACGCACTCCAGATTCAGATGATAGTGGAGTCTAAATCGTAGGAAATCTAGTAAGATGAGGTTTGGGTTGCCTCAACAGTTTACCATGGAAGACTTAAGGCGCATGTCCTCATCTTAGATGGTCAGCGCTACCAACAAGGTGATTTCCAAGGTCGTTCAAACCATTCTGTGGAGACTTGACAAGCATATCAGAGCAGCAAGAAGAGATGAGAAGGTCCTCTGCAGTACAATGGCCTGCCGTAGATACATATGATGCATTCTTTCCGCACCCCACATTGGACAGTAGATTATATCCTAAGTAACCGTTGACCGTTGAACCGAGTGTTGGCCGTACAACTGCTGTCGGGGTGCCTGCAAGTCATTCGGATCCACCGTGCACAGGAGGTGTTTAGTGACAGCCTAATCGAGTGGAGCATCTAGAGCAGGGGTTTAGTGTACTCATAATAACAACAAATTCCCATTGACAGCTAGCTTACCCACCACAGGTCTCTTTCCTCAGAGTGGGAAGCGAAGAAAGTTCGCGAAGTGGTTCCAGTCTTGCGTGAAGAAGCCTTTCATCAATTTAAGAGCCTTGCAATCCTTCTTATGCCCGTTATTTGTCCAGTCCACCAATTGGCAATCCTATTAAACATATATTAGACACTGGTCATTCTACGCCACAGGCGACACAACTTACCTTGCTACAGTACCAGCTTAGGCAACAACGAGCGCATTTCAAGATCGAATCACTCTGTTTCTGGCAAACTTGACAGGCCATCTGCGCACCAGAGGATTTCGATTGCATTTGAACTTTGTCATTCAAACTGAGGAATTCAGCGAAGGGAACTGGGATAACCTTGAACAGGAAGGTAAGCTTGGCTCTTAGAAAACAGCAGTTTCTTACTTGTATGGTATCCAAGTCCTCTTGTCGAATACCCATAGTCTGATCCAGGAACCCATGTTGATGGGCGTACAGTATAGCAACTGTGTAACCTTTCTGGTACCGCTTGGAGTCGACATCTTCCCCATGGTCTGGGTAAAAGGCAACCACAAAATCTTTCCCTAACCTATCTCGAACAATGAGACGAAGTCGTAGGAAGGACTCTACATCCGTAATCTCGCCGAACAAGCACCAGTGACGGCCGGGACTATAATTTGTAGTATAGTAGTCAAGGTCCATGTCGTCCTCTCCTGGGCATGAATCGAAGGAAGGGAAGGCTCGCTGATCTCGAAGATCCACTGTTAGAGCCATATTCCTGCTATAAGTCTCCCTAGTAGGATGACGCCCACTTCAATTGAGCAGCAAATCCTGGATGGTGAGGTAGGTGATATAGCTAACATCAGGCGATGTGCATATCCTGTGGTGTTCGTTTGTTTGCCTCAACAGGGGTATATGGTATCGTATTTTTGCAAACATAACTCCAAATTGTGCATCTATATGCTTTATTCACCATTACCTCTCTGTTCATTGTCGAAACGACTGATGTTGAGATAGAATATTTAATAGGACTATGATCATACAGTCTTAGCATTGCTTTGCATTTGACAAAGGAATAATACCTTAGACTTGATAGGTTGTGGATAACAACCTTTAGTTACTTAGGGCCAGCGACGCGAGTTCTGGACTCACGATGCCTCGGTCCCTTTGAAACAGTGTGTCGGTTAAGGCTGCCCCGCGTTGTGCTCTAGCCCTCAGCCCTGCGATTATGTATTACCAAGTAGCTTTCATTCCTTTGTATTATAGCCTGGGGAATGCCTAGTAAGAACCTGGTACTTTCCTCAGTGTTGACGAATGCAAGTTACCCTCTGCTCGTGCTTTATAAGGCTACAACCCGTACAGCTCATTTGTTAAAAGTCTCCGTACCGCTCGGGCAGCGTCGGCAATACTGGTTTCGGTCGCGCTTCCTGCTACACCAGCTGCCTGTGCGATCAACATCAAAGTTGAGTTCAACTACAACTTGCATAAGCTTTCTGGGTAGAAGAGAGATGAGCTCGGAGTCGAAGAAAGCAGCATCTAAGAAACAGGCAGCTATCCCGCGTCCAAGTGCAAGGTAGATCCCTGAGCCACAGGCGTTTAATCCATAGGCGCGCTTCATGTTGATATCCACTCGGCAGCATACTCCTCATTTCGCCAACAAATCAAGTTTTGTTACTTCATCGCGTGCGGACCTCATCAACGTTTCCCTCCGCACATGTGTTTCCCGGCGGAAATCTAGAAACAAAGCAGGATGGCGATATTCCTGGTCCAGAAGACCCCCAGAGGCACCGTGATGGGAAGGCCTACAGGCTAGGAGCCATCAGAGAATGCTTTGAGGAAAGCGGGCTGCTACTGGCCAGAGAGAAGAATGGGGCCGGTGCGTTGTTGAATGTGAGCGAAGAACTTAGAGAAAAAGGAAGACATGCGATACATGAGGGCAACGTCCTGTTCCGGGACTGGGTTGACCAATGCGGTGGGGTGCCAGACACTGGTATGCCATCCGTTTGAACTTGACCTTGAGTCTTCACTTATGGTTTGCCTCAGAAAATCTTATCCCGTTCACCCGCTGGATCACACCTACCAACCTGTCCAAGCGCTTCACGACGCAGATGTACCTCTACTTTCTCCCATTACCATCTGAGTCACCAGCACATGGTTCCCTTCCAGTACAGTCGGAAGCCATCATCCCGATACCGACATCAGATGGCGGCATCGAGCACACAGCCGCCCGCTTCCTTCCACCTTCAACCTGGCTCTCTATGGCTCGTTCCGGGGAAATCATCCTCTTCCCTCCTCAGTTCTTCCTTCTCCATCTTCTTCACCCCTATTTGTCCCCGGAGAATGTTCCGAACATTGTCGAACCACAAGAGCTAGCACGGCAGCGAGAAGCATTGCTCGATTTTCTCCAGACAGGAGACCCGCCATGGGGTGAGAAGTGTATGTCACCCACTGGGGTTATGTGGAAATCGGGAGACGGAAGGGCAGTGCTTGCCCTGGACAAGCCTGGACCCGAACTGGAGGGCAGTGGACGAAGTGGAGATTCAGAGCGGGTTGTACTTGTAAAGTTTAACAAGGAAGGTCCAAGAGAATTGGAGGTTGCATGGAAGAAAGACGTGTTCAAGGAAGAGAGGCGACTAAAGGGAAAATTATGAATATACAACATATACAGCAGAGAGCCAATTGGCCTAGAGCTCTAGAAATATTTAGTAAAGTGTGCCACTACATGTACAAATATATTATATTGGAGAGACTTGGTTGATGCAGTATCAGCTTGCAGTTTTCGAGATTGGCAGGCAACAAAAAATTGTCATATGAAAGATGGAGAGAAGCTTAGCGGGGTGTCCGGGACCCTGGCCCGACACGTGACCCACACACAACCCTCCCGACGTGGAACTTTCAGATTGCCGCAGTTCAACGTATCAACTCCAAACCAATTCAGAGGCTTCGATCTCTCCGCTCCGATCTCTCCAAAAGTCTTAAGTACACAATAAATATGGAGAACGATAGGGGCGAGCTGGTTGATCTGTAAGGAATTCGGTTACATTCTACATCTTCACAGTGGCTCGCGAGTGGTCGCAAATTGGGCAATCGACTGATCTTCTTTCTCTGCCAGCTACGTCCCGCGCAAGTGTTCGGCAACAAACCGTATCATCAAAGCGAAAGACCATGCCTCCGTCCAGATATCCATCGGCAAGGTAGACGAGAACGGGAGATACACGGGCGAGAACCAGGTGTATGCGCTGTGTGGATTCGTGCGGGCCATGGGGGAGAGCGATGACAGTCTCAACAGACTAGCACAACGAGATGGGCTGCTGAAGAACGTGTGGAGTGGGAGCAGCCAGCGCTAGGAGAATATCAATGGATACTGGGAGGTTGGTGCTCGAAGCCGGAGATTTTGCACCGCAATCACTAATTCCGACTCGACGGTTAGGATTCTAGATGCGAGACTGCCTTGTACCAAATACCAAAAAACTAAATGAATGGCATGAAGTATGACCGGACCACCAACGGTAGTCATACGACTGGCTCGACCTTACGGGTCAGCTCCTTCGAATCAAATCTGAACCGATTCAAAGCAATACCCTTGTGACTATAATGCTCGTGAAGTCGCTGATGCTACCCTTCCATCTCATCCCCTACCGGCTTGTCAAAACTTTCTCATCCGCACCTCGGTGACACATCCGGTTGAGGAGGTAAAGATCCAAATCTCAGCCGAAGACCGATCACAGAACGCACCTTCTGAAGAGCTGCAACGTCAGAGCATCTCGCTGGAGCACAGATACGGGTGGGACAGTGCTATCAGTTGGCCGATAAATCAACAGACATACTACGCAGCAGTATGCGCACATATCTCAAATTTGTGCTCGTGTGTTCAATCCAAATTCTCCCTACGCTGTGCTCTCAAAATGTCGAGTCCCATTGCGAATGTTCGATACCTTAGCACTTTTTCTTTCTTTCTAACAACCAACCACCACGTTCCCGTATATCAGCCTGAGTGACCCTCCAATTGTACTAATTATTGAAGTTAGTCTGATTGGTACACGAGCACTCGAAGCACACACGCTTCCAGTCTAGGTCTGGGTCGTTATCTTCACTTATGCGCATACACATCTACCGATACAGGCAGTTTGACAAAAGGTTCAAATTCCAGCTCGGGACAGTAAGCAGTCCAGAACTGCTTGCCTCTGGGCGACGGCATCCGATTAAATACCCAGACAAGGCTTTGCAGGAGGAGTCTTCTTTGGCAAGGTCCAGACAAAAGGCATTGTTAAAGGTCACTTTCAGGAATTGCTCGTCAGCATCGAGATACGATGGCCCTAGTGGTCAAAGTTAACGAACGCTCCTTACTCCCTCGCAGTCATGGATTATGACAATGCAATGTCCAAAATCTCAGCGAAGCCATCTCTTGGTCTATTGGATCTTCCCACTGAGGTCCGATGCATGATTGTCCTCGTCAGAGAAGATCCAGTTGAGCCTAGCGTTCAGCAACGCTCTGTCGGGTTCAGAAAGTATATTCATAAACTCATCACGGTTGGTCGATTGGACGCAACAATACCAATGGTGAACCACCCCATTCTGGGCATGTTTATTTAACACTCTAGCGAGACTGATTGGGAAGTGGAAAATTACGAGGTGTCTAGAAAGTGGAAATGTGCAAAACCACCCTGTTGGATCGCGATATCGGACGCTTATACCGCATGGTGCTCAGTGCTGCAGCGTTCTCAGTTGTTCGGATGCGGACGTAGTCCCAGGAATACGGCTGTGAGAGAGCGCTAGGACATAACCATATCGGTTTAGACCCATCGCGTATCTATGTAGGATCGGAGCTAAGGTTAGTCGCCTTTATTCAAGATTCCTTAGATCCTTCGAGTAAGGTATTGTACTGAGCAATCTTCAGCAACTTTCTGTTCTCACCATTAGAAAAAGCCTTTTTCAACTTTGGCGTCATCATATATTCATCCCGAAGCTTCACAACTGTGTGTCGTTGACTGCCTCGACGAATCGCATGGTCGCCACCCTACGGGAGTCGCAATTGATACTGACACTCCTGAACCGACCGCGCATCCATCAGTTGCCACGCAAAGCCTATCCTGTTATATCTACCATTTCCAGAAAGCGATCCCTCCCGATATCAACCCTCGCAATGGCTCCCGGGCTGGCAATGCCAGTAAAGCGCAAAGCGACATCTATGTTCACATCCATAGCCAAGAAGGCAAAGAACGTTGTCCCGGCTTATAAGGACTGCAAAGACGAAGAGCAGTATGGCATCGTGCAACGCGAGTTCTACCCACCTGAGATGACCAACGAGCGTTGCCTAATGTACAGCAACGGCGCGCTTCCTCGTCCAATCGAAGTGCTTGACAAAGTTATGAGAGAGACTGAACAAGAACGTGAGCGCATTCCAGTCAAGGGTGCCGTGGTTCACTGGTTCAAATGGGATTTGCGGGTAAAGGATAACAAGGCGCTACATTTCGCATCCGAAAAGGCCAAGAGCAAGGGTGTGCCGTTGATATGTTTATTTATTGTCAGCCCGCAAGATTATCAGGCGCATTTGACTAGTCCGGTTCGTGTCGATTTTGCATTGAGGACATTGGAGGTACTGAAAGAGGATCTTGCCAAGCTCGATATTCCGCTATATGTTGAAACTATAGAAATACGAAAACGGGCGGTAGAGAGGATTATTGAGTTGTGCGAAAAGTGGGGTGCAAGCCACATCTTCGCTAACATCGAATATGAGGTCGACGAGCTCAGACAGGAAGCAGTGTTGACGCGAAAGTGTTTGGAGAAGGGAATTGCATTCACGGTATTGCATGACACTTGTGTTGTTGCACCCGGCGAGCTTGCCAGCCAGCAAGGCAAGCAGTACGCGGTTTACAGTCCGTGGTTTAAGGCATGGATCGCGCACTTACATCGTCATCCCGAGCATCTGGACTTATACGATGTGCCTGGCAAGAACCCTGCGGAGGCTAGGATTAAGTTCCAGGACGAGTTTAACTCTGACATCCCGGAAGCACCTGAAAACAAAAAGCTGACAGATGAAGAGAAGATACGGTTCAGAAACATGTGGCCTCCAGGGGAGCATGAAGGTCAAGAGCGTCTTGCGAAATTCCTCAGTGAGAAAGTTGCTAAATACAAGGATGCGAGGAACTTCCCGGCCTCGAACAGTACGGCAATGTTGAGTGTTCACTTCTCAGCTGGTACACTTAGTGCACGAAATGCAGTACACTGTGCAAGAGCGGTGAACAGCACGAAAAATCTCGACGGTGGGATTCCTGGTATCATTGGCTGGATCAGCGAGATAGCTTGGAGAGACTTTTATAAGCACGTGCTTGCGAACTGGCCTTACATCTGGTGAGCTAACTCTTGAAATCCGCATTTATTACTGCTCTTTGTAAACATGTTGACCTGTTCTTTTCAGCATGAACAAGCCTTTCAAACCCGAGTACACAAACATAGAATGGCTTTATGACATGGAGAAGTTCGACGCCTGGTGCACAGGTCGGACAGGATATCCTATCGTCGATGCCGCGATGCGTCAAATCAATCATATGGGTTACATGCACAATCGGTGTCGCATGATCGTGGCCTCGTTCCTTGCGAAGGACCTGCTCATCGACTGGCGCATGGGTGAGCGCTATTTCATGGAGCACCTCATCGACGGTGATTTTGCATCGAACAACGGAGGCTGGGGTTTCAGTGCCAGCACGGGTGTGGACCCGCAGCCGTACTTCCGAATCTTCAACCCGCTGCTACAGAGTGAGAAGTTCGACATGGAGGGCGAGTACATCAGGAAATGGGTCCCTGAGCTGAAGGACGTACAGGGCAAGGCGATCCATGATCCGTATGGACGTGGAGCGGGGAAGATTGCCGAGAAGGCGGGATATCCACGATTCATTGTCGATCACAAGCAGAGTAGAGAACGGACATTGGCGAGGTACAAAGCTGGTATAGGAAGAGATACTGCTTGATGGATCATCTCGATTCCGTACTCTGCGGTGGGCTCGGATCAGGAATCGATTGGCGTTTGCATGGTCCCCGACCATTGAATTCGTAAATGCCGGACGGGAGCATGATTTTGGGGTCACGGTTCAGTAAAGGGCCTATGTATAAGGTGTCAATGATTTTGTATTGATATATGGTTGTATATCTTGGGGAACTTGTGTTGATGCGCTTGTGGAGGATCTTTCCAGCTGTACTTTTCTTCAATGATCGTTTGTCAGTTCTAACGACTGGGCATCGATCAGAAGCAATCTACTAGGACTGTATGTCTAACAGACACTTAGGAAGATTAATTGACATTACTTCAAAGATTCACCCAGCAAAATTGGTGCGATTCAGCCTCAAAGAAATCGGGGCTCGGGGATAGATTTACGCCGCATGGGGAAGCTTATTCACAAAGCGTTAACTTCCTCTATTGGAAGCTTTGTCATGCTTCCCGTCGCCATGAACGTATTTGATAGGATTGGAACTACAGGCGCAGTCAATATCAACGCTTGAATCCCATTTCGCCTTGCAAGCTTCTGTTACTTGGTTACACGATGATTGTAGATTAACAAAGACATTCTTCTCACATAATCACTGGATATATTAAACAAACCATGTCTTAAGAAATCGTTGGACTGGCAGAATATCTCGAGTGACGTAGCAGCGCAAAGCACGAGCTCAAACGATGTCTACCCCAGCCGGATCTCCACCGACACCTATCAACTCGTTTGGTAGACTGTCTGCTGAGCTTGACTCGACCGCCAACAATCTTTCGACGCCGTCAGTCGCAGAGGCCGCCAATGGGGACTCTGCTCTAACTGAATCATTCCCGCCCAAGACGCCTACTTCTCCAGTAGTAGGCATTACCAATGGCTCTACAGGCCCGCCCCTTCACCATCGAAGCTGTGTGACATGCCGCCGCAGGAAAGTGCGTTGTGACAAGAGGCTGCCATGTTCGAATTGCAGCAAAGCGAACGTCGAGTGCGTGTTCCCCAATCCTGGACGAGCTCCTAGGAAAGCACGGAAGCCACCAGATACGGAACTTTTAGCAAGGCTAAGGAGGTTAGAGGGCGTCGTGCAGAGCTTAGGCAAAGATGTCGACGCGGAAGGAAGTGTTGAGGACAAATGGCGGGGAGTCAAGAGAGAGGAACCAGGAACAGAATCGGATATCAATGGAGGAGAAATGGGGGATGACAAGCAGGACAACTGTGCTCCAAGTCCACGTTGCCCGATAATGGGCAATCAAGCCTTTAACTTGGAGAAAGACATTGGAAGATTGGTTATAGAAGAGGGACGGAGTCGATATGTCAGTAATAGCTTCTGGGCAAGCCTCAGTGATGAGGTGAGTACATCAATGTTCGCCTACCTTGTTCAGACAGGTGAGACTAAAGGCTAGCTGCTGTACAGGTCGCAGAGATGAAGGACATCCTTGATCCTGTTTCTGACGAAGATGACTATCCATCACCGGAGGGTTCAGGCTCATCCCAATATACAAGTCACCAAGCATTCATTTTCAATTTCAGCTCAACCATGGTCAATCTCCGAGTTCTTCATCCACCCCCGATGCAAATCTACAATATGTGGCAACTGTACATGGAGAACGTTGAGCCATTAGTCAAGATCCTCCACATACCCAGCATGTGCAACGTCATAACCAACGCCTGCAGCAATTTGGATAATCTTCCTAAAGGCACCGAGGCACTTATGTTTGCAATATACTTAGCTGTGGTGACCTCGTTAACCCCGGGCGACTGCAGACTCATCCTTGGCGAAGACAAAGAGGCTGCTCTTAGCAAGTACCGATTTGCTACCGAGCAAGCTCTTGCTCGTGCAGGCTTCCTCAACTCCCAGGAACGAGTTGTATTGGAGGCTTTCGTAATTTTCCTGGTTTGCGTCCGGCGCCAGGACGACACCCGCTTTGTCTGGACACTGACTGGTCTTGCAATTCGGATAGCGCAATCTCTCGGCCTTCACCGTGACGGAACACACTTTGGCCTGATGCCTTTCGAGACCGAGATGCGAAGACGACTATGGTGGCAAGTGGTCGTTCTGGATATCCGCGCGGCCGAAGACTACGGCACAGAACCGAGCATTACGGAAGATGCGTTTGACACCAGACTACCTTTGAATGTGAATGATACCGATCTCGATCCTGAAGCTCTAGTTGCGCCAGAAGAACGGATTGGTTCTACTGAGCTGAGTTTTTGTCTTATTAGATACGAAGTTAGCCATACCATGAGACTGCTCACATGGAGACCTTCAGGCCCCAGTCAGTGCCGGGAACGTGCAATGGGCGCCTCATTAGAGGACAAGGAAAGGCTTATCGAGCAGTGTCACAAGTATCTGGAAGAAAAGTACCTCAGATACTGCGACATGACCGTACCACTATACTGGGTGACAGCCACCGTCGCTCGCCTCATAATGTCAAAGATGTGGCTGATCGTTCATCATCCCTTCAAGCGTGCAGATGGTGGTGCCAACTTGCCACAGGAGACAAAAGACAGACTCTTTGTAACCTCAGTTGAGGTCATTGAGTTCAGCCGCCTTCTGGAGACTGAGCAGTCCACAACGAAATGGGGTTGGCTTTTCCGGACTTATGTGCAATGGCACGCTGTTGCCTATACTCTCTCCGAACTTTGTACCCGCACAAGAGGCAAATCGGTCGACAGAGCCTGGAATGCGATCGACGATGTTTTCGCAGACTGGGCTGGTGTCATTCTGGCAAGCAAGAAGGGAATGCTCTGGAAGCCGCTGAGGGTGCTGATGACCAAAGCTTCAGCAGCAAGAGCAAGAGAACTCGAAAAAGACGCCCACTTTCCGAAAGACGGGACATTGGGGCCTGTTTACCCTACTTCTGCCACTTCGCTCAGCCGTAGCCACCTAGAACATGCAATTCCCGACGTTACATCAAATACACGCATCTTTCCTCCAACGCTTACCAGCAACACCGCAATGAACGCAGAAACGAACGAAGTGGTTAACGGTATGGACTCCATGGCTGTGCCCTCGCAAACTCAACAGCCACAATTCAATGACGATCAAGTCAATCAATGGATGTCGAACGACGCGACGCTGCTGCAAGATCCTGTCGGAGATGAGACATTGGATTGGGCAGGATGGGATGATATGGTTAGGGACTTTCAGATGGAAGTCCAGCAAGATCAGGGTATGGAAAGGGGTCCGGTGTTGGGAGGAATGACGAATTGGTGGTAGGTAACGGATGGCGTCTGCTGTACTCAACCTCGAACTTCTTCGGTATACCACTCAACCCTTGGCTAGCTATGGCGTTTGGCATGTAAGATACATGTACCTGGATTCAGCGGCGGCGATAGGACTCCTGGCACGTATACAAAGCCGGGGGTTATAGCTCTGTACTTAACTGGCTATATTGAGATTCTTCACATTGCAAGTAGTGGTATCTCTTAGCACTGTTATCCGGTCAATGGTAAGAGATGTAAACGTCCATCTCCTGCTGAGAGGCCTGGGCGCAGTTGAGGTAAGCAGAATATCCCGGTAGCCGCTACGCCGAGAAGCTAAAGTGGTCACCGCCCTCGGTCGCAATTCTGCCACCACCACAGCCACATTATAAGCGTGCTGATGCCTCAGAGTTCAACAGTCTGCCTCAGGCTGTCATTCAACTACACTCTGTTAAATTGAATTGAAAGTCTGAACATACTTTGAGGTAGGCTGTGTTTGCTGAGACAGGAGATTGATATATGGCCGCCTTCTGCCTGGATTGAAAGAATGCTACGATAATATCGAATGACGCCACAGTGGGGATTTTTTGATCTTATCGATTGTGCTGGGGCAATATGGTAAAAAATAGGAGAACACCGAAGCTGCCCGTCCAGCAGCTCATTATTCTGTGTAACGTCTCATGATCGAGATATGGGAGAAGGATTGCTGATGAATCCTTACGATAGCAATATGTCGATTCGCAGAACCAGGTGAGCTTGCCTGACTTAGGGCTTGCGGATCATTGTTGACCTCGGCTTTCAGTTGCCCTGACTTCAGTCTTTCCGTATCTTGTAAGTAGCCAAGATTAAAAATATGATTCTTACGGAGTCTCATCGTATTACAGCCAGAAATGATCGAGAGCTTCAATGTCCCCAAGACAAAAGTGGCATATTGGGCCGGAATCACCTCCGCGGTATTCTCTCTAAGCCAATGTCTTACGGGTATCATCTGGGGTCAGATGTCAGATCGATACGGTCGTAAACCGGTCATCCTAGCCGGGACGATGTGTACGATGCTCACCAGTCTGCTCTTTGGCTTCTCAACCTCTCTGCCATGGGCCATCGTGGCTAGGGCTTTGGCAGGGCTTGGTAATGGCAACGTGGGAATCATCAGGACTACGGTGGCAGAAATGGTGCCGCAGAAGGAGTTGCAGCCTAGAGCGTTCAGTGTCATGCCATTGATATGGACCATTGGGAGTATCTTTGGGCCTGCGTTGGGTGGTGCTCTGGCGAATCCGGCTCAGAAACATCCAGAGTTGTTTGGCAACAGTGCGTTTCTCAAGAGGTACCCTTTTGCTTTACCGAACTTGGCTGCCTGCATCTTCTTCTTCGTCGGGCTTACAACCGGAATTCTATTCCTTAAGGTGAGATTACCCGCCAACTCCTTTTCCGATAATGCTTGCTCACGATGTGCAGGAAACACTCGAAACCAAGAAGCATCGGCGTGATTATGGGAGACTTTTGGGAGACTTTCTCCTCAGTTTATTTACGAAGCGAAAGAAGCAGCGCACATTGAACGATGATGAGCAGGCCTCTTCTTTGCTCAGGCCTTCGCACAGGCGTTCAGCATCTAGTTTAGAAAATGACGACCCCGAAGCGTTCAAAAAACAGGATAACACATACACTAACCCTCAACCACCTCCTGGATACAGGGAAGTCTTTTCCCGCCAATCAAACATCAACCTACTCAGCTATTCCCTTCTTGCACTGCACTCCATTGCCTTTGACCAGCTTATACCCATCTTCATGCATCTACCTATACAGAAGCGAGGAAGCAATCCCGAAGTCAAACTACCCTTCAAGTTCGCTGGCGGATTTGGCATAGGTACGTCTAACTCTCCCCTCCAAAACATATCACCCAATGACCTGACTCACGTCCAGACTCCGAGCGCATTGGCTTACTTTTCACAATGTACGGCATCTGCGGCATGCTCATCCAATTCCTCATATTTCCACCCGTCGCCCGCCGCTTCGGTGTCCTCAATTGCCTCAAAGTCTGCACCCTCATCTTCCCATTCGTTTACATTGTCACCCCCTTCACCGCCCTCCTGCCAACTCCGATCACGCAGCAAACGGCAATGTTCGCCATCATGCTGCTCAAATGCTGGGGTGTCATTTTCGCTTTCCCTTGCTCGACTATCCTCCTCACCAACTCGGCCGTTTCCCTGCGTATCCTCGGTACGCTGAACGGTGTCGCGACCAGCATCTCGGCTCTTGGTCGCGCTGCTGGGCCTGCAATCGGAGGTGCTACATTCTCGCTAGGTGTTGATGCAGGCTACGTGATTGTGCCGTGGTGGATTCTGGCACTGTTTGCTGCCCTCGGCGCCATTCCTGTCTGGTGGCTAGTGGAGATGGAAGGCTTCGGTGGTGCCGGCGACAGTGCGTCCGAGAACGAGGACGACGACAATGCCGAGTACGATAACGCCGCAGACGTCGATGTTGACAACGAACGTCAGCCGACATCTCGCCAGAGGCAAACGGTACTCGTCGACGACATTGACGACATGATCGAAGAACCAGATTCCTACGCCGCCGATGCCGCCATCCTACCTCATCCTACATCACATCTATCAAGAGGCAAGACGGCCACCCATACGAGTTTGGCACCAAAGGCGACAGACTCGCGTATGTACAGACGCATGACCAGTCCGATTGGGATGAAAGAGGGGCTCGGACCAGGTGGGGGCAGAAGGCTGAGTAACAATCTTGGTCAGACGAGGAGTGGGTGGGGAACTGGTGGGACGAGTTATGCTTGAAAAGCACTCTCTGTGCCTGAGAAGAGGTGTTTTGACAAATGTTGACGAGCACCAAGGCGGCCAAATTGGCAGAGGGGACTTATATTATGCATGATCTCAGGACAATTTGATGAATTACGAGTAGAATCGATGGCTTTCTATCACATACGTTTGCATTGGACATGCATTTCGGACGAGGATATACATAGCAATATCACTATTACAATGTCATGTAAGAGAGTCAACGACTCCATCCATGCGATTATACATAGAAGTCCGGCTCACACCCATACACTACTCAAATCTTCTCACTCAATTCCTCTTTACTCTCATCCTTAACTAACTTCACCCCCTCCTCCGACTTCATAAACCGCTTAATAGAATACTGCCTAATGACCGGCCCCCTCCAAGCCAACACCACGGTCAATGAAAACCCAAGGATCGTGAAAAAGGCCATCATGCCAAACACCCATCCCGGGCCGACGCGCGCCTGCCAAGGCGTGATGAAAAACGGCACCAACAGACCCAGAATCACTCTGTACAAATGCAGAATGGTATTGACCTCGGACGCATGGCCCACGAAGCTCTCGACCACGTAATTAATCGCCACAGGCACCATCGCCAGTTCACAGAAATTGATGAGAAAAGTCGCGAGGGCGAGAACCATATAATGCAGCCGATACTCCAGACACGCACCGAAGAGACCCAGCCCTATCGGCAGGATGATGGCGGGCGGTAGGAGTAAAGGGTACAAGCGGTACTCGGGTTTCCAGAGACCGCCGCGGCGACGACAGAGCCAGAGCGGGACGCGGTCGTTGAAAAGGACGCCGTAGAGTTCGGCGACGAGGAGGGCGATCCATTGCGAGAAGGTGAATGTTGCGTTTTCGAGAGGGCTGAAGCCGTAGCCGCCTTGGGAGATTGGGCTTTGTAGGTAAACGGATAGGAGGGTGGTGACGGCCACAAGCCAGCCGAAGGCTATGAGGAGGAAAGCGCCTGTGATGAGGGTGACGGGGCAGAGACCGATGAGGATGGAATCTAGCCAGGGGGATTGGCGGGCGGGGTCGCGGGGGATGATTTTGGTGCCGGGGAAGAAGGTCGCGATGCGGTTTATGAAGTCGGAGGAGGGGGTGAAGTTAGTTAAGGATGAGAGTAAAGAGGAATTGAGTGAGAAGATTTGAGT
>QQTW01001687.1_pt1 | contig 15680 bp, 18 predicted proteins | sample 1904831 | NCBI WGS metagenome assembly QQTW01 (sample SAMN09435610, study PRJNA476489) | Subsurface metagenome, whole genome shotgun sequencing project. | reverse complement strand
AAGGTTCCCCCATCCGAATTTCATTCCGAGCGTGACATGGTTTTCGTTCCCAAGACTCGCGAGGAGTACGCCACTCGCATGGGATACCTCGCCCATCAACTTTCCGAAGTGACGGAGGAGACGCCTATTGCGACTCTCATCCATTCGATTTTCCAGCAGCTTGGCGGTTGGCTCACGTATCTTGCAATCAACGTCACTGGCCACAACCACCATGAACGACAGTCCGAAGGTCGTGGTAAGGGCAAAAGGAACGGCTTTGGAGGTGGTGTCAATCACTTTGATCCTTCCAGTCCTTTGTACGAGGCCAAAGATGCCAAGTTGATCTTGCTGAGTGACGTTGGGCTTGCCATCACCGTGGGGATCTTGGTCACGCTCGGAATGAAATTCGGATGGGGGAACCTTGTGGTGTGGTACTTCTTGCCGTATCTGTGGGTGAATCACTGGCTCGGTAAGTTCTCCCGTGGACGGAACTGTACTTGTTCTCGAAACTCATGCTGATCTTGCCCCAGTGGCAATCACCTTCCTCCAACACACAGACCCCTCACTGCCCCACTACGAACCCGAGTCATGGACCTTCGCCCGTGGCGCCGCCGCGACGATTGATCGTGAATTCGGCTTCATCGGTCGTCATTTACTTCACGGTATCATCGAAACCCACGTCCTCCACCACTACGTCTCGACCATCCCCTTTTACAACGCAGACGAGGCCACGGAAGCCATCAAGCCTGTTATGGGTCGACACTACCGTTCCGACGTGGAAGGCGGATCGATCGGGTTCTTGAAGAGCATGTGGAAGAGCGCCCGCATGTGTCAGTGGATCGAGCCCTCGGAAGGTGCGGAGGGAGAGGGCAAGGGCGTCATGTTCTTTAGGAATAGAAACGGTCTTGGTGTTCCGCCGCTGAAGATGCAGGCTTCTTGAAGCGAGACGGGATGGTCGAAGCTTCTGGTCGACTTGACTGCCGAGACGTCGTATGCCACGGCGCTTGGAATCGACGTCCGACCAGAACCGATTTGATGAACTGCTAGATCAGACGATTCTTCGGAGTTAGACATGGGGGTTAGACGTTTTTTGATGTTGCTTTTCATTCACTTTCGGACGCTCCGCAACTCGAGTGGTATCGCAGCTGCTGGGAGGTTCCACAAGTCCAATCGTCATAGCCTCAGGCGTTTAGACTGAAATTTGTCGCTGTCGGTGTCGAGCGTTCAGAAAGTCACTTGGTGGGTATATAGAATAAATCATAGATTTTGTCTGCAGTCTTGCGTTATAGGTCGGGTCTCTTTGACTTAGAATCCAGAACCAGAAGACAGTCATTAAGGAATATCAGAGGGTGCAGCTCAAAGTGTTTGCCACCAAGAAAATAAAGGATCAGTCGCTCGCGCGCACGACAACGGAACAAGCGGGTTGTGGTGGTGGGCTGCTTCCGTCCATTGGTTACTTACTGGACTGACGTTGACGGTGGGGTTAGCCACCAAATTACCTAAGGTGGCATCACGACCATCAGAAGGATTCTTCTATGCAATCTAACCTACTCGAATAATATAAAGCTGAGGTGCCTTCTCTGCTTATATAATGCTTTATATCAAGAATACGATCGTGCCCTACCACTGCCTCTCAAGCAATTCCCAACATACCCGCCCCAATTTAGTATCACGGCAATATATATGTCATAATTCCCTTTGGCCCATCTTTAACGTGACTCTTGTGCAGTTGGGGTATCGTTTGATTGGTGCTGCCATACGTCTCGCAAGCTGAACTCAGAACTTATTTATATGGTGTAGAGAGAGAGGTCATTGTATTGCATGGCGGAGCTTTTCTGTTTCGTACGGAAGAACGCCGTGACCTGGCTTTTCGATCATGAGCTTGGGATATGGATGTTTGTCTGGCTGCGACTAAGACTAGTGAACACGGTTCCAAGATTGCTGTGTTTGCCAGTCATGTAAGTATTATGAAGGCTTCCGGACCTCACGCTCAGGCAGGTGTCTCGACCATTTTCGACAAGGCACAACCTTCCTAAATAAAATCCAAGGTGGCTTCGATGATATCGAAGTAGCCAAACCTTTGTCCCAAGAGCGATACCGAGTTCAATTGAGCTCTCGAATTTTGTAGCTTTTGAAATCTTCATTCAATTTAAGCTCCTGTCGTTGTAAAAGCCTCCCGATATCTTTATCTTCTTCCAGAAAACAGCGCAGCTAGTTTTCCAACATCAGCACACCCTGTTCTGGACACCTCACTTAGCAACGTAAGGTACATTGAGACATACAATTCCTAAGAAATGACAGAGAAGAGATGAATGGCTTCTACTACTGTAAGAGCAAATTCGAGACCCCGTACGCCAGGGTTGAGAGATCCTTGTGCCAACGATTGGCCCAGCACCTTTCCGTTTCCTCAGTCGCTAATAGATTTTCGAGCATGCAATACAGGGCTGAGGGCCTAATCATCAAGAAGGAATGGATGAGGTGACGTACGTTACAGGCCACTTTCGTCTGGCAAGAGACACTGACTTGAACAATCAAGCAAAAATCCGGGAACGCGCTACAGACAATAGTGTCCAAGGGACACGATGATGCTTCGTGGACACCACTGCAGCCAAAAGGCTGGCTTGAGTGCTCAACGAAGCAGAGAGTCCCAAGCAAATTCTTGGATCGGCAAAATAGTAGTTTGGTTGTCCTTCTTTGTGGGTTTCGTTGGTCTATTTAGCACTTTTCATGCCCTAACTTATGTATCGCTAGCTATGCTTGCACAGGACCGGCTATATGATGCAAGACAGTACCATCCATTCTACCAAGATACAAGAAGTCAGATGACAGCAAAGCGCATAGCACATCCGCCTATGATTCCGTCAGTCCTTCCCCATCCAGTCTCTCGACCTTTTGCGGTCGGCGCATAATCCAATAATGACAAACCCACTTCCCCGCTTTGAAATCCACCTCCTCGACGTCCTCGAAGCCGCAATTCAAGTACAAGTGATGGCCGTCCTCGGACGATTCCAGCCACATAGGCAAAAGGAGATGGTCTGCCAGTCGACAACCCCACTTCACCATCATCCTGCCGGCGCCGGATCGTTGGCAAGCGGGGGATGTGAAGAGGAAGGACAGAACTGAACGCTATCATCAGCCGCGGCGTTACACGGACCCGATGATTAGTGGAGCACACATACAGACACACGCTTCTTTCGAATACCGCCTCCGTCGCGCCATAAAATCATCCAGCAACCGCTTCGCCATCACTCTCTCCTCTCCCTCCCACCAGTCCACCGTCATGTCGTCTGCTCCCATCGGCCCCACGTAGGTCGGACGAATCTTCCAATTCCCACCACACACGATCTTGCCCGTGTCCACGTCGGTGATCTTTACCCAGCAGTCGGCCGGATCGGAGCTCATGTCCTTGAGCGCGCGTCTCTTGGCTTCCGATCGGCGGGCTGGCGTGTTGGGGCCGAACATGGCGTCGTGCATGCTGGCGCCAGAGAAGGCTTCGAACTGGAGGGTCATCAGTTCTTCGAGATCGGACGGGGTGGCGCGGGTGAGGACGAGATGCATTGTTTTTGTGAGTGGGTAATGTTGGGTATGTGCGGAGCGTGGAGGGCACGGGTCAAGAGTTATGACCGATTGAAGGTGAGGTGAGGTGAGGTGGAAGAAGAGTGATGGTGGGGTTGTTCACATATGCATGGTAAGGTCGTGCTGAAGAAGATCTTCAGCGGAGATGACCGCGTCCCTGCGTGGAGATGGCAGCTAGAGCTGCAGCTACCTCTGTTTCTTCACAATCACCTGAGGTGCAGTCGAGTGCCAGCGTGCTGGATTTCCTGCTCGTCGGCTGCGATCCCTAACTCTGGGCACCATGACGAAAGCCAAATTAGCAACACTCTGACGGAGGGCCTCCTTCATGTACGATATAAGGCAAATGTAGGTGATGGATAGGCCGGGTAGGGCATGACCTAAACGGGACCCGCGGGGTTACCATTGGGTCGGGCCGAGTCCCCGCGTAGATGTTGGAGGATACTCCGCTTTAAGTAAGTAAGGTAATGTGGGAGGTAACTTTAACGTTAAGTGACTGATCGTGGCGCATCTGGCGGTACGAGTACCGTGTCGCCTTACAAGAAACTTCAGCGCAGCACGCGACGGGGTTATAACGAGTCTAACCCTGCCTTTATGTGACGGCTTACAGGTAAAAACCATAAGGTAACTCAAACACTCAGGTAGTTACCTTAGCGATTGGTTGATCAATTTGCCTTAAAGGACTCGTCACTTCACTCTAGCAATTTCCCCTCTGGCTGCTGTCATACTCGCACAACACACGTGTAAGGCAAGTAAAGGCAAAAGAGGCCCAGCGCTGCGGATTCTGGAGAATTTCAGGTTTCCTTTCCAACCACAATACCTTAGGGCCAACCGCAATACCTTAGGGCCAACCACAAGCCGGCCCAGACAACCGGGTCACGGATGCCTCGTTTTCAGCCTCAATAGGCATCAACCCCCCTGGCCACAGGGGACCCAAAGTATGATATACGAATACGTCGTGACCTCACCTTCTCGTTTGAGTATTATACCATTGTGATTTGTGGGGTGTTGGTCGGCACCAGCGGCGACGACGAAGCCGCTCTGTCTCGGCACCCGATGCCAGATAAGGAAGTACCGTTGCTCCTCCCCCGTGCCAAGGATGAGATGGCCCGGCAACGGCACTAACTACCTTATGCCGATTTAGGATGACAGCGCGCGCCTCGTACCATCTTGTCGGGTCCACAGAAGGTCACTCGATCGTGCCTGCCTTCGCTTGTTGTACTCCGTGCCACGTCCTCGATATTGATATTGAAGTATTAGGTAAGGTAGGTAGGTTACGGTGATGGCAGCAAAACTTACCTTACCTTACCTTACCCAAGGTCGAAGTCAGTGGAGGGAGGGATTAGGGTTTGTAGCTAGGGCGAAGCTTATGTCCACAATCCAATGATGTCATATCTCTAATCTCTCAGCGAAAGGCAGAATGACAACTCACGATCTTCACGAGTTACGGAACCTATCATATATTGCTGTCTAAATTGACTTTCTCTGGGCTGATCAAGCATATTGTGTGCATTTCAATACCGCCAAAAAGGCGAGATGCTTTCTTTTGCACATAGCTCGTACGTCCAATGCGGGCACTTAACCGATGTTCCTTAGGGCAATCAAACCCTAAACGTCATTGCAACTCGACTACTTGCCTGACTGAAACCTCAACAACCAAGTGGGTGCAACCAGCGGGGATCAACGAATGCATACTACTGTAACGCAATTCAATCTCGACAACACCAAGCCTACAGAATCTATTGTTGGACGGGCATCTCTCAAATCATGAATCTCCCACTTCTAGAACCAAACACCCTACACTGCGGCGAAGACGCTGCCGAAACCATTGTCAAAAACAACCTGAGAGTCCATCTCAAAATGAATAACGGCAACGGCACATTCCAGTCATGTAATCCACGTCAGCCACATCCACATCGTCGATAACTTCTACGCAACCTTTCTTACCCACGAATCCCAGACCTAAAGCACTTCCTCACTCCGGACACCACGTCACTCAAAAGATGATCCATAGCGAAACCACCGAGAATGAAGTTAAGCCACAACCTCGCTGCGAACTACCGCGCCCGCTCGCGTCTGAATTTGACCCCATCTTCTCCCCATTCCCACCACCACGTCCTCAATTACTCCGCCACGACCGCACTGATCGCCCGCTTTGGCTTGGCGTCAGCACAGCAATGGAGCGGCTTCAAGGTCTTGTCTGGACTCCGAATGAATGACGACCTCAACGTCAGTCGCAAACCGCATTGCTCCCTCCCTGCAAGAGTGAACTGCGCGGCGCCAATCATAGTATTTGTCGAGACGATGGATTGGTGCAATCCACGGGCCTCAACAGGCTAAATCGGAGTTTTATTGGTAGCTTCGTGCTAAGTACGTGGGTTTCGAGGCAACCGGGTGTCAACCTAGCGGCTTGTTGGTTGCGAGAAAAAAGACGTCGATGCGTTGACAAGGTCGTTATTGGTTTTGGTGCTCAAACAGAGGTAAATAGAGATATACAAGTCTCTACTGCTGCGGCCGTCAGGTATTGGCTAAGAGGGACTTCGAGAAGAAGGGCTGGCTGTGACTGATGGGTACTTTGGGAAAAGTGGAAGGATGTCTCTTACTTTCAAATACAATTGGGATGGTTTGGAGAAAGGCTTTCCTGGAAGACTGCAGGGACGCAGTCGTTGGGGAGAAGATTTGAAGACATATTGTTGGGTGTCATCGATGTGTTTGCGAAGACCGAGAGGTCAAGTGGAATTCATATATTGATAGGCGGTCGGTTTTATCTACGCTCGGCATCGGGAGCACGAGGGTAGATTACCAAGAAGCGGGATGAACAATCTGGGCAGACGGCGTCTGATCTGCGATTGGATATATCGTGGAAGCACTTCATGGCTGCTACATATGACACCGCCATCCTTTTCTTTCCCGGTGACCATTCGACTCTGACCAGTCAGATTGTCATCTTTGGTCAACCTGTCATCTAGCCAGAAACCATCTATCAAGCACCTCACCTCACCTCGTCCTGCCTATGCGCCGGCAAGCGAAACAAAACATACCAAAGACCAGAAAGGAAGCATGCATCTAGCGTTCTTGAATTGCTCTCTCCATGTCTTTCACATCAACACCAACCACAGCAGCATAGACACCTCGTCTCCGCCTATATCTCGCGCGTACAACCGCAACCACCACCACAACTGAACCAAAGTGAGGTAGATAATCTAGTCTCGCATCATCGCACTGCGAAGGACGCACTCCGCACAGACACCTCATACAGCAGAGCACAATCTCAGAAGCATACACACCTTCCACATCACACCCCACCTCTGCTCAACATCGACTTCCGCACATACTTCCCAAATGAACGGCCCAGGACCGTACTAAAGGAAGTATACACTACTCGCAGTACGGTACAGCGCCGGCACCGCAACCCTGATGCGGTCGGATAGGTAGGTAGGTAGGTAGGAGGGAGGTAGCCTAGCCAAGCAGACCGGCAAGGCTGACCAGACAAGACAGAATTCCAAGGGCGCGGTTGACGAGAACAGACCAAATGACATGACTGTCTGAGAGAGAGACGGATGGGAACGGAACGAGACTATCATATTTCTGCCGTGAAGGTGTGCGCGCGCCTCACACAGTACCTTGAAGGTTTGCCACACATCAGATCGATATTTGTGTCTTATGCCTTGAAGGGGCCATCGGTAGGCCGCGGTTCTTGCGCTTTGCCGCAACCAAGACTACAGAAGAAGCCACACCAGACCAGACCAACCAGACAAGACTGATCAAAAAGACCATTCTTTGGGGATTAGAGTCTCTCTGATTGCCCTGCTTGGAGGGTTGGCATACCGAACTTGGAGTTGGATGTTGTTTGCTGCTTGATCTGCTGATAGTGCTTAGCATATACTCCCGGAGAGATGTTGCGAGTATTCTCAGGGCGAGCGACGTTGGCGCCCGAGTCATTCCATACGATGGAACAGGTAAGTGTAAGTCCCTTTATATTGTAACCTTAGATATAATATCAAACCCTTCCGAGCAACAAAGCCAAATACAATGCCGAACACAATCCCAACTAAATCAAGTATCGAATTCAACCCGGAGAAACGACAACCCTAGAACAAAACAGCATGAGATAAGGTACAAAATCCCTCAGCTAAACGACGAGATCGGCAACAAGACTCAACTCAAGTTTCAGCCTTCAACACAAACAGACTACCACCCATTTCTCATCTCATCTTTATCTGTCGCAATGAAATTCAGGAGAGACTATGCATGTTCAATCCCGCTCCGCTTCCGCTTCTACTTCAAGTTCCGCTTCGTCTTCGCTTCCACACCCGCATCCGCTCCATATTCCACCTATATACTTCCTAACAAAGATCAATTCAGCTGCCCTCCGCAATGCGACGCAGTTTTTGCACGCATGAAATGAGTGTGTGCTTTTCGTTCGACAAATAAGAAAGAAGCCGCCTAGTAAGGAAAACAGGAAACGAAGATCGGGTATGATGCATCGCAAAAGACCAGGGACAAGCGCAAGTAAACCTGACACGGAGTCAAGGGTAGCGGCGAGGGCGGGAAATGGTGAGGTGAAGCTCGGGTACTAGCATGCCGATCGAATAGACCCGAATCGAGTTGCATCGACCCAGGCAGGATGCCCGTGCGTACGTGGCAGTCGGACCGATTTGGATATATACCACACTTACGCCCAAAACTCGTGCGCATATTATTCATCGACCAACGTGTTATTCTTCTCCAGTCATGAAAAAGGCATGCAGATAGAACAATCCCAATCCAATCCGAACCCAAGTCGGTAGGAGGATAGGTATCCATGGAAGTCAAATCGGATCAAATTAATCCACCTTGGAAACCCAAGCAAAGGTCAGATCGTGTAATGAAATCGTCCCGAATCCAAAACGCCAGGATCATGTTGTAGACTCGAGTCGATATAACCAGTAACGAAGCGAAGGCTTGCGCCAAGAAAGTACGTCTGCGTCTGTAACATGACGGTGAACGTGAATGTGGATATAAGACAACGTGCAAAGCAACCAACCCCACCCTCCTTCTCTCCGGTCCATCCTAATCCGACGGCGGAGAAGGGCATTTCTTCCGATACAAACTGCCATCCGCGCGTCGATACGACATCATAGTCGGGTCCGGGAAATCTAGACCATCGTAATCCTCATCGTAGTCTGCCTCGGGTGCCTGATGGACTGTGCTCGGACGGGCGCCGCTGTGCAGTGGCTTGTCCATGTGGGCGGAGTTGAAGACGGTGCCGTACGCACGTTTGGAAGACCGGGTGCTGTTGTCAACAGGACCGGAGACTTGTGGCGCTGGCGCTGGCGCTGGCGGGGCGACTTGCGGGGCGGGAGGGTAAGTGGTGGTCTTTTCGTAACCGAGGCTTGATGCTGGTCGGCCGATTGGACCGGGCATCACGCTGGCTGGAGGTGGTTGTTCGTATTTTCGCTCCAGGGACGGCTGAAGAGTCTTCAGAGGTGGGAGGGAGTGGTTGGCGGTGGCACTTGGCGTTGGCGGTCGAGGTGCGGATGCTGGTGGATGGGCGTTGTAATAGGAAGAATATTCGCCGGAAGGAGGACGGCTATATCCTCCGTCGTTTTGACTGTACATGCCGATCGATTGACTGGGATAAGCCTGTGGGTACGAAACAGATGCGCGACGGTAATCCGCAAGTGGCTTGTATTCCATGCCATCTTGGCGGAGCTGAGGTGGTGCGTAATGCGGTTGCTGATACGGTTGATTCGGAGCGTATCCGTACCCTTGGGCGGCGGACACATGTCGCAGATGGGGAGACTGTTGATAGTGGTAACCGGCAGCATCCTGTTGATAGCCAGGAGTGGGCTGCGCCATAGGTTGAGATGGAGGGAACTGGGGTGCCTGATACTGAGTCGTTGATGAACTTCCGAAAGCCAGATGTGACGGATACTGATTATTGGCGCCGTGAGGAGCGACTGGTGTAGGCGGTTGGGGCTGCTGGTAAGGAGTCTGGCCGTAATACCCCAATTCCTGCATCGACGGACGACGTTGTGGTTCCAGAGTATACGAGCCAGGTGCATCGACACTTCCATGACTGACCGATCGTGGCCGATCAGGCATCGGTGATTGAGCGTAGACGTCCGGAGTGGGGAAACGATCATTCCGCGCATAAACCGCATCATCCTCGTAGTCTTCGTAATCCTTTGCACCCTTGTTGTCGCGGCGCCTCATCCGCACGTCTCGACGGATCCGCACGCGACAGCCCTGTTCGGCAACGACACGGCTCAACACGGTGCTCTCCGCCAATCCGGGAAACTTCTTCGCGCTGAAGACGGTAAAGGGTTCTGACTTGACCTCCAATCGAAAGTGAACGTGGGCGGTCGGGGCCATGGCATTGGCCTTGCTGTCCTTTTCTTTGGAGAGATCCGGATGAGGGTTGGTGGACTCGGCGTCGGCATCTTTGGCTTCCTTGACCTCCTCGTACAGATTGAAAGCGAGCCGATACTTGCCTTCGTGGCGGACCGACAGATCGGGGAAGATGAAGTAGCCAGCCGGATTCGGTCGGTCGAGGTAGGCCATTCCGGCCACGGGCATACCGGTCAGCACGGGTATGGATGCCTGAGGTGCGGATACACGGCCCTGCGCGATCGGGCGAGCCGTCTCCAAGGTCGCAAAGAGAAAGAAGTTGACATTGTAAGAGAATGTGACATCGTTCTTGGCGTCTCCCTCGAATATGCGAAGCTCTACCACCGGCGGCGGATCCACGGGACGGCGATCGGCGGACGCTGGACATGTCAGCAGTACCCAATTTGATCGAGGAGGTTGAACATACACTTGGCACCAGAACCACAGGCGCGTGCACGCTCCGGTTGTTGGATGACGTTCAACTCGTACGTCAACTTCTTCCCTTCCTTGGTCATCCTGACCGTCTTACTCTTCGTCTCATTCGCGGCAGGAATGATGCTCGTCATGTTGGGCGGTTTGATGGGACGGTGGAGATCGAGATGCTTCTGGTATTTAGAGGCAGTCGGTTCGGTTTCTTGCGACCCACAGTCAGACCCGAGACAAGTGCGTTCAACCATGACCGCCAGGTATTGAGAGTCAGGTGGAGAGGACAAGTCACAGCCTTCGAACTCCGAGTATAACAACGTGTAGAACACAATGACGAGATGACTCACAGTGGTACGGAATGTTAATCAGTCGACGAGGCAGCCGGATTAAGATGTTTGTATATATCTGCTTTGACCGGCCCACTGTCAGACTCGCCCCATTAACAAATACGAGGATACCAGCAGGGCGGATGAAGAGGATTAATTGGAAGGGCCACGGCGCTGGGATGTTGCAGGATGGGAAGCGAGACGACAGGAGAGACGGACTGTCACTCACACGTTTCGTCCCGAGAAAGGGGAAGATCAATTATTGCGGGAATATCTGGAAAGTGATATGATCGAGAGAGTGATGTATTATATTATGGACTCGGTAGCGAGGTCGAGGTATGAAATCGGTGGGTGGACTGGCTGGTGATAGTAGTGACGACGACGGTGGTGATGGTGATGATGATGATAATGATGATGGAGACGCCGTTGATTGCTCGGTCGGTCAGTCGGTCGATGTTATGACTTCTCAGCTTCGACTTTGACCAGATTCTCTATTATTGGTTGCAGCAATATGCCATAGCCCGTGCGACGAACCCCTTCGACCTTTTCGAATCGCTGGTTTTGCAGTCTATATCCCGGTCCCGACCTCTCCTGCCCGCACGACAGAGCAACACACAGCCACCCGGTGCAAAGATCCTTTCGAATTGTCGGGTATCTGGCACAGGACAGGTGTCGTGTTGTCGAGTCGTCGAGGATGCGAGAAAGCAAGAAAGCAAGAAAGCAAGAAAGCAAGAAAGCAAGAGGAAGTGAAGAAAGGATGGACGCACGCAGGATGATTGAGTGGGAAAAGTGACTAAGGTACCCTACCCTCGTACTGTAAAGTTACCTTACCTTACCTTACCTAAGTACCTTACCTTACCTTACTGCGGGTAAGCTAGTAGGAAGCTAAAGTTCAGACAAAGTGCGAGAGCGAGAGCGAGAGCGAGGGCGAGGGCGAGAGCGTGTGTGAGTAGTGCTGGGGCGGCACATGCAGGTCGTAGCGTTCGTTTCCACTTAGCCCGTTTTCCATTATCTCAAGCCAAGGAAACTCACTCGCCTTCTTTAGCTCGCAGAGCAGAGAGCAGAGCAGAGCAGAGCAAGTTTGTTGTATTTGAAGCAGATGGAGGTAGGCAGCGAGGCAGAAAGGCAGCGAGGCAGAAAGGCGTAAAGACAGACAATAAACTCGTAGGACAGGCATCCGGTTCATCCACACCTCGCACCACAAACCACAAACCACCACCACCACCATCACCATCACCATCACCACCACCCACCATCCATACAGTAACTTACCTACTTTAACTCTCTTGATACCTTAAGTTACGGTACTACGTTACCTCACCCCATGTTCCCAGGCCGAGTCTGGTTCTGGTTGTGTCAATAAGGTAATGAAAGGGAAGCGCTCTTGCCGGTAACATTAAGGTATCAGACCCAGAGCCCGGTCCCCGACCTAACGGGTATCGGTACCCACCTTTTCGCTCGGAAACTAGTCCATCTGGGGAAAAGATCCGGGGTCTCTTCTCCCTTTCTCCTTCACCTTTGACCACCTCGCCTTTCAAACTGTCTCATGCATAGACGCTTTAATTACCAGGTACCTAAGGTACCTTAAGGTAATTTAGTGAATCTCTACCTGCCTAGGTAGTAGTCCATTCAACCAGAGTCGAGCTTCGTGAGTGGTGAGTCGTGAGTGGTGAGTTTCAGTGTGTGTGGGTCCCTGTCCCTTCCGTATCTCACCTTCGAATACCAAGCGAGAGGAAAAGGGAAGAGACCCACTTTTTATCAACCATATCAAGTCTAACGTAGTAAGATGCAAACTCTAATATTGACAACCTGGGCTGTGATTCCAGCCTCTTCGTCCAACCGTTTCAAGCCTCCCATGCGCGATCCCACTCCCCACTAGCCTGTCTCGGGAGCCTAGTGCGGTATCGGAGCGCATGGATCCCACGGGCCGGACTGATGTGACAGGACGGAGACTCACCCACTAACCTTAACTACTTTACTGACTAGTTGCCTCAGGGCGTGTGCGCCTTTCATGACTCGCAGCTTGAAAACATGTGACGGAGCAGGAGCAAGCGGGCCGTTCATCAATCGAGCTTGACTACTCTAAGTTACCCGTAAGGTTGTTTCGGTTCATCTTTCTCTTTTCACCTTATAGAGTATTGACCCAATATATTTCTTTCTTACGGATGTGAGTCCGATCACACCTTTCAATAATATTTTGTTCGGAATCATCGAACCGTTCAGGGATGACCGGACGAGCGTCGGTTAAGTAGAGTGCGAACGGTTCCATCTTGTCGCTGAATCCGTGGTAGGTCGCTACTTGATCGTCGATGCCGTCTCGGATTCCGTGGCGTCGAGACCAATATGGTACTGTATATATAGCTCTCAGCCCGATGGCCCCCTTCATGTAAGATTCAGGAGCGTAGATCAGATAGGTAGTTTTCCAGAACACTGAACAGAAGCCGTTCAAGGTGCAGATAGTTGCAGATATAGGTAAGGTAGATCCTGAGCTTCGTATCTGCACGTCGAATAGAAAGTTGCAATTGAAACTGGACTGTCAGTGTTCCGAAGCCAGTCCGGTTGAAATGACGGGAAAGACGATCGGTGCGCTCGGGAAGATCACTGATGGGTCCGGCTGAGCTGGTGATAACTTTTCTTTTATTGTTACATCCAGATCTGTTCAAACGCCGCTGTCAATGATTTTAGATCAGAACACGGAATGTTTTGCCTCCAAAAGCGACGTCGAGACTTGATAGTAAATGATTGACAGACAAAAAGCAGGGAAGAACACGCCGATCGTGTGCAAAACGTGCTGCTGTCACCACTCAATAATGATAACGGGCAACCACCAAGCTTCGGATCATGAAGGGTAAGGTATAGTAACGTACGAAGCAACGGGGGGGTGCTAAGGTAAAAGGTAACGGGCTGTAGGTAGCGTACTGTCGTGCATAGGTTTTCATTGTTTGACTGAGGTCAAGTGGCAACATTCCAGTCCGACCGAAGAAGGATCAATAATGGGATGTGCTAAGCCAATTACTGGATATTACCTAGTACTCTTCAGCTTCAACGCCGACATTATATCGCATGTGTAGAATTACCACAGACGATGAACGACCTCTTTCCTTTGCCATCCCGCCATTATCATCGTCTGACTTCAGGAACCCAGCCGAGGTCAGATATGAGTTTTCTTTCAGCCACTAGGAATGCATGATTCAAGCTGTCAACTGAGTCGTTTACCGGTTCAGGCAGCGGAGTCGGGCTAGCAACGAAAGCATGTGAACTTTCAAGATGCCTTGCCTGCACACCGGTCCTCGGGACCCTCACCCTGATGGTAAAGTCACCCTATCGCATCATGTACCGGTAAAGGGGTGGGTCCAAGGATGGCTACTATACTGGAGGTGCTGCAGCCCCGACAGAGATAAAAACCCATTACCCGGCTAAGCTGAACTGCTGCCACCCTATATTCCTGCCGTCGAGAGCGCGCATTGGTCGCATGACCGATGCTTCGTGCAACCGCCAGATCAACGGGGTGCCGCTGCTTCTGCTTAAATCTCCTCGATTGGTCCATGTCCGGAGACCCTCAACCTTAGACTCTTGTCATCCGTAGGCTTGCAGCAAGTTCGAGATCTTCGATCCTGATGTTGATCAGACGGTACGGCTGTGCTCGTACATACGGCGGTACACTACACACTTCTGTCTCGCACCTCCTTTACCATGTCGTGCAGAAGTCTGCAGAAAGTCTGCGACGGTTGCAGCACACCAACACTAGTAGTAGCTGCGCGTTCACTCGTTGGAGCCTCATCATGAACCAATCATGCGTCGCGGCTTGAACATCTGCAGAACCTGTTCGACTGTTTTTGTTTTTGCATCTCAATCTGCATTGCAGCCAATGATCGCTAAGTCTGTGGCTAACGATGGGAGAAACGTGCGAAAGGTGGCAACAGTAATCGACCGTTGAGAGCGAATCCAGCGGGAAGCTGTCTTAGATACCGGCAGCTGATCAGTCTGCTTCGCAAGGCCCACCAAGATTGACATTATTGTTGAGGTGGTCACCTCAGAGGTTGGATGAGAAAAGATCTCGAAAGCCACGATCGGGCGGCTGAGCAGTCTTCACGGCACTCACTTCCGTTTTCCCGAAGAGGTCCGTGCATGATAGCCTTTCGAAAGGCTAACTTATCCGGCTAACTTACTTTGGCTTGCGTTAGGGTTGGTCACTGACCTGGTAAACATGATTAAGGTACCTATGTATGTGATGCCTAGGTAGGTACTTATCATACAGTAAAGTACGAGTAGTCTGCTCCACATTTGGAAGTATCATACTAAGGGAGGTACTTACCTTTGCGCTTAAGGTATCAAGGTTGGCTTACCTGATGCTCCACTTGCTTTTCACCTCTTGTCTTGTCTCGGGATAAGAGACTCAGAGCGAACGGTCATCGATAAAACAACTCTACATCCTCTGATTGCAATACAGCAGCCATGGAAGCTATATCTCCTCGACGTCTTAAGACGTATGATCGGGTGCTTGACATATACATCTCCAGGTGATTTCCTATAGCCTCACGGAATCGGTCTTGAAGACCGCAATAGTCTCGATGCCAGCGCCTGTGTCCCGCGGCGAGTTCGGCCGCTCCGTAGAAAAGGCGACAGCAACTCACTTTATCCGTGGTCCTAGCTGCCCGATGATTTTGCACTCCGGACAGAATATAAGCAGTGACAGGCGGCAAGGATGGTGTACGTCGTAAAAACTAGGTGGGCGTGGTCGCTGCTGGGCACCTGCATCATATGCGTAACTGAAGACAGCTGCCTCTATGGTGAAGGGAACGACCATCCTCTGCTGATCGGTGTCGATGTTGTAAACTGCACTTCTGTATCCCATCGCCCGGTTGTCCAGAGGCACCATCAGCTCCCCACGCGTCGTAACACAAGAGTTAGGCTCATTGAGTACAGCCCTTGAGACTTCTTACACTCACGATGAGGCTCTGCCCAAGCAAGCTGGTCTGCAATCGTAGCTGCGGACTTGGATTC
>QQTW01001686.1_pt1 | contig 15680 bp, 11 predicted proteins | sample 1904831 | NCBI WGS metagenome assembly QQTW01 (sample SAMN09435610, study PRJNA476489) | Subsurface metagenome, whole genome shotgun sequencing project. | reverse complement strand
AATCAGAATTAAATTTCAGCATCGCCGCTGCAGTTCCATCCTTAGCAAAATCCAGCACAGTCCCAAATAGTATTAAAATCAAAATAAATGAAAACATTTCGACATAAAATAAGATCCATCTCACGTATGTCTAATGTGTAACTAGGAAAGGATGACTTGAGTAAGTTTATGGAACCGAATGATACCATCGTGCGAATTTGCTTATCAATTTCCCAGCTTGTCTGCCGCTGGTGAAAGTAACGCATTTGCAGCTCAGGCTTCACCATGCGAAAAGACCATGCGTTATAGCTTCCTCGCCTGGCCTTTTCAATAGATTCTGAATTAATATCTGTTCCTAAAATCCTGATATTCCATTGACTACAGTCGGAAATTAACTCTTTAGCAAGGATAGCAAGGGAATATGCCTCTTCACCTGTAGCGCAACCTGCACTCCAAATTCGCAGCGATGGCTTAGCTTCGCCTTTTGAGGATAGCTCCTTTCTTCTGCGCTCAATCAATTCGGGTAAAATTCGATTTTTCAACAAGGTAATCTGCCCTTGGTCACGAAAGAAATAAGTTTCACCTGTTGTTAACAAAAGTGTTAGTTCTCTCCATTCACGTTGGTAGAGGGACTCCAAAACAGAATTGCTCTGGTTATTTTCGCTCTTTAGTAGTTGATAATACTTTTCTGGTACGGAAAAGTTAAGTAATTTCATTCGTGCGTGAATCTTCTTGCATAAATCTTCTTGATCTGACTCACGAATGTGTAAACCTGTATGAGCAGAGATTAGTCGGATAAAATCATGCATTAATACTTTATTCATTAGAACCTCCTTGATACTAAACCTGACTTATCTTAGAATTCCCGATTAAAGGAGCGTTCTAACGGAACATCTCCCAAGGGGCATTACCGTTTAAACTCGATTTAATGAGGTCAAAGTAGCTCTGTTCAGGGGATACTTCTATCCACTCCCTTTTTGGTCAATTTTACCTATCAGTTGCTAGATGTCAGTAACTTCCAAGCCTTTCCAACCACTAGATCGCGTGGCTATCGCACTCATGTTATTGCTGAGTTTGCTGATTGGGCTGCTATTGCTACAGGGTGATGCTGTTGCACCCCGCGTCCGGGATTTCAGTTGGCAGGATAAACAAGTCGGGGCCGAAAATACTTCTTTTGCCCTAACCTTTAGTCGCCCAATGGACGTGAAAAGTGTAGAGGCGAATCTACAAATTGATCCGCCCCTACCAGGAAAAATTAGCTGGGCGGGGCGGCGGATGGTTTATACCCTTCTGACACCAGCTCCCTATGGCACCTCTTATCAAGTGCAGCTACAGGGAGCATGGGATAAATTTACGGCGCAAGGAGCCAACAAGAGACTGAACAAGCAGTTTAAAGGTCAATTTCGGACCCGCGATCGCGCCCTCATCTACCTGGGTGTGGAAGAGGAACAGGGACGGTTAATTCTCTACAATCTCACCCGGCAGCAAAAAACGCTACTTACCCCCAAAGATCTCGTTGTAGTTGACTTTAAGCCTTACCCAGCTGGAAATAAAGTTTTATTTTCTGCCACCAACCGAACCGATCGCCACGACTTACTTTCGTCCCAGCTGTATACGGTGACGACCGGAATTCATTTAGGTAATAAAGCCGTAGAATACTCTGATTTGTCCTCGCCTTTGCCTCTCCAATCCTTGGAGGACGATTCGCCTGGCAAAATCGACCTGATTTTAGATAGTAAAGACTATCAAAACCTGAAATTTGACCTTTCACCGGATGGACAGACCATCGTTGTCCAACGGGTGAGCCAGCGCAATCCAGGCGAGTTTGGCCTTTGGATTCTGCGCAGCGATGCTCAAGATGCCCGCCCCACACCTAAACCTATGCAAACCCAACCAGGAGGCGATTTTATGATTACGCCAGACAGCCATGCTCTGGCAGTCGCTCAAGGACAGGGTGTGGCGATTTTGCCGCTACAGTCTGCAGCCGAAAAACCTTTTGATTTTCTACCTCAATTTGGGACTGTGCTGGATTTTGCTAAGGATGGAACTGCAGCGGCGATGCTGAAATTTAATTCTGATTACACGCGATCGCTATTTTTGGTGACAAATCAAGGCGTTCAGAAACAACTCCTAAGCACAACTGGCTCGATTCTCAACTGCAAATTTGATCCACGCTCACAAAACCTCTACTGTTTACTGACCCAGCTGTTGGATGGACAAGAATATCAGGAACAGCCATATTTAGCAGCGATCAACCTCAAAACGGGAAAACAGACACCGCTGGTGCTATTGCCCAAGCAACTAGATGTGCAGATGAGTTTATCACCAGATGGTTTAGCGCTATTGTTTGATCAAGTCGTCGCAGCGACAACTCCCTCTAACTCATCTCAGGTCAACATCCCTCAAACAAATGAAGGAGAATCAGTCGCTACCAGTCGCCTCTGGCTACTCCCCCTCCTAGCCGCCACCTCAGAGTCGGGACCTACAGACGGCAACAAAGCGGCAGTGCAACCAGAACAGTTGCCTCTACCAGGTTTCCACCCGCTTTGGCTTCCCTAAACTATTAAAGAGTAGATCGCAAATTTCCATTTCGGAAAATAAAGCAAGAATTTGGAGATTGTGATAAAAAGAAATAGTTTTTCTCCCTTAATGTGATTTATGTCACATATAGAAGAGTTGCATTTACCATATTATCCCATCAATGTACAGTGCAAGATTTTACTAGTACACCACTGCTGGACAATTTGTTCGGCAATCGGGAATAAGGGGTTTTGCCGTGTTGGATAAAAAGCAATGAATGAAGCCGATAACCTGACAAACTCTGCATTTCTTGCGGTCAATGCTGTTGATTCAGCGAATGGAAGGTCTGTGTTCCCACATGCTGAACTGGTTGCCCTGACTCAAGAACTATGTTCAAACAATAACCTACTCGACCGAGAGAACCAAACGGAGCAAGCACTAGCTGAATGCCAAAAGGCTTTGCAGTCCCACAAAAAGCGATTGTATATTGCCGAGATGATGCTCACCCAACAAACTCAAGAACTCGCGGCTACCCAAGAGCAAGTAAGGTGTCTATTGCACGAACTAGAAGCTTGTTATCAAACGGTCCAGCACCAGCAAATTTTAACTGAAACCCTAACGGAGCAGATGCAAAGCAGTCAGGAACGGGTTGCCCAAATGGAGCGGGAATGTTCCTTGACTCAGGCTAATTATAACGAACGAGCTTATCAGCTGATACAAGCAGAAAATAGTTGTCGAGAATTACGCAGCCGCCTGACTAGACAGCAAAGCCACACCTTGCAATTAAAACTTGCTCTGGAAAAGTGTATAGGGACGCCTGCCCCCAGTTATCAATCCCAAGCTGATATCGACGATTTCCTCTCAACCACTGCTAAAAATGAACATTCCCTTCAGCTTGAATCCTTTTTTTCTAAGCCACAGCCCATTCCACCATGGTCAGCACAACCGCAATTCCTGACGAATCTAGAGCCTGTCTACTACGACCCTCTCCCAACGCCACCCACCAACTGGAAAGAATCTTCAGCATCACCCCTTCCCGCAGTTAAACCTGATTTTGCTCAGTATTCTACTTGGGACTGCTTAGCTGAAGATTTAAGCACTTCTTCACAAGAGGAACCCGAAGAGACAACCGCTTATATTGATTTGGACCAGCAACCCCTTGCAGGAATTTCAACTGAGGACAGCAGTGAGGCTGAAGCAGCACACTTGCAAAATTTATTCAATCTGCTTGAGGCTGTGGAAGAATCTAAATCCGCGTCACCGCACATAATTCAATTGCCACTGCCTGAGTCGCCCCAGCCGGAAACCAGCTCCCCCACCCCAAATTCCACCTGGCCCTCATTGGTCGTTTATCCGTCACGTCCTCCTAAAGGGCGAAAGACGTTAGCGGCAATTGAACTACCAACTTTTACCGCTCCTTCAAAATAGTTTTGAAGTTAGCACTAGCGAACTTGATAGAGCAGACCTAAATGATTCGTGAAATCCTTTCTTCCCTAACGGGCTGAAGCCCTTCGCTTCGCTAAGGCGCTCTGGCGCGCTAAAGCGCTAACGGCTAAAGCCTTCGCCTAACGGCTGACGCTTCGCTCCGGCGGTACTCTCCCCAGCGAACTTGAGATAGCAGACCTAAATGATTCGTGAAATCCTTTCTTCCCTTGGCGCTCTTGGCGTCTAACGCGCTGTAGCGCTTCGCTGCGCTCCGGCGGTACCTGGATTCGGCGCTGATAGCTGATAGCTATTATGTGAACGTCCCGTCCCAGCTGTCAGGGCGTAGCGCTGAACAAGTAGCCATAGCCACAAAGCCGGATAGTGGGATTCGAGCCAGGGCTGTATCCGACCCAGAAAGCCCGGGAACCAACTGCCCACCAAGGCACTAAGCAGAGCATGAAAGCCGAAATTAAGGTAGTTACCTAGCCACCGCAAAATATCCTTGGCACCTGCTAACTGCCAAATCCAAGGCAGCAAGGCGGGGTTTTTTCCAGCTGCTTTAAGTGCCAGTCGGTTAAAAGTTAACCAATCCACTCGATCCTTAATGAAATTGTCTGCCACCGCTGAAGGTTCGTCTGCCAAAAGTCCAAAGAAGGTATTCAGCATAGCGTTAATTCGCTGGGGTGGTAAGAATCGTCCAGTCGGTACCATCATGCCCTTAGAAAATAGCCAGGTTACTGAAACATTGCTTTGGTAGGCGCGAATTTGGTTTAAGTGGTGGGCACTAAGCAGGTTATGTCTCAAAGCAGTATCTAATAGAGCCGTTAAACGACCCAGATTGCGAATCAAAGAACCAAAACCAGTAAATACCAGAGGTGACTGGAGCGAGGATGCATCCCCGATCGCAATTAGTCTGTCAAAGGCAACTGTGCGATCGCTACTCCCCACGCTAAAGTGCCCCGGAATATAACCAAACGTCGGCTTCTTCCACACCAGCTGGTCCATATCACAGCGCCGGTACTCTGGCAAAATCGTGAAAAAGTCCTCGTACATCTCTAACAAAGATCCGGGGTTAATGGGATTTACCTGATGGTAATGGAATAAATAAATCGCGATTTCCTCTCCTGCTCCTGGAAACAGCTCCCAGATCAGCTGGCGTCCCCGCGAGATATCTCCGTGACTATTAAGGACGTCGCCATACTGGGCATCCCACACTTCAGGCTCAAATCCACTGGCAATCACAGCTCCCACCGTAGGGCAAACACTATCAAACGCACGACTTCCATTCAATTGCCATGCGATGGGAGAGGCGGTTCCCATCGCATCTACCAATAAGCGCCCACTAACAAGCTGGTCTGTGTTCGTGGGCAAACGCTTGACCTGAACTACGACTTGTGATTCTTCAATATCCGCTCGCAAAAACTCCGTCTCGTCCCAGATTTCTCCTCCCATGGCTCGCAGTTTTTCCCCACACAGCCGTAGCAGTTTTTCCGCATCCAGTGCCACATTCAGCACGGTTGGGGTGTGTAAGACTGGCGCTCTTAGGTGATTTGGATTATTGCCATCAAAGAATTTATGAAATCCGTCTTTATACTCCCGCGCAATGATGCTTTCACACTCAGCTGGGGTAAGTAAACCCAAATCAAGCAAGCTTTGCAATTCCGAGCGGGAAATGTTCCACTCCCGGTTCATCCGCCCAAACGCCAGCCGCTCCAACAGGAGCACCCGGTAGCCCAGAGTCGCCATTACTGCCGCATGAATCACCCCTAACGCTCCACCTACATAGATGAGATCGTACTGAGGAGGCAGGGAGGCAGAGGGGCAGAGGGGCAGGGGGGAATTTGGATTTACACTCTCCCCTGCTAAGAAAGAGCTTCCCTGCTCCCCACCTTCCCTCTTGAAAACAACCTGTTTGGGCTGAGTAGGATTGCGGACTCCTTCGCGCCACCGTTGCTCCCACCAGTAAACGCGCTGGAGGTCGTATTCTCCTTTGGGCATTTTCTGAAAGTACTTGACTGTGAGAGGGTAATACGGCGCTAATGCTGCAAAAATCGATTGCTGAGAATCAATTGTTGGTGGTTCGGGATAGTGGTTGGGGAACCGATTTCTCAGTCCAGTACTCAAACGTTGCAGAACTTGCCTCTCGTCTGGAGCAGGGTTATCTGCCCAACGGAATACTTTCAAGTAAGTTGTTCGCTGCACTGACCAAACGAAAGCGGAGAGTTCAATTGTCGTTTTTGATGGCAGTGGCAGTTGTAAGCGAAAGCCTTCGGGGGTTATAACCTTTTCCCCCATTCCTGGCTCAAATACCTCTTGCAACCAATTTCGTACGGCTGCTGTATCCGCTGTCGGGATTTCTATGTAAAGGATTTCTCTCATTTTGCTGATTTTAGCTCTGAGTTAATTATTAATGCAGACAGAGTTGACAAGGGCATAGAATACGTTAGACTTCCCGATACAAGTTTGCTTAGAGTAATTTTAAGAAAGTTTGCAATTCTGTCAGATTTATTAATTTTGTATCACGTCATGAATTATCCCATCCCAGCCAGTCCCCAAGAAATTGTTGCCCTGCGGCAAAAACCAGTCGATGAAGAACTGGTGGCTGCCGCGATTGCCGGTGTGATTCAAGTTGTCCGCGCTCAAGGTCAATCTTTAGAACAGTTAACAGCTCAGTTACTAGCCGACGATAGCTTGTTGAATCGGGAACAACGATGCCAACTCAGCGATGTTGTAGCACAAGCCTGGCAAAGTTTCTCCTAGACTAGGACATAACCAGTTTGCCAAGATTATCGATGAAGTTCTAGAAAAAGAGACCCAAGCATTTGACATGAACGTTTTGCAAGTTATTAGGCGTCTGCTTGATCCATTGCAGGAGCAAGTTATGACTGGCATCACGTTTTTTGGTCAGCCATCCGCTCGGAAGCAACGACATTAGCCATAGCTGCATTAGCCGCTGTTGACTTAAACTGTTTTTATCCTATCTTTGGGATAGGTCATCCACTCGTTTTTGTCTTTTCGAGTTGAATATGAAGATTTGGCTTGCCTGCTTTGGAGTGCTATTTGCGATCGCAGAACTCTATCAATGGGTAACACACTTAACGTTTCCATTGCCTATCCATATCTTAAGTGGGACGTTTTTAGTGCTCGCGTCCAACCACAACAAGCGATCCATCTGGTGGCGGGAGGCAAATACTGACTCAGAGCCGCTCATTGGTTCCGCCAATCATCTACCCGGATGGAACAGCCTCACACCTGAGCAACCACCTCAATCCATTTCCTTCATTATTTCCCGCTCATCTGAATCACAGGAGTGAGGGATGAGTCTAACGTCCCATATTCCGCTTCAGCCGGTCTAATTCATCCTGTGTTTCCCAACGTTGAAAGGTATCCTCTAAGTCGTCCACTCCACCAGAAGATTTGCGACTTTGATTCCAGCCATCTGTCTCCAAACGTTGAGAGGCTTGATATTTGGCACGAGTCGCCTGCGTCTCAGCGGCTTTGGCTTGTACCTCCTGTCGGCGCTGTTGAATACGACGCAGCAGTTCCTTGGCTTGTGTGATTCGTTCTTTCAGTCCTTCCATCTGTCCCCAACGCTGATTTCCTTCTCGCAACAGGGCGGCCTCTCGCTCTTGTGCTGGCTGAGCTAAATCGAGTCTCCCAGCCGTCTTTGCCTTTTCAACCCGGACATGCCAGCGCTGAATTTCTTGAGCCGTGGAAAGGATCTCGTCCTGCTTTCGCTTCTCTTGTAGCTGAAGGTCTGCAATCAACTTTAAGGTGTCTTCTTCTTGCTCGCGCAACTGTTCTAAGAGCGCTTCTAACTCAAGATGGGGATTGTTCCGTAAAAATTCTTCTAAACGGTTTTCTAGGAACCGGTTGAAATCATCAAATAAGCCCACTGCGAGAACTCCAGAGGTCAAGTTTTTCAATCCATCCCTCAACTATGAGGGTATCCTCAGCATAACGCTTAGCGAAATTTTACTGAGGGAGCTGACATAATCGCGCTAGATAACTAGTTACTGTGGTGAATCTACCGTGGTGATTCTGACAAAGTGTGAAGCAGCATATAAAAGACAATTGTGGTTATCTATTGTGCGCTCATAACTTAATCCGTCTGCAATTGCCGAAAAATTATGTTTAAAATTCTGATTGTTGATGATGACCCTATCGTGCGGGCGGCACTGAAAAGAACACTTCAAAACCAGGGATATGACGCTACTGTAGCAAGCAATGGCGAGGAAGGAATCATCCAAGCGCAATTGTTACGTCCTGCTCTAATTATTTGTGATTGGATGATGGCGCATCTAGATGGACTAGAAGTGTGTAGCCGAATTAAGGCAGATCCAAAATTAGCCAGCACTTTTTTCATTTTACTGACTGCTCGGGGAGAAGTGGAAGATCGAGTCAAGGGACTTGATGCTGGGGCAGACGAGTTTCTCTCTAAGCCACTTGAGATGAGTGAGTTGAAGGCACGGGTACGAGCAGGGTTACGATTACACCAGCTGAATCAGGATTTAAAACTTCTCAATCAGAATTTGCAAACCCAAAAACAAATTTTGGAAGCAGAATTGGCTGAGGCAGCCAGATATGTGCTATCAATTCTACCCTTACCGCTAGTAGGAACTGTAACTACAGAAGCGCTGTTTGTTCCCTCAGCACAGTTGGGTGGTGATTGCTTTGACTATTACTGGCTCGATAACGACAATTTAGCAATTTATCTGCTGGATGTATCAGGGCATGGGGTTGGTTCAGCGTTACTGTCTATATCGGTACTCAATGTCTTACGGTCTCAATCCCTGCCCAACACTAATTTTTGTCAACCCAGCGAAGTCTTGAGGACACTCAATCATGCTTTTCAGATGGTTAACCATGATGAGAAGTACTTCACAATCTGGTATGGAGTTTATAACAAAATCAATCGTCAACTTGTTTACGCAAGCGCTGGACATCCACCGGCTGTAATGCTATCGGGTACATCTGTGACAAACACTCAGGTTACACAGCTAAGCTCTCAAAACCTGCCAGTTGGCTTCTTGCCTGATGTCGATTTCGATGACGAGTCCTTTGATGTCAAAGAAAGCAGCAGTTTATACATTTTTAGTGATGGTGCTTACGAAATTCATCAACCAGACGGCAAAATTTGGGGTCTCAATGCTTTCATTAGTTTATTGAAGGATTGTAGCAAGGTAAATGACTGCGACCTAGAGAAATTATTACTTGCGATTATGACCTTGAGACCCAAGGAAACTTTTGAGGATGATCTGTCTTTGCTAAAAGTTAACTTTGGTTAGTCAAAGCGGTTAAGCCAAGACTGGTAGTTCAGCAGCGGTTGCAGCACGCGATCGCAACTCTAGATAGACCAGCAAGGCATTGACATCAGCTGGGTTGACTCCACCAATTCGAGCTGCTTGACCAATAGTCAACGGTTTCACCTTAGCAAGTTTTTCTCGCGCCTCTTTTGAGAGGGTATCAATTGAAGAGTAATCCAAGTCTGGAGGCAGCTGGCGGTGGGCTTGACGCGTAATTTGATCAATCTGGTTCTGCTGACGCTGGAGATAGCCAGAATATTTGATGTCAATTTCAGCGCCTTCTTTCTCAGCTGAGTCGAGATGAGAGTTGCTCAGTCCGTAGCGAGCCAAGTCAACATAGTGGAATCCAGGACGCCTGAGTAAGTCAGCCAAGGTAACTGAGTTTTTGATTGCTTGCTGGGTGTCAGCCGCGATCGCTTGTCCTACAGGCTCATGCTCCTTTACCCGCGTGGCGTGGAGCCGTTCTTTTTCCGCTACGATGTTAGCCTGTTTGCGCGTAAACAGTGAGTACCTGCGATCATCAATTAAACCTAGCTGCCGTCCCAAGGGCGTCAGGCGTTGATCTGCATTATCCGAGCGTAACAGCAGTCGATACTCAGAGCGACTGGTCAGCATTCGGTAAGGCTCCCGCAGGTCTTTTGTACACAGGTCGTCAACCAGCGTTCCGATGTAGCTTTGTTCACGGGGAAACACAATCATTTCCTGATGCTGCACATAGCGAGCAGCATTAATTCCTGCCACAATACCTTGGGCAGCTGCCTCTTCATAGCCAGTGGTTCCATTAATCTGCCCAGCACAGAATAACCCTGAAACCCGCTTGGTCATCAAGGTAGGGTAGCACTGGGTTGCTGGGAGATAGTCATATTCAACCGCATAAGCTGGGCGGAGCATAGCGCAGTTTTCCAAACCAGGGAGCGAGCGCAGCATCTGCACCTGTATTGCTTCTGGCAAACCAGTTGAAAATCCTTGGATATACAGTTCTGGAATATCTCGTCCTTCTGGCTCGATAAATATTTGGTGGCTTTCCTTATCGGCAAAGCGCACAATCTTGTCTTCAATGCTAGGACAATAACGTGGCCCCTTCGCATCCACCCAACCACCGTAAACGGGCGACAGGTGCAGATTATCTCGAATTAGTCGGTGAGTTTCCGTTGTGGTGCGAGTCAGGTAGCAAGGCATCTGCTCCCGTTCCACCCAAACATCTGGATCAAAGCTGAACCAGCGCACTTGCTCATCCCCGGGCTGGGGTTCTAACTTGCTATAGTCGAGTGAGCGCTTATCTACCCGCGCCGGGGTTCCCGTCTTTAGCCGTCCTGTTTCAAAGCCCAGTTTATTGAGAGTTTCCGTCAGCTCCTCGGCGGCAAATTCTCCTGCCCGTCCAGCTGGCATCGATTTATTTCCAACCCAAATGCGACCACCCAGAAACGTGCCAGTTGTCAGCACCACAGCTGGAGCTTGGAACCCAACACCGAAGTAGGTTTCTATCCCAATCACTTCATCGTTAGCGCCCAGCACCAAATCTGTAACCATGCCTTCGCGGATTGTCAAGTTTTCCTGATTCTCGACAATCCCCTTCATCACTGCCGTGTATTCTCGCTTATCAGTCTGCGCCCGCAATGCCCAAACAGCTGGTCCTCTAGACAAGTTCAGCACTCGCTTTTGCAGGTAGGTGCGATCAGCCATTTTGCCAAGTTCTCCGCCCAATGCATCAACTTCATGAGTCAGCTGGGATTTAGCTGGACCTCCCACCGCTGGGTTACACGGTTGCCAAGCAATTTTATCTAGGTTGAGAGTCAGCAACAAAGTACGACAGCCCAGTCGTGCTGCAGCCAAAGCCGCCTCACATCCGGAGTGACCTGCTCCCACGATGATGACATCAAAGGCGTCTTGGAATTGAACGGAAGTTGGCGATCGCATGGTTGTGCTTCAAGGCAGCAAGGACTTAGATTCAATTTTAACAACCCGACCGGGAATTTCCCTCCCTCAACATAAACATTACAGTTTACCGAAGTACAGCTAGAGTCTTTTGCTGGTAGCTTTTTTGCGCTCTAGTATTAAAAATAAACTTGCACCTAAAGTACCAAATACAAACACGCTCAGTACCAAAGTCTGTTTAGAGGTAAAGACAACAGGAGGTGCAGATACAGTCAGCGCTGGAAAAGTTGATTCTAGAAAAAACTTATGGGCGGCGGTTGTCGGATGGATGCTGTCCCAGAATAAATACTCATTCGGGTTATCACATATACTGACTTTGGTTAAGCAAGGCTTGGTCACATTTGTGAACCCGAATTTTTCAGGAGTTGCAATGGCTTGATCAAATGGGGAACTGACATCAAAATATGTGATCTTAGTATCAGATTTTAGTGTCTGGCGTAGACTGCTAAGGGACGCGGCTAACTCAGAATTATGCTTCTTAGTCAAAGCAGTGAGTGAGCTGGCACGTTGACTGTTGCGCGTGATTGGCAGCTTTCCTAAATCTGGCAAGTTAACCACTACGATATTTTTAGCGCCAACTGCGGAAAGCAACTTCACCGCTGTCGTTAAATTCTTGATTGGCTTAGTAGAGTCAGTAACGTGACCAAGGTAGTCATTTGCACCAGCCCATACAATATAGAGAGCGTTCGGGTCAGCGGATGAATTGGTTGCTGTGAATTCCTTTATCTGCGCTAGCAATCCTGGAGGTATTCCCTTAAAATCACCTGTGGTAGCACCACCGAAAGCATAGTTTGTGTTTGGATTGGAGGTTAATTTCAGCTTAGATGCGAGATATTCCACCCAAACTGGGCCATCGGCATAACGTCCTTGAAAGTAAGGTGGGCTGGGAGGAACGTCTCCTTTCTCAGCCTTAGATACATTGCCCACATCGGAGAGGCTGTCTCCAAAGACATAAATCTCCTTGAAATTTTGTGCCAAAACTCCGCTTGAAAATCCTAAAACTGTTCCCAAGAGGACTGCTCCGGCGGTAGCCGTCAATAACTTTTTCATTAATACTGACTAAGACTGAGCAAAATGGTGTTCTGACACTTTTGTTCTAAACTCCAGATAGCGTAGCAAGATTTGAGGAACTGTTGCCGTGATTTCCTTCTTGGTCAAAGCCTTCCTCACACTATTTGTAGTCATTGACCCGATAGGCTTGGCTCCAATTTTCATAACGTTAGCTGGCAACCGTTCTTCCGCAGAACAAGCCCGTATTGCTAGGCAAGCCGTCTTGGTGGCTGGAGTAATTGTGCTGGGATTCACTCTAGGAGGAACTTTTCTGCTGGGTTACTTGGCTATCAGCATTGAGGCTTTCCAAGTGGCTGCTGGGGTGTTGCTGTTGAAGATCGCTGTAGATATGGTGTTTGCTCAGCGGGAGCGTGAAACAGAAGAGGAAGAAAAAGAAGCACAGTTACGTGAAGATATTAGTGTCTTCCCGCTAGCCATTCCTCTGATAGCAGGACCGGGGACGTTAGCAAGTGTTATGATCTTGGCGAGCGAGGCTAGCGCCTATCCCTTTGGTCTGCTGATAATTTTGGCGATCGCTGCAATTGTGCTTCTGATTGCTTACGTACTCCTCTGTCTCTCTAAACACTTGTCTCGCCTTTTGGGTCAGACTGGGATCAACGTAGTGACACGAGTACTAGGTGTATTGTTATCAGCACTGGCAGTGCAATACATTGCAAATGGAGTTATAGCTATGTTTAAAGCTGTTTTTTTACCCTAGCCCCTATTAAACTAACTTAGCAAGAGGTGTCCCTTGCTCTATTTCATCTCCCTGTAGTTCCGGTTGAGTCTCTCTGCTAAGCCTTTTGTGAAGGCAGTTAAGCATCTGGTGTCTAACCTGAGCAGACCACACATCAAAGTCAAAATTGTCAGTGTTACTGTTGACTGATATATTGACAGATTCAATTTGTAGCTTTTCATCTAAATTAGTATCCATTTTTATCTTTAGTAAAATAGCCCTAAGTTAAAGAAAAATTGGGCAATATCAGTTGGAATAGTACAGCCTCGGCAGTCCTCCCTGTAAGCGAGCAAAACACATACAGGCAATGATGAATATCACACTATAACAAAAGTGAATATGCTATACTCTCTACCTGCCCTAATCTAAGGTCAACCAGGTCAATGCCTCACGCGATCTCCGGGGGACTATGTGGGAAACTGACATCTTGCACCTCATCGATACTAAGGAGGCAGAGCCTCCAACCTTTGTTCCCAGGCTGAGCCTGGGAATGAGCGTACCAAGGCTCTGCCTTGATGCGAAAAAGCGTGCAACTGAGGAAACCGTCGAATCGATAAAGCACATCGTAGCCAGATGATCACGGCGCTGCGCGAGTTACGCCTGGTATGTTCGTCAATTCCGAGTGATTGTAGTTTAATAAACAAGGGAGACCAGTGACTGTAGTTCGATAATAGAAAGGAGAACATGCAAAACTCGAGCTTGAAGGATGACCCCCTGTGGTTTAAGAACGCCATCATTTACGAAGTGCCTGTTCGCGCCTTTGCCGATAGCAACAGTGACGGCATTGGCGACTTTCGCGGACTGACAGAAAAACTGGACTACCTGCAAGACTTAGGAGTCACAGCGCTTTGGCTACTGCCCTTCTTCCCCTCCCCGCTACGGGATGATGGCTACGATATTGCTGACTACACCAGTGTCAACCCGATATATGGCACGTTGGAAGATTTTAAAGAATTTTTGGAAGCTGCCCATCAGCGAAGCATCCGCGTAATTATCGAGTTAATAATCAACCATACGTCAGACCAGCATCCTTGGTTTCAGCGGGCACGTAGGGCACCTAAAGGTAGTAGAGAGCGAGATTTTTACGTTTGGAGTGACACGCCGCAAAAATACGAAGAGGCTCGGATTATCTTCCAAGATTTTGAGACCTCTAACTGGGCTTGGGACCCGATTGCCAAAGCTTACTATTGGCATCGCTTCTACTCCCATCAGCCGGATCTGAACTATGAAAGTCCAGAGGTGTGTCAGGCGGTCTTTGATGTTCTCGATTTTTGGTTAGAAATGGGGGTAGATGGGCTACGCATGGATGCGGTGCCTTATCTGTACGAGACAGAAGGGACTAACTGCGAGAACCTACCAGAAACCCACGCCTACCTAAAGCGACTACGCGCACATGTAGACAAAAAATTCCCGAATCGGATGCTGCTCGCCGAAGCAAATCAGTGGCCTGAGGATGCTGCTCAATATTATGGGGAGGGAGATGAGTGCCACATGAACTTCCATTTTCCCCTGATGCCCCGCTTGTTCATGGCATTGCGGATGGAAGATAGCTTCCCCATAACTGATATTCTCCAGCAGACTCCTACTGTTCCCGATAACTGCCAGTGGGCGTTGTTCCTCCGCAACCACGACGAACTGACTCTGGAAATGGTCACTGATGAAGACCGAGACTATATGTATCGAGTCTATGCTCAAGACCCCGAGATGAGACTCAACTTGGGCATCCGTCGTAGGCTGGCTCCCCTACTCGGAAACAACCGCCGCCGGATTGAACTGCTAAATAGTCTGCTGTTTTCTCTGCCGGGAACCCCTGTACTTTACTACGGGGATGAAATTGGCATGGGTGATAACGTTTATGTCGGCGATCGCAATGGTGTCCGCACTCCAATGCAATGGAGTGCGGATCGAAACGCTGGTTTTAGTCGCGTCAGCCCCCAGCGTTTGTATCTACCAATCATCGTTGAGTCGGAATACCACTATGAGGCACTCAACGTTGAAGCACAGCGGGCTAACCCCAATTCCCTCTGGTATTGGATGAAGCGCCTGATTGCGATCCGAAAGCGTTTCCAGGCGTTTGGTCGAGGTACCTTTGAATTCTTGTACCCAGAGAACCGCAAAGTTCTTGCCTTCACACGCACTTACGATGAGGACCACATCTTAGTGGTAGCGAATTTGTCTCGCTTCGTCCAAACGGTAGAGTTAGACCTATCAGCCTTCCAGGACATGCTGCCAGTTGAGATTTTTGGTCGCACTGAGTTCCCACCAATTGGGGAATCGCCCTACTTCCTCAGCTTGAGTCCTCACTCGTTTTACTGGTTTACTCTCAAGCCTCAACTCAGCTCGACTCAGACGCCCAAACCCCAAGCACAAATGCCACTGCTGACTGTTAATGGTCAGTGGCAGAATATTTTTTCCCAGCGAGAGTTGAAAGGGACTCTAGAGTCTATCCTGCCAGATTACCTGTATACCTGTCGCTGGTTTGACAGTAAAAGCCAGACTGTTCAATCCACACACATCACTGAAGTGATTCCGGTATCCTCTAAAGACGTCGAAGCTCAAATAATTTGGTTGCAGGTAGATTACATCCAGGAAGACCCCCAAACTTACCTCCTATTTCTGGCCTATGCAGAAGGTGAGCAAGCGACACACCTTTTAGCAGAGATGCCTCAAGCCGTAGTGGCTCACCTTCAGGTTCAAGGAAAAGAAGTTGGGGTTTGGGCGTCTGAGTC
>QQTW01001685.1_pt1 | contig 15689 bp, 15 predicted proteins | sample 1904831 | NCBI WGS metagenome assembly QQTW01 (sample SAMN09435610, study PRJNA476489) | Subsurface metagenome, whole genome shotgun sequencing project. | reverse complement strand
AGAAAGAAGATCCCTCGGCCAAACTGTATCGCCTTTCGTCCATGTTTTCATGGAGTCTCCTCGTAAGCCGTGCACGAAGATTATGCTATCCACAGAGGTTAGCCTTCGGAAAGGAGGCCGTGGCCGAGGTGCATGCTATCCCGACGTGACGATATGAAACTTGTAACCTGGGGAAACTTAGATAGGGATAACGACGCCATGGCGGCCACTCATAGGGTGGACAGCGAAGGCGGCACACCAAGAGCCACTAGGCCATTCCCTACCTTCCGGTCCTCCCTCAAATTTCTGGGGCGAATGTCGAAGGTAGAGACGCCCCAGAGATACTGGGGAAACGCCGTAAGATGGGGGCAAGGTAGTGAGTGTGCCATTTTCGCTGTCCACCGGGCGCTCCACGAAACTTGCTAGCCTAGAGCACTTCTTTCCTGAAGAAGGTAAAGTGGCCATTATAGCATCGTTGTTTCCCAGGTCATACGGTAGGTGCACTTCAGGATCCACTGAACCATGCACTCACTCAGCCTTGAGGGGGGGAACACCATCGTATAGGATTTCCTGAGCACAATGTCAGCGGAAGTCTAACGGGATAAACGCGGATGAGAGAGGTCACGAACGGGTCCTAAGCCAGCCATGTTTCGCGATTGTCAAGAGCATCTCGCTCCAACGCTGGGTGAAGTGTTATCCGTAGGCGCGCTGCTCAGCCGCCTCGCAGGCGCCATTCTTGCAGTTATCTTGCTTGGCGTAGCAGATATGCCGAGGAGTGGATCTGGGATATTCATAGCAGTCAGCAATTCTCCAACCTCACAACACAGCTGTCGCCATAGTCACATAATCATCTGCTCTCAATGTCTCTTATCGTTCTCTTAACTCTTCCGCCCGTTCTTATGTAAACGTACCACGCGGTGGGCAGCGAAAGTGGCATAGACTTCACTTTCCCCGTCTTACGCACGGCGGCTCCCCAATTGTCTGGAAGCCGTGTTTGCCTTTGACGTTGGGATTTGAAAGTTTGATTCAGCCACAAAAGATATGGCATGATCTGAACCGAAGTTCGTCTGCTCAAAAAGCTATACATAGGTAAGCATTCGTCAGACATGGCCACCAGCTGTTACTTTTGTTCCGATACACCTTTCAGAGAGAGCCATTCGATCGACGACTGCGGTCCGCGCCTCGGCAGAAGCTATCTCGGTGAGGACTGCCGTCACGGTTAAATGCCACAGGGGTTAGATTTGTTCCAAACAACCGGCAACGCACGAATGGATGGGCCCTAAAGGTATGTTCCCTGGAGGCATCATCGACCGCTTACATACGTCTTTGAAGACCTCATGATGTCGGCTGTGGTATACAGTAGGATTCGGCGGACCGGGCGACGTCGGACAGCACGTGCAAGCAGGGAGCCACGGGAGCATACTTGCGTGCCCAGGTGCAAAGGAAATGTACGAGACTCAACCTTTAAACAGACCACGTAAATTGTAGCTACTCAGCCTTTTTCCGAACACAACACCACGGGACTTCCATAGCACGTCTACCACTTGCAAACCCGTCCGCTCAGTTCATCTGCCTGATCAGAGCATTGATCTTGTCCTCCCTGTTGCCCAGGTCACCGCCCTCGACGAAGTGCTTGAACTTCCTCGGCCGGAAGCCGCCAGTCGGGTTGCTCAGCTTGAACGGCCAGAGGAAGTTGCTGGCCTGCTTGAAGTTGGGCCCGACGGTGTAGATCTCGTGGATCAGGTCCTCCATGCACACGATCCCGTACTTGCCCAGCTGGCCTTCGATGAGGGCGTTGTCGGTCAGCGGGATGCGCTGCTTGTCGATCTTGCCATAACCCCGCTTGTAGATGAGCTCGCGCACCGACTTGAGGTTGGGATAGCCGTATGCCACAAACGGCTCCACAATCTTCAGCATCTCGATCGTGGCCTTGGTCAGACGCACAAACACGCCGTTGTTGATCTGGAGCAGTCGGAGAAGCTGCAGGGTCTTGCGCTTCTTCGGGTCGATCTTATTGATACTGCAAACTAGTCAGAGATTATCCCTACTCAGTGTGTAGCACTTTACGAACCCCTTGATTCGCACGACGAAGACGAGCTTAGGTTCGGCCGGAATGTAGAAGGAGCCTTCCTGCTTGGCAAGGCGTGCCAGACGGATCTTCTCCCGCTCTGCATCGCGGTATTCCTTGACATAGGACTCGGCACGTTTGAACACCGTTGCACGCTTCTCCTTGTTGACCTGCAATCATACTGTCAGCGTATGCGGTAGCACTGGAACCCAGTCGCCGATTCAAAGACTTCTCCATTCAGTCCCGAAAGATGGTTAACAGCGACAGCATTGACCAAAGTCTAGCCGCAGTGTTGTTGACTCATCACCAGAGAAAACTGCTCTACTCCTTTCGGGCGTAATAGTAGATTAGCACTGACCTTTCGCTTCTTCTCGAGCTCGGCAGCACGTTGCTCCCGCTCCTTCTCTTGGCTCTTGCGCTTCTTCAGCAGAGTCTCCGGGACGAGGATGTCATCCTTGGTGGGAACGGTCCTGTATGCCCACAAGTAATGTCAGAATAGTCTGGTCGCAGATCATCACGTATGCAGATGCCACAGAGAGAATTGCAGCAGCGTGCAGCATTCCCGAAAGGAGAGGCATCGATATGAAGAGAATTTCATCGATGAGAATGCACTGCATTGAGAAGATGTGGCATCAACCTGTGAGATGAGCCCGATCAATCTCTGCAACAAGCATGTTTCTCAAAGACAAGACCTCGAACCTATGTTCGAGAGCAACTTTGCGCGTAAATAGCGAACATCCGATCCAGAGACCCTGTGCCCCTAGATCGAGTCACACGCGACATATGATTTACAGGCAGAAGAAGACTTCAAGCCCAAGACCCCATGCCGCTTTGCTCGTATGTGAGACATCTGTGTGCCATGCCACCCTTGAGTTCAGCAGCGGGAATGTGAAGAATCGAGCTGGCGACGAGCGGTCTTAGGGAGACATCGTCCAATCCAGCGGGCGGAGCCAGCAACCATCTGCATTCTTTGTGCGGGCATCAGCTAGCGACAGTGTAAGGTATGCACGTACGTCTTGGTGTCTGAAGACTCTTTGGACGGAGGCATCGTGAATGGTCGTTGCGATGGTCGTTAGTGAAGGTGAACTTTGAGTGAGGTTGAGAAGAGAGTAAAAATGTGTGGGAATGGGGACATCGCCAAGCGAGCGAATCGGCTAGTTCCGAGTTGTACCCTCGTACTCCAACTCTATCAGGCTATCGACGATGCTTCACTTCCATAGCTGATGAGCACTTCTACAAATCTATAAAGATACAAAACACCAATCAGCAAGACAATGTCCTCCAACCGCCGCGGCGTCGGCCTGTCCGCCTTCACCCGCAACACCCTGACCTCAGCACAGTACGCCTCCCACGGCAACACCCTGCGCAGCGAGCACCTCGACTCGCTCCAGACGCAGCTGTCCGTCTTCCAGCAGCTGCTGCACCAGTTCAGCATCACACACGGCAAGGAGATCCGTTCAAACCCCTCCTTCCGGGCCGAGTTCGCGCGCATGTGCGCCGCCATCGGCGTCGACCCGCTCGCCTCGTCGCGGCCGCGTGGTGATGCAGATGGCGGCGGCGGCAGCAGCAGCAGCAAAAGCGGGGGCAATGCCGGCGCGAGCTTCTGGGCGCAGATGCTCGGCGGCAGCGTCAACGACTTCTACTTCGAGCTGGCGGTCCGCGTCGTCGAGGTGTGTCGCGAGACGCGGGCGGAGAACGGAGGCATGATTGCGGTTGCGGAGGTGCGGCAGAGGGTCCAGAAGGGAAAGGGGATTGGGGGAGGCATGGAGGTCTCAGAGTATGTAGACGGTTACCTGTATGCGGGGACGGACCTCGACTGGCAGGTCCTTGGCCACGTATCGTCTCGCTCATGCCTTGCTCCTACAGTGACGACGTCCTCCGCGCTGTAAAGTCGCTCGATCCGCTGGGATCGGGCTTCACGATCGTGAATCTTGGAGCGACGCAGATGATACGCTCGGTCCCAAGAGAGTTGAGTACCGACCAGGCCATCGTGCTGGAGGCGATCCAGATTCTGGGATACGTCACGGCGTCCATGCTGCAGGCGAATCTGCAGTGGGAGCATGCGCGGGCGATGGCAGTCCTCGACGACCTCATCACCGACTCTCTCCTCTGGGTGGACGAGCAGGCAGAGGAGACGGAATACTGGTCACCCACATTCATTCGCGAGACAGGTGGATGAACGACATCTGTAAGCAGCACGCTTGTTCTCTTTATGCCACATTTCCCACCATGCACTCCATCACCCAATCGATTGCAGCTTACACTTCCGCTAATAGGCAAAGAGCGACCATGAGCTCGGTAGAAACCACCCAAGGCCGGACTATGCCTTGATTGCTCCGCCCAAAGCACCACCAGTGAAGCCCTGCCCACGCGGTCTACCCTGGCCTCCTCCGCCGCGACCTTGTCCACGACCTCGCTGGCCTCCGCGACCACCACGACCGCCGGCACCCTGCCTCTCAAAGGCATTCGCAGTGCCTTGCGTACGCTGCTCCAGCGTCTTCTCGTTCGCCTCGATCAGGCCGCTCGCCTTGTCGCTCAATGTCAGAGCCAGACTCTGAAGCCTCGACAATTCGACACCTTTCCTGAAGATGATTGCACTGTTGACTTGATCCAGTGCTGCCGCAAGCTCCTCATGCGAGATCATCTTGCTGACCACCGCGGCGACTTTTCGTTCGGGAACTTCAAACATGGACGCCAACACGCTGATGGAGAGCGTGTCGTAGAACGGCGCGTAGGTGAAGAGATACGTCCGAAGACCTTCCTCCTGGATCTGCTCCGACAGCATCTCCTTGATCTTCGCCGACTGCGCCAGAAGATCCCAGATCTTGATCGACTGGATAAACTCGGCCGACTTCTTCCACTCGCCGGCCGCCAAAGCCTTGGACGCCTGCATGACGTGGTCACGCGTGTTTTCCGGCGGTCCGGTAAAGATCTGTCGTTCGTGGTACTCCAGGAGGCGTCGGTACGTCTTGCTGATGACGCGTTTCCTGATGTCTGGCGAGGACCCGACCTGCGCGAGCAGCGGGATCTCAAGGAGCATGGAGCACGTGAGGTAGACGCACTCGAGGAGCTCCAAGTTGATGTGCATGTGGAACGGCAGCTGTCTCTGTCTCTCGAGCCGCTCCTGTTCCGGAGATATCTGCGAGTATCGCTGCATCTGCAGGCCTTGCGCCAGCAGTTCCTTCTGCCGATTGCTGCCGCATATCTCCTGAAGTGAGGTTTGCGCCTCATACACGAGGCCGGCGCGAAACGCGCATAGACCGACCTGAACGAGCGTCCGGTTGAAGAGGATTTGAGTGTTCACGTCGAAATTGGCGATGGTCTCTTGCAGATGAGACATGAGCATCATGTCGCGAGCGCGGTAGTACTGGTCGTGTAGCGCGAGGAAGTAGACTTGACACAACATGGCGCGGGCTCTGATGATGCCTTCGCTGTACTGGAAGAGGTAGTTGCACAACTTCTGTACGAGCTGGGCAGTGTCTGTCGCCGTGCCGCGTGGTGTGATGGTCGAGTCGAGTGTCGATGGAATGACTTTCCATGTATTCTCTTCGAGTATCATGACCACCTGAGAAGGCTTCTCACAGTTAGCGAAAGCAAAGAACTATCCGGTTGCCGCTCACCTTGAAGTAGACATGTTCCAGACGGCGCATGACCACACGATTGACGACCTCTTGAGGAACGCTGAGCTTAGGATTCTGTTTGAGTGCCTCGGCGTAGAGCAGGCAGCGGACAATGTTGGCGTAGAGCGCAGTCTCGTCAGCCAGCCTCTCGACGTACTCTGCGGTGTGGGGATCGATGTGTTGCAGCGACCTCGTGAGCTCGTCATCGAGCCGCTCAACAAAGGAGACCACGCTTCCGGGGACTTTGAGGATCTCGTCACCCGTCGCTTGAGGGGGTTTCTCGTCATCTTCCCACTCTTCCGCCCCTTCGACGACCACCAACTGAGAGTTGTTCTCGAGGATTTCGAGTAGCACTCTGAGCTCATGCTCCGCACTGTGACTCTATCAGCATAAATGGTCATTTGTCTATGCCTTGACAGACATACAGCTTCCATTGCTCTTGGGTCATCTGACTCCCGGTGCCGGACGTGAGGTCGAAGCGGGTTGAGATTGATGACAGTAGCACCCGGACTTTCTGATAGTCGGTCACCGCAACGTCAAACAGCTTCTCCATAACCCGTAGCTGTTCAAGCCGGTCTGTGTTCTTGCGACCTCTTGCTTCCACAATTGTCCGTAGGTGCTTGAGGATACTCTCGGGAGTGTACTGCATCGCCTTGCCGCCCGCCCCGACCATCGTGAACCCGCTGTCGTCGGCTCCCGTGATAGTCTCGCCAGCGTCCAGGATCGACTTTTTGGGTCGTTTCGGAGTGGGAACAATCTCCTCGATGACATCCTCCTTCATAAACTCCTCCTTGTCCTCCCGATAAGCATCAATGTCCTTTGTGTAGTCCTTGTTGTTCTTCCTGATGCGCTGGCGCACGGCGTTGAGGCCGCGCGTGTTGATGGCGTTCATCTTCTTGGGCGACACCTTCTGCTTCTCGATCGTCTCCATCATGACGGTTTCGAGGTCGGCAATGGCCTTGATGTACAGCTTCGGGACTTTGCCGTCATTCTGCTTGATGAGGGCTGGGATCTGGCGGTTGAGCTTGTCAAACTCTACACACGCGTCAGTGAGCTCCTTCTTCAGGTGCTGCCGCGCCAGTACCTGCTGAGATGACAGCCCAGTCGTTGATCTTCTCCGCATTCTCGATGAGTCTGATGGTGCCCTCGAGCTCCTCGTATCGTTTGTCTTTCTGGCTTTTGACGACCGTCACGCGGTCTTCTTCTTCGCTCTCGTCCTCGTCCGACGCCTCCTTCAAGAACCTGTTTATTCCTGTCTTTGCGCCTTCCTCATCGCTCTCAGATTCCTCGTCTGAGTCCTCCTCTTCGCTGGAATCTTCCTCGGACTTCTCTGCCTCTTCCCTTTCCTCGCCGCTGTAGAGCTCCTCCTCGTCCGAGGAGCTCTCGCTAGAGCTGTCGCTGCCGTGGAAGAACCGAGACATCTTCGCGGTTGTTGTGGTTGGTGGGGAAGCAGTTTGGTGTCAAGGTGACATCTGGATCTTTAAAAGTTCTCGATGTGAATTTCGGCTCGCACACCGGATTCGGGTTACTAAGCGACTCACGCTAGGTAACTTTGGAAATGATGTCGATGAACAAACCTCCAGATGTCGATCAACTGAACATGTTCTCAGGCACACCCATACATCCTGCACTACTCCGTACAGTCAACGATTAAAGTGCTGAAAGAGCGGGACTATTCTGCATTTCTTCAATATCCGAGTTACGCACCAGAATGCGTTTTCAATATATCACACAAGTTATTTACATGAGCGTTAAAGGCAGGGACAAAGTACACGAGGGTTAATCCAGCTGTCAGGAATAAGTCAACACCGACTGTTTCATCCATATTATACCAATGGAGGAACGAACCTTGGAAGCCATTGACTAGCAATATGGAACAACTAATCCAACGAGTCGTTCTCTTAGCATCAACACCGTCTCATCATACCAACCAACGTCCAAAGAGACGCATCAAAGAGGCTCCAACTGCATCATCCTCAGATCCTTCCAATCCCTCACACGCTGCCAAACACCAACACGTCAGCCTTCAGTCACCAAACCAGGCCACCGAAGCCCCAACACCCAGCAAAGCCCCCAAAAACTAACTTACACATTCCGGCAAACTATAAAAACTCTGCACGACCCTGACCACCGCCTCGATGCAGCCCGTATCAAACTGCGACAGCCGCCCCCCACTCGTGCTCTTCACGCTGGGCGAGAACTGCACGCGACACATGCGGCCGTCGTAGACACTGCCGCGCGGCAGGATCCAGAAGTCGTCGCTCTCGCAGCACAGCGCGAACTGCCAGGGGATCTCCTCGCACAGCGGTCCGAGGGTCGTCGAGGGTATGCCCAGCTCGTACACGATGCGCTGGGTTGCGGGCAACCCCTGTTGTCGGCCGATGATTTCCATGTAGATGTCGCAGTAGGGGGCGAGGAATGCTGTCGCGGGGGTGTGGTAGGTGGTGATGAGGGCGAGGAGGATGATCAGGATGGACATGGTGGGTGACGTGGATGGGGGGAGTTGCTCGACGATAGCGAATGAGATAAATGGACATTTAGACTTTAAAGGAAATCAAAGATTAAATTGACAAGCAGATTCGCCTTCTGTACAAGGAATCATCCTGGCATTACCGTGTCGGCCCGTGTTGCGCGTTGAGCAGCGCGCAAGGTGCTCCATGCACACGGAGACATCCATGGATGCTCGTACACTCAGGGGCTACTCATGATGACATGCTGCAAAACGCGATGCAGGGACGCGAATAGAAGAGACAGGAAAGGAAGTGTAGCACATGCTTGAGCAGTCAAGCAGCTCATGATTGGGAGATGCTTCCCGTTTCATATCTGGGCACTTTTACTGTCAACGATAGCTCCTTTGCCGCCGGCTATAGTTGTAGAAGAATAGTCAGGCTTTGCGGTTCATTAGACTCCCAAGATTGACGGTGACTCGGGTTTGTCATTGACAGTAGCCATCAATTGGGGACTTGATGAAATCGCCAGGTGTGATGTTGTCAGATCTTATTATCCGGCTGGCGAGCCGCGCGACCGCCTCGACGTCAACTGTCTGTGGATGGAATCAACAGGATGCAAGCGCATATATGGACACAACGACGGCAAACTGGTTCTCAGCAAATTCACCAACCTAGACTCCAAGTGACAAGAAGAAATATCTTGTCTCAAGGTGGATATTCAATTGGAAGATACCCCGCGGCTCAAGCACCCGACAACCCAGTGCCGCACCGAGCTCCGCGAAAGAAAAATGCTATGGGATCAAGTATGAACATGACAATGCCAGTTTGCCTCCGCCCGCTTCCCATGAAGATATTTTCCCAGCCTCCGCAGAAGCCTTCCTTCAGAGGTCGCCATCCTAATCTGCGATACGTCTGCTCGCAGACTTGCAGAGGATCCCACCCAGCCTAACCTAATCTGAGCCATTCCTCCTGTTGCCGAGCCGCAAACAGAGAAGAGAAAGAATGCTGGCGAACTGTTTGCTCTGCGTCTGCTCGGTGAGACGGCATTGTGCCACCCGGGCTGCTCCTGTGAGGGCTTTGTGGATGATTCGTGCTCAGTGCGCCTTTCGTCTGATGAGATACATAGCACTGTAGTCAGCGGGAAAGAACAGCCAGATGACCGATGTCGATATCGCAGCCAGCCAGGACCATCCACCCGGGAAAACGCTGCTAGCATGCTCGATCCCCTCGATAGTCGTTATGGCAATCCATCATGCTCCGAAGCAACTCAAATTCTTCATTGCCACTGCTGCGAACTCATGAACCCCTCCTCAAGCGTGCGGTCCTCCAAGTTCCTAACAAAGTTCCTCGACCCGGCCGCTCTGCTGCCGCGCCTGCGCGCGCTCCCGGCACTGACCTCCGAGCCATCTGGCGGCGGCGGATAGTACGCAGGACTGGGCTGAAGTCGTATCGGCGCGTTAGGATCGAGATGGCTGACGACGCGCTGCAGCGCCGGCGGGATGCCGCTCTGGATGCCGCTCTGGATGCCGCTCTGCTCGAGGGTGGTCGCGCGCTGCCGCCCAGCCCGCGTGGTAGCCTGAGCGTACAGGTTCGGTTGGGCGTTGTAGCGGGACTGCTGTGCCATCCCCATCTGCTGGCCGTAGCCGGTGTGGGTGGGGTACGGCGGGGGCGGGGCGCCCGGGGCGGTGGGGGTGTACATGGTGTTGTAGACGTTGGGGGTCTGCGGATAGGGCGATGGCGTCTGCTGCTGCTGTTGGGAGATTTGCATGTTGGCGGCGTACGCTGCGCTCTGGGCTTGCGCTTGCGCTGCTTGCGCGCGTTGCTTGCTCAGGGCTTCGGCTTGCTGTTGCTGTTGCACGCCGGGGGCTGGAGACCTGTTTGAGCCGGACCTCGGGCCGATCGGGGGTACCCAATGTCCTGTGTACTTTTGCTGGGTGATAAATGGATGGTGCTTTGCTTGGTTGGGCGTCCATCGTTCTAGGGGGTTGAGGTTCAGGAGCCCCTGTACGAAGTCGATGAAGGCTTCCCGATTGTTCATCTCTGGTTTGGAATTAGTAGAATGAAAAGAATGAAAGACAGAAGCACCTACCTCGCTCAATTTCCGCAGGTTTCATGTTCTTTCGCGGCATGGGATAATTCTTGATTATCTCAGGCAGCGTGGTCGCCGTGAAGTACTTCTTGCTGGGCTGCTCTTTCGTGCCCCGTTCCCGGGAGAACTGCTCCATGCTCTTGAGTCTGTATGTCCTTCGACCAAACTCGTCATGGACCTTGTCAAAGTACTCGCCAGCTTGCTTCCCCATCTCGAGCATCCACGTTGGCGGAAGGCCGAGCATCTCGGTTATCCTGGCAACTTGGTTGTACTCTGACGATCCTGGGAACAGCGGCAAGCCTAGGAACAGCTCCACAACAATGCAGCCGAGGGACCACATGTCAATCGCAGCGGAGTATCTAATCGAAAATCAGCCATCAACGCTTTCATCGGTACATCATTAGCTTACGGTAGGCCCAGCAAGACCTCTGGTGATCGGTAGAACCTGGACTGAATATAGGTGTACACTGTCTGTCTCTCATCGCACGCCGAACCGAAATCGATAATTTTGATAATAGGGCTCTCCAGGCTAGAACGGTCAGCAGACTGTAGCTTTGCAAACAGGAGACTTCCTACTTTTTCAGAAGGATATTTTCCGGCTTCAAGTCACAGTGAATGAGCTTCGCTTTGCCCAGCAGAGCCAAGCCATTGAGCAGCTGTTGAGCAAATACCCGAACCAGGGTGGTGCTTAGTCCGCGGAATTGGTTCTGTTTGATCAACTCGTAGAGATTCACGCTCAGGAGTTCAAACACAAGACAGAGATGCTGCCGATGGATGAAGGTATCTTTCAGCCTGAGAAGATGATGGTCGTCGTTCTTGTCCATTTGCTTGTTGAGCTGGGAGGCGGTCAGCCACAGTTGTGACGAGTGTTGAAATAGAGAAGCTTACCAAGTCCAATACAGACACCTCCATCATACTCTGGTTAAAGTATGCCGTCCGATTCTTCACCACCTTCACCGCCACCACCTCTTGCGTGCGGAGATTCTGGCATTTGACCACCTGACCAAAGGTCCCTTGTCCCAGGACATCCAGGATGAGATATCGGTTCCTAAGACTCAGAGATTAGCCAGGATATCAATGTTGAAACATATTCCTACACTGACTTGTGCCCCGCCTCCTCGGAACCCAAGATGTCGTTGACGTAGAGGATGTAGTCGCTGTCCTCGTTGTCGTACCCGTCATTCTTGAGGCCCTTGCTTGGCTTCGTGAGAACCCTGCGCGGGTTGCGTGACGACTCGTACTTGAAGCTGGGGTTACATATTCGATAAGTGGAGGGGAGATGGGTGGTCAGTGCTTGCAAAGGCTATGCCCGGAGAATATCAGTATCACAACTCTCGAGTTCAGTTTAATATACGATTCCAATAATACGCACGCTGATAAAGCCACCCTCAGGGTTCGCCCGGCGAAACGGTGGCTGAGTGTTCACTTTTGGTTCTAGGTCGGCAAGACTGTTGCACTTGGCAAACTGCGGGACAGCAACACGAGCGTCTGAGAAAGATCGCTGATGCGACTGCGGATGCCGTGGCGAGCGCGGCTCTCGACCAAAGACGGCATTGAGCTGCGCAGTGGCAGAGTGCGGATAGTAGCTGTCGGAGGGGCTCATGCTGGGCTGGAGAGGAGGAAGTTGTGTTCGTGACGCTGGCCAGGTAAGAATGTATTCGTCTCGAGAGAGTGGTGAGTCACTTTCTGGAGCACTTACATGGCGGCGAATAGTAGCTGTGCGAGGGCGTTATGTACGGATGCGATCGTGTCGGAGACTGGCGGTTGCTCTGGCTCTGCGGCGTGTAGCTGCTGGCGGAGTTCTGACTGGGCTGCTGAGGACTGGCGCCGTAAGGAGAGGAGGGAGAGAGGTTCATGGGCGAGTATCTGCGCGCGGCGGCCGACTCCTCCTGCGTGACGTACTGCGCAGAGTTTCTGTGCTGGTGGTTCGGTCGCGAGGTGTACTTGTGCTTGTTGTACGGATCGGCGTCCTCCATCGGCACGTCGCCGTCGACGTCTCCGGCGTAGTCTGCGCCGCGCGACTGCGGGCCTGCGGGCGACGATATCGCCATGGACGCTGCCCGGGACGAGATGGAGGGAGAGGAGTAGTGTTCCTGTCGGGCTGCTGCCTGCAGATGGCCGTCTCGCTGCGGTTGCTGGGGGGAGGTGAGCGATTGAGGAGCATAGCGCGCTTGGCGAGCAGCGGGACTCAGGTCGGAGTACGGCTGCCACTGAGACTCCATGGCGGAAGGCTGTGGTAGAGGGTGGAGGTGCGGAGCTGGTGGTGGCTTCGCCGAGAGGAATCCGTCTGGAAGGATTCGGATGCTCAAAGACGAGGCATCACCGGCTTGGCAGGCTGGGTCTTTGATGCCGATTGCCTTGCTCGGGCAGGTTGAGGGTCAAGGGAGACGGTGGTTATCGCCTCCGCCTGGCGATGGTATGGAGAGTTGTGCCGGAGAGCAGTGGAGCGATAGATGGTATACCAGCAGACGAGGGCTGACACGGAGCGAGGACGATTGAGCGCTGCGGCAGCGACACGGATGCAGCAGCGTGGCCGGGGAGAGGGAGGAAGGGGTCGATGCGCTGTGATGACGAGGATGAGAGTCGATGATGGCAGAGCAGAGCAGATCTCCAGCGCAGGAGCTGGAGAGGCTGATGAGTGGTGGTGATTCGGGACCGCAACGTAGCGGTGCTGGATAGGGCCCGCTCTCTGCGTCTCGCTCTCGGACAAAGAGGTGGAGCCCGTGGAGTGCAGCGCCAGCCACCGACTCTCGGGCTTCTCTCCAGGTGTGCGCGCTAGTGCTAAACGCCCGCAATCCGGCGCTAGAGGTTATTATTTCCTTAATTCAATGTTATCACCAATCTGCTGATGAGTCTGCTGTGTTCAGACGCTTCGCTGGATCATAGCATATGAATCTATTGCTGGTCGTATCCTCTAGCATACGCGTCGTCCAACTTGTTTCGCATCGAGTGAAGGCGGTTTGACAATTTGACAGCGCTTGCACATGCGTGTTTCCTGCTCGCTGTCACTCCAGTCACAACACAGCGGCCTCGACAAAGACTGGCAGCGAACAGTGTTTGGCGCAGATAACTCTCGCGGACGACTGAGCCTCGCACGATCAGAGATATAGCGGCCTTACAAACTCGAGAAGCATAGCCTCAGATGTTCTCCCGTTTGCCAACAGGTGGGAATCAACGGTCGAGGATTCCCCAAAGGCCATGCCGATCATTCTACTCTGCCGCAATCCGATTGCTGAGCAATCAAAGAGTCGGTCGATGTGAAGCTAGCGGTGGATGAGCTGTGGTTCGGGTCTATCGTCGACATCTTGCTTGCTTTACTGCACGCTAGACGGAGGCGGAGCTGGTTCTAACTGTTGTGGTGGTTTGGTCACTTTCCGGGACTCGGTATATGCTAATCATAGTAAGATCTGCGAAAGGTTTCAGACACATAGTAGGGACCGTAATCAAGCATGCGGTTTAGTGGGACACGACGCACCGTACCAATTTCACAAAGGTCTGCTGGGCTCAATCAATGCTCTTGCCCAAGGTTGGGTCGATAGAGATGAAAATTGGCTGCCACCCGTGGACGCTGCTTCTCTGCCGATACAGCCTATGTTATCGCCTAAGTATCCATGCATGTGTTCTTAGATCAAGGCGGAGAGCAGTTAAAGGCAATTGATATGTTTTACAATCAGGCTCCTCATCACGCCAAGTCAAAGCCAGTGAGATCCTCAAGCCCCTATCAGGATCCTTCCCCGGGTATTATTTGCGCCTGGTCAGTCACGTTCCATAGAACCATAGTCGCTCTAGAATACATGCAAAATCGATCAGCTACCATCACCAACGCCCAGCCCGTCACCGATGCCCGCTGATCCTGCCAGACTGAGCAGCCGTAGTGGCCGCCCTTCCCTCCCGCGCACTTCACCTCGAGGCCATTGCCACCCTCGGCTGCGGCGTGGAGAAGGGTCCTTTCGCAATCAGCTTATCCGCCGAGCTCAGCAGCATCCTGTCGTGCGGGGTGGGCTTCTCCAGCTCGGCCAGGCGCCTGCGCAGCGTCTTGACCGCAGCGTGTTTGGCCATGCCGACGCGGTACTCTGCGCTGTCGCGATCGTGGCGGGCGGGACTGAACTCGACGTAGGGGGCCATGAGATAGCCGACGACCCCCGGCGCCGACTTGATTGCGTCCAAGCCCGTGCTGATCGGGCCCGTCTGGCCCTCTGAAGAGTGAGTGAGAAAGTTTCTCTCGGTGCTGCGGATGAAGGTTGCGATTGGGGGCTCCCGACCTCCGAGAACATCCTCCACAAAGCTGCTGTCCTCGCCCGTGCTGACGGGCCAGTGCGGGATGATGGACCAGTTGGCCGTGAGGACGGCGGTGATGAGGTTGATGGCAGCCAGGGCGTCGTCGGTCAGTGCTATCAGCGCTGCCTTCTTCAGCACCTCGGGCCAGAACGAGCGATACCATCGTTGGGTAATGAGGAGGTAGAGAACGCGGGCCGCTGCACTTTCCGTGGCCCGGTCCACCCGTGGCTCCTTTGTCGATTCGTCGGAGACCCGTGTCATTTCATCCGCGCTGAGCGGACCGTGGAAGATGACGCCCAGCGTCTTCATCAGATCGGCAGTCTTGGATCTTTTGAGCAATGCCGCTATGACGGTGTGGTCTCTTGACGCGTTCGCAGGGTGGGCGGGAAGGAGTGCACATCTGGGAAGACAGGCGACGAGATGGAAATCATGTTCGAGGGCCGGCGAGCCACGCTCGAATGCGGAAGTTAGCTGAGAGAGGGTGCGAGCACGCTCCGGGGTTCTCATGAAATGATCCCCACAGTAGGTGGCATAGGAAGATAGGTAGTCTGCACCGCCACGAACATACACTTCCTTCTTCTCAAGCTCCTTCGTGTCGATGGAGGCTATCCACAAGGCTTCGAGGACGATCCTAGGATCCGCAGTCTCTATCCCGGGGGCGTCTGGCGAAGGCTCTTTGGGGACAAGGACATCTACGAGCTGTTCTATGATGTCTGCGATCTTACTTGCTCGCAACCGGAGCTTTCCCACGCAGACAAAACCCAGGCGCAGGGGAGGCTACTCGAGCTGTTACCAAAAGTGGCTGCATTGAACTGGGATATCGTTCTGCGAGGTCACAACGTGGAAATAGAGTCACGTCACGGACTCCGCCCTGGAGAGGGTCTGCTTCATTTTGCCGCCTTCCGCATGGTTGACGTCAAATCCGACATCATGATGGATATCATGTTGACGAGTTTCTACGCCGATCTTCTCAAGTGTGTGGATGTTCCTTCTCCCAAGGGGTAAGTGAGAGTATTGATCGTTTCTCCTGTGGTGTTACTCTTGCGTCCAAATCCATCAATCCTCAGCACCGAACCTATCAACACGGACTTCTTGCACGTCAAGTACTGAGCTGACATTTTGGTGTTCCCCAGACGACTTTACACCTCAGCAGCTCTTGAGCTTTTGGTATCCAGTGGCGCCCACAACCGCGTGGTGACGAATTA
>QQTW01001684.1_pt1 | contig 15689 bp, 11 predicted proteins | sample 1904831 | NCBI WGS metagenome assembly QQTW01 (sample SAMN09435610, study PRJNA476489) | Subsurface metagenome, whole genome shotgun sequencing project. | reverse complement strand
CATTATTGTTCATACGCGGGCCTGGCCACGGTGTGCGACCCTCAGTTCATGCATGGGAAAGGCGGGGTCTTCCGCTCTCGAGTTGCTCGCCAGCTCCTTCTGGGCTCCAAGGCAGGTAGCTTCGGTCGCCGCTGATCGTGACCGTGTCGCAAGCAGCGAAAGATATGAGCAGACCCTAACAGAGTGGAGAAACTCGAAGTCCAATCGATGCCTCGACGCCGGCGTCGAATAGCTCAGCTCTTGACGGTTTGAATCATGGTCCATACCATGGTACCGAGGCGGCCGGAGAAGATCTTATCGGCTGCACTGTGTCGGCAGACAGGGTCCAAGCAGCAACCGGCAGCGGCGGCGTGCGCGGAAGGCCGTTGCTTGTCGGGGGAGGCGTGTCCGAGTCAGGCGTGGATTGTCAAGGTTTGGTGGTAATTTGTGCGGAGAGGCAGAAGACGAATGTAAGCGCATCTCGCGAGAAGGACAATGCCATTCGCACAGGGGCAGATATTGGATTCTTATTGTCGGTATCCAATCCCGTTGTTTGCATTCTTTACCGTGTTCCTCTCGCGTGCGTGCGCAGAAGGCTATGTTTTTTTTTCTTCTCTCCTTCTTTTCAACAGCTGACTCTGCCGAGGAAAACCCTTCCAAGCTTTGCAACCTTATGCTGTCGAGTCAATGAATGCTAATTATGGGCCTTTGTCTTCAAGCAGATGCGGCACGGGACACAAGGTGCAGTCGTGTGCAGTTGCTCTAAGCGCCCAAGTTAATTAACTCACAAGATGCGGGTCGTGGACTCGTGGGGAAAAGCGTGGGCTAATACCCCAATTCGGCTAGCAATATTAGCCCCTCTTAATGCCACTAATTTGCTGTCTTTTCTTAGAAACTTAAGCAGAGATTTCCCCTCACAACATTCGCATCTCGCTTGACTGTCAGCCAACCCCAGCTGCAAGAAATCCATCCGGCTCGGAAAGGATGCCTCACAGCGCAATCATTGGGCAGCCGGGACGCTCCGTCGTGCGTCGTGCGATGCACAGGCCTCGAGCCGGCAGCCACTCAGAAGAGCGATTCACCGCTTGGCCTGGCGAACTCCAGGCTCGTTGCTGTCTCGATCTGCCCACGGGCGGGGATACTCCTTGGGAAGATGGATGCTGACGCGAAGCATCCTCTGCTTCCGAATCTGCATATGCGTGCGGTCCGAGATAAGAAGCATTGTACGGAGTATTCTTTCTGTTCCTGCACCGTTGAGGTACGAGGCTGAAATGAGTTCAAACGACATGTCAACCGAAGGTCCTGTTCGCAGGACAGACGTTGCATGGCTGACCATGACTGTGCGCCGGTAGTTGCGTCGGTTCGGGCTTGCACTGCATATCCACCGTGCCCACGTACGTACGTGTGTACTGGGCGTTCGCTGACTAGATGTCGACGGGCCGAATGTGCCGGGGTTGGACTTCCAAGGTTCGCATCAGATGTCGTGCCCAGCCAGCCAGCCAGCCAGCCAGCCAGCCTGCCTGCAGCGGCGGACACATCGTTTGCAACGATAGCCGCCCAGATGCGGGAAGGAGCTCGAGTGCCACCATCTCGATCGAGCACGTTGGAGAAGCTGGCGGCGTGCTCCAAGTGTGCTGTGGCTGGCCTGAGCATCCAGCCACCAGTCCGAAAGCGGCGAATGTCACAGTCTTTGCCGTTGTGCTCTGCGACAGTCCTATCAGACCTATGTTCTCCGTATCTCATACAGAGACATTCTCAGCGGAGGTGCGGGATACTCCGTCCACGCTGGGAGCAGAAGGAGATGGGCTCATGTACTCCGTACTGCGAAGGCTGCAGACCGACAAGATTGGACGCTGGCCCGGAAGCGACACGACATGAAGGCGAAGGATCTGTCGAATCCACGCTATGCTGTACGCACTACAGTACTGATATCCTTCACGACGGATCCTCCTCGATCGTGAAAGCCGGGATGGATATAGAAGAGCATCGATATAGGCAAGGACCGGGACATCTGGAGGAACGAAAGACACGATAGCGTGTACAGTAATAATACGATGGGTGCATCTCTCGACGGCAAGGGTAGCACCAACGGGCATTGGGCGGCTCGAAGGAAATCCTCTTGCACCGCCAAGCCTGCAGCGTTGTTGCTCCTCCGCTCTTGAGTCGACAGCTTCCACCCAATCAGTAGCTGCCGACCCCGCCATCACACGATTCACACCAGCCTGCAGCCTTGGCCGCGCTCGCACCCGCATGCACCTTTTCCGTCCTTTTTTCTCTTCTCCCTTCCAACCTTTTCCTCTTTCTTTTCTGCACACAAGGCCGGCCCGCCTGGTCGGGTCTGGCTTATCGATGCGCACAGGCCGGTACGTACCTCTCGTTTCTTTTCTTGCCTCCACACAACCTTCGAAGTCATGCTCTCACTTGAAGAAAAAACCCCGCTAATTACCGTTACTAAGGCGGAGCCAAATATAGAGTCACAGTGGTCACTGACAGCAAGAGCTCTCATGTGGCCAGCCGTGCCGGGCTAATTAGCCGTCCTTTCTTCCGTCTGCAAACCCTGGAAGGGCACATATAATGGCCATTGCTCCCCCCCCCCTTCTCCTCTCTTCAGACAGAACAGACATCCGCCTTCACTTCTAATCTTCATTAATTTGCTGCCTTTCTTTCCGCGCTCTCTTTTTCACGTTGAACCATCATCCTGCTGGCAGGCCCGGTCTGTTTACCAACCAATCTACAATCCTTACTAATTCCCGCGTTTCAATACGTGTTTATTACTATCATTACATCTTTCCATAATTATTCCATCACAGGAGCACAGACTAGCCTGGTCTAGTCTTCTGAGCTTCCACTGCGACTCCCACACCACATCCCACGCTCCGCTCGTCTTCCCACTGTCGGGTTCCAGTCACCTGCTTTGACCCTGCTCTTGCCGAGCCCGGGCACCAGCCCATTCATTCGACCGGGCGTCGTTGGGACCGCAAGAAGAGGAGAGCGAGGAGAAAAAAGAGAAGAGTCGAAAAAAGAGGAGCGCTGAGCGCATCCGTCCCGTCTTACGCCTGTCTATATCTTAATCCAGTCCCCCATTCCGCCATCCCCCACTTCCGCCGAAAGATGCCGTCGACGGCCTCTGCGAATACCACCAAGTCCGCTTCCAAGATGGTCGGCACCGCAACAAAACCCTCGGCGAGTGCAGCGACCGCCGCGACAAAGGATGCGAAACAAGCTGCCTCGAAGATGCACCGGCGATCCCGCTCAGGTTAGTACATCATGTTCCCTCCCTCCCGCCTTACTCTCCTCGGTTGCTCGCTTAGATAAGCTACCGGTCCGCTGACTTGGCATCAGGCTGCTTCACGTGCAGACTGCGACGCAAAAAGTGCGAGGAGGGCAAGCCGGCGTGCAAGGCGTGCAGGCACCTCGGCCTCAAGTGCGAGTACAAGCGGCCCATGTGGTGGAGCAACAGCGAGCAGCGACGGCACCAGAAGGAGCACATCAAGACCATCATCAAGCACACCAAGCTCAACGAGAGGGCCGCCCAGCCGGCCCCGGCCCAGCAACCCTCGAACAGGGCCAGCTCTCCTCCCAGCCTCTGCCACTCGGTGCCCACGTCCGACACCTTCTCCGACGGCCTCTCGCACACGCGCGCCGCCTCGGTCGAGTCGCAGCTGTCGCTCGACTTTGCCGACTATGGCGGAGTCATGTTCGAGCCGCTCGAGCTGCCGATGCCCATGCCCATGGGGCTGTCGATTCCCATGCCTCCCCCGTCCTTCTGCACGCCCCAGCCCGCCTATCCGCTCTTCTCTCCCTACGAGGTCGACATCAAGACGGAGCGCCAGACTTTCGTCAACGACGTGCCCACACGGAGGGACTCGACCATCTCCACCTTCAGCAGCTATCAGCTTCCGCCCAGCGCCGGATTTCCCTTTCCCACCGAGAACTGGTTCCAGCAGGACTACTTTGAGAGCAGGCGCGAGTCGTTTGCCGAAGAGCCTCTGGACCTGAATCTCTTCGACTTCACCCACGGCCCTTTCACGCCTTCTCACCAGGCCGTGATCCAGGTGGACGAGTGCGACAGGCATCTGCTCAGCCACTTTCTCGACAATGTCGTCCGTCTCATCTTCCCCATCCTCGAGGTCAACCGGCACGGCTCCGCCCGTGCCGACGTGATCCTGCCCGCGCTCGAGTCCAACAGGACTTACCTCCACTGCTGCCTGAGCATCGCGGCACAGCACCTCAAGGCGACGGAGCAGCTCTCGAGCGAGGAGGCCGATGGCGACATCATGCGCCACCGGTACGCGACCATCTCGGAGCTGTGCGAGGCTCTCGGCCGCGACTCGGACCACGCGCACATTCTCGAGGCCACGCTCGGCATGATCTTCTTCCAGTGCTCCGTCGGCCGCCCGGACGACTCTCTGCCCGACATTCCCTGGCACCAGCACTTCCAGGCCGCCACCAGCCTCATCCAGAAGCTCGATCTGCCCCGAAACCTGCTCGACTTCGGCACAAACCAAACCCAGCCGCCCTTCAACATGACGCTGGCTGCTTGGATCGACATCCTGGGAGCGACGCACATCGAGCGGGCCCCGAACTTTGCCGACACGTACCGGGAGAAGCTCATGTCTCGGTCGACGGCGGGGCTGGCAGAGCTGATGGGGTGCGAGGACCGCATCATGTTCCTCATCTCCGAGATCGCCTGCCTCGAGTCGCTCAAGCTCGAGGGCATGGAGGACGTGGCGCTGTGCGCGCACATCAAGCTGCTCGGCGACGAGATCACCCTGACCGAGCCGGAGCCGGGCACCATCGCCAGCCCATACTCGAGCACGGGCGCGATCCGACCGAGGCAGCTGTGCAAGAACATGACGGCCGTCTTCCGCCTCGCGGCGCGCATCTACCTGTGCAGCCTGGTGCCCGACTTTGACCGCCAGACGGCCAGCATCGCCAACCTCGTCAACGCCGTCACCAACACAATGTCCTTCATCCCGGCCGGCGCCGACGGCTTCGACCGCTCCCTCGTGTGGCCGCTGCTCGTCGCCGGCGCCGTCTCGCTGCCGGGCTCGGCCTTCAGGTCCATGTTCGCCGACCGCGCCGCTCGCCTGGGCGACGCCGGCAGCCTGGGCTCCTTCGGCCGCGCCGCGGAGCTACTCAAGGACGTCTGGCGCATCAACGACGAGGCTGCCGCCCGCGGAGAGAGGCAGACGGTGCGCTGGGCCAGCGTGATGAAGCAGAAGAACTGGGACTCTTTGCTCATCTGAGCCGCTTCAATCTTTCCTTTGCAACCTTTGCATAGCGCTGGAGCTATCTTCCATTTCATCGCTTCTGGAAAAGCGTCTTTCGGATTTTTTGTTCTGTCTGCTTTTACACTGCATTATACCCATCTGTTATTTCTTTGATCGGAGGGAAATCATTTTACAAGGGCAGAGCCTCACGGCAGCGCCTCACGGCAGCATGGTCCAACGAGCTTGAGAACCATTGCATTTCAACCACTCGGCGCATTTCCTCTGTCTGGCATTTTGGGATCCATCTCATGTTCTCTTTGCGCGTGGATCTAGTGCAGCTCTCCACGCTCGCTCAACCCTTTTGTACTATACACATGACAGCGCTGAGGAGGGATGATTAGATGCCTACTACTAGATAATAATACCGATCGACAGAGATCGAATCTATTCACAACTTTCTGAAGCCTCAGCTACCTACCTATGTGCCTATACGTGCCTATACTGTGGTATCCTCTCTACCTAGGTATCTAGAGTGATGGCTCTCAATCGGGATGACGAGTCCCTCCAGTCTCCTCTCCTCCTTCCCCTCCCTCGGCTCCGACCAAAAATAGCAACACGCCACACTAGCTCCATCCACACCTAAGATGCATCCGAGCCGGTCTTGTCTCGACCTGCACCACCAACTAAAACACGCGCAACAGTAGGGCAGTCGGGCGCTCGGGAGCCGATTTGCGGTCACACTCCTTCGGTACATACATGTACACGTACTTAGTCCAGACCGATCTGGAAGCCCGCTCCTTGGTTCCCAGGACATGTCTTTTCCCAGTTTTCGACCGCCGACGGACTTGAACTTGCTGCGGGCTCAGCAGCAGTGATAAATCTGCGATATACGATTCCATCTGAAGCGGGAGACAACAGCTGCGTTCGTCCCTTTGCTGCAAACCGAAAGTCTGTCACAGATCATTCTCGCTCTCGTGCAGGCCAATCATGGCCCCGGCCCTGACCACAGGATTCAATGGGCCTGCAGCAGGCGCAGGTGCAGGCACACACAGTCCACAGACCAGGGACGAAGTCGAGTCGCCCAGCACGTCCAACGGCAACGCGCTGGCCCGGTTCGAGTTCGAGCCCGGTCGAGGAAATGACGGCACCAAGATCCTCATGGTCGAGTGGGAGGACGACGAAGGCACGCGTGCTGTGCACGGTGGCTGGAACGTCTCGTGGGAGGGGAAATCGACGGTGTTGCCGGCTGCCGACGATCATGGGAGTACGAAGGGTCGTGGCCAGGATAGGAGCCAGACTCAGAGCCAGCGATCAACGAGCACGGTTCCCTTGAGCAATTCCACGACTGATAGCGCTCCGACCGACACCAACACCACCTCGTCAGTCTCCAACACCGCCAGCAACAGCAGCAACTCAATCCACCGCCTCTACTTCCTCCTCCCGCCCGGCGTCCCCGTCCCTCCGCTCGTCACCCTCGTCCACCGCGGGACGGACAAGACCGCACCCACAACGACATGGCGGACGAACCCGCTGCCGGCCATCTTCCCGCCGTCCCTGGGCGCGAGCGCGCGTGCGGCCGGCAAGAAGGGCGTCCTGCACACCATCTGGGCCAAGAAGCGGCTGCAGGCGCTGCAGGCCGAGATCGAGGCCGAGTCGCGCACCAACGGCGAGGGCGTCGGCTTGCTCATGGTGCTGCAGGAGCGCGATTGGATCGAGTCCAACTTCGGCGTCACGGCCAGGCCCGTCGACGGCGCGAGCGCGCAACCTCCGCTCAGCCCGTCCAGTCCCCGCAGTCCCGGCGGAGGCAGGCTGATGGAGAAGCTCAAGGGCCTGAAGCTGGGGACTACCGATAGAGAGTTGGCGGCGGGCGGCGACGACGACGACGACGACGACCGGCACGCATCGAACCCGCTGTCGCCCGAGTCGTCTGACGTGGCCGTCTCGTCGTTCTCTCTGTTCAAGGGCGGCGCCAGTCCGGCCGCGCTGGCGGCCAAACCGGCGCAACGGGTGTCGCAAGCGCAGCCGCAGTCTCACCACCAAAGTCAAGCTCAAGCGCAAGCTCAAGGGCCGAGAGTTGCAGCACAAGTCCCTCCGGCATCGGTGCTCGCGGCCCAGCAACAGCACCAGCAGGAGCAGATGCAGAGTCTCGGACTGGGCTCACTGAACGCTCTCGCCAGCGGCGCGGCGGCGACAGGTCCGGGCACGGCGAGACATGCAAAGGAGAGCGGGAGCGGCGCGGACGATCGGGAGGAGAAGGACGACCTGTTTGCGTTGCCGATGAGTCCGCGCAGCCCGGAGATGGCCAAGAGTCCGTTTTCTTTCGCGCCGCGAGATACCATGGCCTTTGTCAAGGGGGAGAGGGTGGTGTGATGCTGCGCTTCAGGGACGGGCCCAGTCGTGTTGCCGATTCTGGTGTGGCTGTGGGCGTGGGTGTATCTAGGCGTAAAAGATCTGGGGTACTTGTGAGATGGACTGTGTTCATACATTATTGCCTATACGAAGTGAAGAAGTCTCTTGCTGAAAAGCATCTTCTGTTGTGATGACCATCGCTCTCACACGTTGCTCACACATCGATTCTGAGAACGAGGATATGCCTCGCAGTGTTACTCTTGATGAGCACAGCCTTGGTGTATCCTGAACAGTATACCAAGCACTCTTATTCCTCCTGCTTCCCGAAAAGCGCAGCAAGGAAGTCTGGAGTTACTTCATTGTAGCTCATGACGGACCGCATCCAGAATCGCCGGGTCTTGGCGGCCTCCGGATTATCCGTCCGGCCGAGAGACGTTTTCAGACTCTGTCCGCAACTCCCGAGCCATCACCATCTTTCAAGCCGAGCGAAACGACTCTTGAGAGTGATACTTCTTAACTTATCACGCCCACAACAAGAGTCCCACTGGGCCAGAAACTACTACAACTCGCTCGTCATGGCCGACCTTATTTTCGGTGGCACTGATGAGGAAAACGCCGAGATGAAGAAGCTGAACAACGAAGTCGTAAGTCTAACCGGTCCGAACAGCAACACAAAGGCTCCTGCTACTCAGCTGACCCGTCCGGCGCAGCTTGAAAACCCCGACGACTTCGAGGCCTGGGAGAAGCTTGTCAGGGCGGCCGAGTCGCTGGAAGGTGGTCTGAACCGCAACTCGAGTCCGCAGGCGATAGCGTCAGCCCGAAGCATCTACGATCGTCTGCTCGCAAGATTCCCTCTATTCTTCGGCTACTGGAAAAAGTATGCCGACCTCGAGTTCTCCATTGCCGGCACGGAGGCTGCTGAGATGGTGTGTTCTGGTCTCACCCAACCGCTCCACGCGGCCCGGCGCGGATGACGAGGCTGACGGACCGCAGGTGTACGAGCGAGGTGTCGCCAGCATCACCAACTCGGTGGATCTCTGGACCAACTACTGCGCCTTCAAAGTCGAGACGAGCCATGACCCCGACGTGATTCGAGAGTAAGTGTAGACGGACAAAGATTCTTTCCTTCCCTACCCCGTAACTGAAAAGCTTCTGGCCTTCCAACACAATCACCCGTCTCGTCTGCCGAGAGCATGGACGCGCGAGGTGCTCGAGAGGGATCGGACATGGGTGAGAGCAATCATGAAAGCCGAACGATGAATCGCCAAGTCGTTTTCTCACTCTTTTTCAGCTCGCGTGACTGCGGCCCTTTCTTAGTCTGCATTATCTGCAAGTAATCTTCCTCGACGTCGTCGCAGAGGGCACCGCCTTTTATCTCCGGAGCCTTTGTTCACAGGGAATTGCTTGGGGTTCTGTGATCCGAGACTGATGTTTAACTGCGAGACTTGACATCTACCGTGTTTGCCTGCCCCTTTCCACCCTCCCCTTCCCCGTGTGCGCTTCTCCCCTGCTCCCCTGATACGGGCTAACCCTTTCATCTCAGGCTGTTCGAAAGAGGTGCCAACAGCGTCGGTCTCGATTTCCTCGCGCATCCGTTCTGGGACAAGTATCTGGAGTTTGAGGAGCGCCTGGAGGCTTTTGATAGGATCTTCCAGATCCTGGAACGCATCATCCACGTGCCGATGCACCAATACGCGCGATACTTTGAGCGCTTCCGTCAGCTTGCCTCTTCTCGGCCCGTCGTGGAGCTGCTACCCGCAGAGCTGTTGGCACAGTTCAGGAGCGAGGTCGAGATGGAAATCGCCCCAAAGGCGAGAAATGACCTGGAGGTTGAGCGCGAGCTCCGCACCCGAATAGACAACTTCCACCTCGAAATCTTCCACAGGACCCAGACAGAGACCACGAAGCGCTGGACGTACGAGCAGGAGATCAAGCGACCGTACTTCCACGTCACGGAGTTGGACGAGGCCCAGCTCATCAATTGGCGCAGATATCTCGAGTTCGAAGAAGTCGAGGGCGACTATCAGCGCACGGCCTTTTTATACGAGAGGTGTCTCGTGACTGCCGCTTACTACGATGATTTCTGGCTGCGCTACGCTCGATGGATGCTTGCACAGGACGGAAAGGAGGAGGAGGTGCGCAACATCTACCAGCGCGCGAGTTGCATCTACGCCCCGATATCCCGCCCGGCCATCCGTCTGCAATACGCACGGTTCGAAGAGATGTCGGGCAGAGTCGACGTCGCACGGGCTATTCACGATGCCATCCTCATACTAGTCCCCGGTCACATAGAGACCATGATCTCGTGGGCACACTTGGAACGGCGACAGGATGGCCTCGATGCCGCCATCGCTCTCTACAAGACATACATCGACTCGCCCTCGTGCGATATCAGCGTCAAGGCAGCCCTGGTCGCCGAGTGGGCGCGGCTGCTCTGGAAGATCAAAGGGTCTCCGGACGAGGCGCGCCAGGTGTTTCAAAAGAATGCGCACTGGTATCTCGACAGCCGCCCCTTCTGGATCAACTTCCTCATGTTCGAGCTCGAGCAACCGACAAGTGCGGACACGGAGGCGACCCATCACGCGAGGATCAAGCAGGTCATCGACGACGTCCGCAAGAAGAGTCACTTGCCGCCTCTAGTCGTCAAGGATCTCGCCCACTACTACATGGTGTACCTTCTCGAGCGAGGGACGAAGGATGCGACCAAGGAGTACATGATATTGGATAGGGAGATCAATGGGTGAGCATTGTGCCTTGTTGTTACTTGCATACGTGCATGCGATCTCCCTGTCTGTCTTGGTTGTTCATCAGAGATGTGCTCTACTGGCTACAACCGGATATATACTTACCAATGTTCAATTTCAGACCCTTCTCTATCCAATCCACCCTTAAGGCAAAACTGGCTGAAGACGGCAAGGAGGGCACCACCGACCGCCGCCTCCTCCTCGAAAATGGCCATCCTGGCGTGGAGATGAACGCAGCAGCAATACAGCGCGGAGAGAATCCTCTCACAAAGTATTTTCTGCAGCAGGGCGAACAGCCACCCAGCGTCAACGGACAGGTGTGTCTCCCAAACGCCTCGCAGTCTTAAATGGGGCGTGGTCTGACGCGGTCACTGACCTTTCGCACGTAGCCTACACCCATAAGGTTTACTTGAGGAAGAGAAGTGGCTCGAGGAGCACATAACGGGACCACTTTACCATCTTGCCAGTAAGAGTTAAGAGTGCAGTTACTGGTTATTGCTTCAGCGGCATTCTAGTTCCAGGCGGTCCTGGCTTGTCTTGTCGGATCTCATGGCTTCACTCTAGAGCTTTCTTTTACAAAACTCCAGGGTTCGCTTCAGCCTTCATGCCGGACCTTAGGCACCAGCCAACAGTCCTGCGCATCTTTCGCAATCAAGCACCCTGAACCCGTCCCTCATCGCGCTCATGTTTCTACAAGCAGCTCAAACTCCCTACTGCTCCTTCACATATCCTCACTCATCACCCGAAAATCCCGATCTGGTGCAAGCAAGCAACACGCCATCTTTGACAGTTTTGTCTGTCGCATGGTCTCGCTTGATTTATCATGAGAGACGATGCCACTGGCTGTTGACAGACGACGTCGGCGAATCGAGTTGCGCCGTATTGGTGGATTTCCTCTCCGATTCGACGTGGTCGTGCGAGAAGTGCGGTTGCGATCAAACCAAATCCGTGCCTGTGCTTGTTGGAATCGGTTCTGTTGGCTTCGTTGAGATAGCTAGCTAGCTAGAATCAGATTCGACATTCATGCATCGTTCGAAAAAAGGAGTAGCTGATGTCGCTTGCGCGCTGGCCTTCTCCCATACCATGTGCTGATGTCTACCGTGATGTGTATTAAGCTTTACAGAGATTTTAGACTCGGAGACTTATTGGCGGCGTAGGTGAGAAATGCGATGAAATGGCCGCACGAATAGTTCCAATCTGGTGAATCTCTCTCATCGAAAGTCAATTTGTGCTGTAATTGCCTACCTGACCAACCCTTCCAGATGAATATTATCTCACAAACATTAATCTGCCACAATGGACCCAAGATATTGGTGAAGATATATGTGAAGATAGAGCAACGCCCCAGCCCTCCCCGCGATGCATTGAAGCAGAAACAAAATAGAAGTCTAGACAACAACACCACCGCTATCCTTTTGCCTCGGCTCTCCCACCGCCTCCCAATCCAAGAGCCCGATCTCCGGATTCGGCAGCCTGACCGCCTGGACGGCGCTGAGGATCGGCATGACGTACGTGGTATTGTGGCCACGCTCGCGGAGGCCGGCCACGGTGCTGTTGTCGTACGTCCACTCGACGAGCGTCATGTTGGGCGACAGCTGGTCGTGGATGCGGGGCGCCGCGAGGATGTCCGGGAGCGGCTCGAACTGGGCCTTGGGGAACGACATCGTGTGCGAGCGCGGCAGCATCTTCTGCGTCGCTTGCACGATCGACGTGATGATGCGCGAGCCGCCCGAGGCGCCGACGACGAAGGCGAGGAGGGGTGGCTTGGACGGGTCGGCGCAGGGCCGGGTGGCGATGGTCGGGGACATGCTTGAGAGAGGGCGGGCGAATGGGCGGATGAAGTTTGAGGGTGAAGGGGCGAGGCCGAAGAAGTTGGGCTGGTCGGGAATGGAGAAGTCTGGGGCGGGCGGGTGTTAGCGGTGGTAGGCTCGCTGGTGGCGGACATGAATGGCTGAGGTGTGTTGCGGGCTGGACGGCATAGCAGAATCGTGGTAGAAGTGAAGCGAAGATATCTGACTTACCATTCATGCCGTTGTTCATGATGATGCCGGTCTCCGGAACCATGAGCCGCGACCCGAAGAGGAGGTTGATAGTTGTAGTAAGGGAGACAGCCAGCCCACCGGCATCCGCGGCAGACATCTGAGAGGTGCCCGGGGCTTCGAGGACCTCGAGGCGTTGCGGGTCGTACTCTTCAAGGAACAAGGTGCGATCATCCTTAATCTTTGAGCGAACAGCGGCCGCCGCTTCTGGGCTCAGGAAACTCCTCTGGAAATCGTCGAGCCCTTCGTTCATAGCAGGATCGCCGAGCCTCGAACGCTATAGAGACACCTTCGTGAGCAGCTGTGCATGATGATATAAGAGATGTCCCACTCACAGCCGCAAAGCCGAATCGCATAGCCTCATTCAGTCGATGAATGCTCAGATTCACATTGGCCGGATCATCAAAGCCTTCGTATCCCTCAATGGTTTTGAGGATACTTAACGTGACTGCACCACTTGAGGGAGCACCGATGCTGGTCAACGTATAGCCGCGGTAATCTGTTTGGACAGGCTCCCGAATGATGAGCGAGTATTTCTCGAGATCCTCGAGAGTCATGATGCCGCCTTGTTCCCGCAAGGCTCTGATAGTCGCCTCGGCGATCCTGCCCTTGTAGAACGCATCCGGTCCGTCCCTCGCAATCTCCTCGAGTGTTGAGGCGAACCGTGACCGCACCAAGATGTCGCCCTGCTGCACGCGCGTGCCATTGGGAGCGAATTCCCTGGCCCATATAGGATCTTCCGTAAGGAAGTCTTCCTCTGCGGTCGCCAAGTCCATGTAGCGGACGAGATCCGAAGTGACCTCGAACCCATCACGGGCAAGCTCGATGGCCGGTTGCATAACTTCGACCCAGGATAGCTTCCCGTACTTTTCGTGCAGGTAGTGAAGTCCTCGGACTTCCCCGGGAACGGCGCTGTTATGAAGTCAGCATCTCTCTACCGGTAATCAAGGACCAAGAAGCGATCGGGTTTTGGCGCAAGATCACGTGTGTATGCACAATCTCACCTCGAAAGTCCGCCACGGATACTAGCATCCACATTATCATTATACATGTCTCTGTGTGCCGCTGCCGGAGCGACATCCCGAAAGTCGATGGCCTCAAACGTGCCGTTTGGATCACGCACGAGCATGAAGCCTCCGCCTCCGATGCCGCTGTGATGTGGGGCAACAACGCCGACGCAGAAGACCGTGCCGACGAGAGCATCTGCCGCATTGCCGCCCGCCTGGAGCAAGTCTGCCCCTATCTCGCTGCATACCTTGCTTTGGGACGCAACACCCCCGAGTCTTCCAGCATCGCGGCTTGATAATGGTGCACCGCGAGCGCGAGAAAGCACAACCAGCGCACACAGCGCACTCCGTAAATAATGCATTCTCGTAGAACTGAATTATTAGGGGGAATGAAGATACGCAGAATCTTCTCTGGGATTGCTGGATGAGAAGACGAGAAGAGAAGAGAGAAGAAAACAGTAGAAAGAGGGAAGGGAAGGGAAGGGACAGTGATGGTCGAGGTGCAGAGACAAGAAAAGGAGAGTGCGAGCATCTACCTTTATTTAAACGTAATGAACGAGCCAGCAGATGATGGAAGTCCAGTGCGGGGACAGAGAAACATGGACTGAGCTTTCATTGTGATGCTCCCGCCGTGGTTGCCCTTATTGGCAGGTCCCACTTGCTCTGGTTGCAACTGGTGATGCCGTGGTCTTGCCCGGTGCAGGCTTTCCGCATTAGGGAAAGCGTCCGCAGTCTTGCGATATGGACCATGCAATGCCAGTCAACGATCAGCTTCAAGGAAAAGGTCACACGACTGAACGATGCAATAATAAACCGATCTAGGCTTGAATAATGGTGTATTAGGGAAGCTGTACTTGAAGTCTAGCGGAAACAGCTCTGACGCACCGAGGAACACGATAGGGAGGGTAACAATGGATGATAGGATCAGAAGATACCTGCGGCCGCACGACATGGAGCACGATTCCCTTGATCTTAATGGCCTCCATGGACAACTCCACCCCCGGATTCGTAGCTCATTGCAACCGGCGCATCTGTCATGATTAGATCTCCATCTTCGTCAAACTGCGACCCGGGCGATACGTCCAGCAGGTCGACTCCGGCATCATTGGCAAGATGAAAGGCTCGCGGCACCCTCGTCACGCCGGTAGAGGTAAAGTCCTTGCTTGCGGTCGACGGCTCGGGGCAGTCTTTCATGTGCACATCACCGTCACCATCGACCTCCACAATGTCCGCCATACTTCCATTCCTCACAACGGCTCTTTGCGCAACGACTGATGGTCGTTTCCCACGGTCGAGCTGCCAAGCGGCAGCCTTGCCGTCTGAACCAAACGCCCAGATAGTCAAGGGAGGACCGTTGTGAACGGCAAGCTCCACCAATCCCACGAGACGGCCGACCGGAATGCCCCGTAAGTAGAGTGGCCACGGACTCCACGCGCTCGAGTGTGAGTCATCGTCGGCTTCCTCTTCGTAAGGCCACCAGTCAAGCCAGTCCATATTGGGCTCGTCTTCTCTCGAAGCCATCGGTCTCGGGGAGTCGTCAGCGCCGCATTGGAGCCCACTGCCATTGGATCCTGCGCGTGATGATACCAAGACATCGGCGGGTACAGAGTAAAGAACTATCTCGTCATCATAAGCAGCCGCGACTCTAAGCCCACCCGTAAGCGCAGCACCTGCAGCATAACTTGTCGGCACAGATCCACCCTCTGGAGGAAGGAAGACGACTCTTCTGAAAAGCTTGAGTGGCGCACCCAGAGGAGCATTGGTGCCCAGGCACAACTTGCCGCCAGCCGGATCGATGAACAAGACATGAAATCCATCGCTGAGCGGCACTGCCCGATAATGATCGCACATGGCCGCTGCAGTCGTCTTTGAAAGGTTCATTCTCAGACTCCACGATCCCCAAGGGAGATTGAGACAGGGCACACTCTCGAGTGACTGCTCCTCCTCTGCTGATGCATCGCTCAAGTACTTGGTGCTGGACATGACGCGCAATCTTCCTGCCGAGTCCGCATCGCAGCATGATGGCATGAAATATAAGAAATCGCTCGGAGCGCTGAGGGGAAACCATCGATTCAGATCTTCTCCAGTCACAGTGTCGACCCAGTGCAGTTCCACGCCGCTTGAGCAGCCGAAGGCTACGCATCGTCGTCGCGAGCATATAGCAACGCTTCGTGGCGGATCCATCTCCGAACACAGATGGCGGTAAAGTTTATGTGGCCCCTCAGCAACCGAGAATCCTTCTGAATCATCCTGGCTAGACGGACTGTGCGAATTGTAGCCGAAGGGAAGACGTTTGGGCCCCAAGATTCGGAGGTTCCATGTCTGATTGATGAAGTTTTGGGCATGTCTTCGAGCATT
>QQTW01001683.1_pt1 | contig 15704 bp, 13 predicted proteins | sample 1904831 | NCBI WGS metagenome assembly QQTW01 (sample SAMN09435610, study PRJNA476489) | Subsurface metagenome, whole genome shotgun sequencing project. | reverse complement strand
TTCACCGGACGAAAAAAAGAAAAGCGACACAGATGATTCCTGACACTGCGACACAGCTCGAATATTATTGGAAGTGCAAAGAGCCCATGAAGCGCAGGAGGACGAAAGAGCATGGGCAGAATCGAGATCGAAATGAGCAGAACTCACAGCGAAGCAACGAGCCGTTTTTGCACACCAGTCCTGGGTATCCCCGGTCCGCGTCGGGTGAAAAGAGGGATCCTTTCCGATCCAGATTGAATCGTCTGGAGTTCTTCAGGCTGACTATGACTGCGCTGCAGAGAGCGGAATGAAGTCAGATGGGAGGTCGCCTTGTGCTGAAGATTTCCCACGGACGGAGGAGACTTAGGAGAGGAGAAAATGATTGTGCGACAGTGATGAGTCAATGGGAAATTTCTTTTATATCAAGAAAATTTTTATGATGCGATCGTGAGCCCGAACATGCAGCGGACCCGGCTGGGATAGGGCCGATGGGAAGGAGAGGAGGCAGACAGAGGTAGGGCAGAGACGGGAGTGCCGTTGTCGCCGTTACTGCCTAACCGGAAGCGCGGCCTTGGGCGTGCTAGTGCTTGTCAACCCGTGGATGTCGCAGCGACAGTGGTGCTGGTAGGGCTGCCAATTGGCAAAGCTGGGCATCAATGAGACGAAAGACAGCCCAACGTACCACGTACCACGTAGCCACGGGGGACGTGGTGGTCAGTCTTTCTGTGCAGAGGCTTGGATGGCAAGAGGAAGAGGAGGAAAGAAAAGAGGCGTTGGAAGAGGACGGAAGAAAAGGAAGGAGAACAAGAACAAGGACCAAAGAAGAACAAGAACAAACGTACGCGCAAAGCTTCGTACATATCCCGCTGCCATAGGAGAAGACTGTGCAGGGACAAGGGCACAAGAGGGCGCAGCGCTATTGGTGGATGTGGCGAGGCTGAATGAGACTTCCAAGTCAAAAGCAGATGCGGGCCCGCATCCAAAAAGAGCTCCCGCCCGCGCCATACGATGCTGAAGTTGATCCATTCAGGGACATCCCTCTGCTATTATAAGAGACCGGGTTCTGCTTCTGTTCATACTTCTTTATATCATGATGGCTTCAAGCCAACAGATCGTGACTCCAAGGCTTGCTGTAAGGTCATCAGCACCATGACAAATTCATATGCAAGGCTTCAGTCCAAACCCGCGCATTGGATTCTTATTGTCCAACATGACGGACGCGAATATCAAGCAGTCGCGACAACAATGGCTACAGTACCGAGCAGACAACACTGTCGATCCATGCCTATTTCCTCATCCTCCTTACCAGTCATGCCAGTGTCCAAAGCGACAGGACCCGCACGATCCCACTGTTCCGAAAATAACCTGAGAACCTGAGACGAGCAGCACGGTCCGGCACGGTCGACCCCTGGGGGCTGAAAAGCTGGAGAACCCTGCCGGCCTTCCCAGGAGAGTTATCTTCTCTCCCCCGGGAGTGGACCCTATCTGCCTCAAATCCGCTTGTAAAGGCCAAGCTCCTGATCACGATGCTTGATGACACTGCACAGCATGTACAGTACCGCGAGTACATGCCGGCCGGACTTCTGTGAGTGATATTGTCGACATGCATGCATCATGCGCATGTGAGCGTGCTCTTATCGGCGTCCTCGCGCCTGCGAGCACCAGTCAGAGTTCGTGCTCCAGAAGTCATACGAGGACCTCCTGCTCTGAGGGCTGAACGTCGCATATGCTCACTTAGAACCTCGGCACCCAAAGCGCGATTCGGCTATGATCAGAGATGCAGCGTTGCTGCATTTCTAGAAGGAAATAATAAGAGCATGTAGGAACATTTCAGCCGGACTTGATTGGATTGTGAAGACACCTGAATAACCTCGTTTTTTTTTCGAAAAGGGGCCCGTCGAAGAAATCCTTGCGTGGAGCAGAATCAAAGTGGAATTGTTTCTGCTACACGAAAAGAGCCCTGGAGATCATGAGCGCGAGATTTTCACCTCTTCTAGGAGCTGTACTTGGAATACTATATCGAGACAAGTAGGCAGAAACCCCGTGTTTCGCATTCGCATTCGCATTCGCATTCGCATTCGCATTCGCATTCGCATTCGCATCCGCGTGCGCCGTCGCCGTCGTTAGGGCGGAGCGCACCGGTGCACCTTGCGTCTTGTGCCATATGGTCTCACGATGGGATCGAAAAAGGACCTCCTGGTCGCCTCAGGCGCATAAGCACGTTCGGTGCTGGTCAAAGGTCCAGTAACAGAGTCCATCTGTGCTCTCGTCGAGTAGACATATAAGCTTGCCGAAAACCGAAGGCGTTGTCTCAGCTTCAAACGTGCAGGGCCTCCTGAAAGGACGTCTGCAGGCTCTCCTATTCAACGACGGCTACCATGAGTTCGGGGCTTGAGCACCGCGTTCAGGGGGATGAGAAAGCCTGACTAGCTTATGACATCTCCTATTCACGACGAGAAAACGCACGAGAACCGGCGACGGCTCAGGACGTCTGAGAGGGACACGGACCAGTAACGAATAATAATGGCAATTGACACGACTTTACGTACAAGGATATCGAGAATGTAGCTATTTCGCAGCAAATGCGAGAAAGCGGCGTGAGCTGCTGTGACCATGTTGCGTGGAGCAACGAAGCCTTCATTATTGACAGAAACGAAAACACAAAGATACCTGCAGTGGCTTCACTGCAGGAGAGTTTTAGTCCGTCCACGACCTCCCGTCGTCTGATCCAGCCCAGAGTTAGGGCTAAAGACCAGTGCCGAAACTGCCAAGCGCTCCGACGTCTGCCCGCCCGTGAGAACGACGATGCCCGCCCTGCGCTCCATCAAAGCCGAAGCACGCGGCACAGCCGCCTCACGCCAGGTAGCCGACGCCGAGCGTGTCCATCCAGTCCTTGGGATTCGTCGGGGTCTCGCCGGGCAGCAACTTGACCTCCATGTGCAGATGCGGGCCGGAGGAGCGGCCCTCGTTGCCAACAGTAGCGATGACATCGCCGGCCTTGACCTTCTGACCCTTCTTCACGATCAATTCGTGCACGTGGCCGTAGACGGTGATGGAGTGCTTGTGCTCGATGCGAACCCACTGTCCGAACCCTTGGGCCGGCCCGGAGTCGATACAGACGCCGTCCATCGGCGTCCGGATGGGCGTGCCGATGTCCGCGGCCAGATCGACACCCCTGTGCGTACCGGACGAGCGTTGGACTCCGTAAGGCGACGAGATTGCTACGGCTTCGACGACCTTGAGCTTGCCTCCTGAAGGCTTGGGCTTGGGCTTGGGCTTGGTCTTGGTCTTGGGCGCCTTGTCACTGGGGTACTCGGCCTTTGGCTTGCCCTTTGGCGTGCAGCATTGCACGTTCGTGGAGCCAGGGCAGTGGTTTGGGGTGAAGTTGCCGTTGGGGCAGCCCTTGGCAGACACGAGCTGGCATTTGCCCTCCACTCCGCTCACTTCGCACCATGTGTTGACGAACGTCTTGTCGTTGTCCATTGTGTAGTCGCCGCTGTTCGTGCCGGAGCCAGATTGATTTTTGTTGGGTTTGCCCTTGGGTTTGCCTTTGGGCTTGCTGTCAGTGGGATACTTGGGCTTGCTATCAGTGGGGTATCTTGGACTGCTATCAGTAGGGTAGCTGGCGGCCGCAGATGAGGAGTCATCTGGCGACGACTGCTGAGTGCCAGAGCTCTTGTCGGTGGAGTAGTCACGGCTACCGGAAGACGATGATGATTCCTTGGTGGACGAGCTCTTCCCGGAGGAGGAGCTGTTCTTGGAAGAGGAACCACTCTTGGACGATGAGGACTCCTTGGAAGACGACTTGCCCTTCGAAGGCCGCTCGTCTGTGGGATATGGCCTGCCGGTGCTCGATGTGTTCTCGCTCTCTTCCGAGTTGCTGCCGTAGCTGTCGCTGTTCGAGCCGCATCGGCGGCTTGTGGGGCCGTTGCCCCTGCGATTCGAGTTGCAGCCGGCCTTCTTGGAATCCAGGCCCTCGATCTTGGTCTCCTTGTCGAAGTCGAACTTGTAATTGTTCAAGTCAGAGTCCTTAAAGTCCTTGGGGTACTCAGAGTCCTTAAAGTCCTTGGTGTTGATGCAGCATTTGATGTCTTCCGGGTCGTCCGGGCAGAAGTCGGAGGGTGAGTCCCCGCCCTTGGAATCGCAGCTGCCGGTGCTTATGCAGGTGCCCTTCTGGCCGTAGACCTCGCAGGGTCCATTGAGCGCCGCCAGGGCGCTGGACGCTCCGAGGAGCAAAGAAAGATAACGAGAGGAATGCATACTCGTATGCTCAAGTGAAGGAGGTTCGCTACGCGAAAAGAATGAAAGACCTGGCGCAAAGGAGAAAGAGAACGACGGTCAGGTAAGACGAAGTAAACGAAGCAGAAAACTGATCCCTGATGAAGCCATCGAGGGCAGGGAAAGGGGCCATTTACATACTCGCTGAGGCCGACCCAACGGCCATCCCCAAGAGCCCTCGCGTCGTGATGTAAAAGGAAGTTCACGAACATGAAAACAGACTAGACCGAACCCGTGCGGGCTCTCGAAGGCTCATGTTTAGCCGCTCTGCTCGCCAACGACGAGCCTCATGGGTTGGCTCACAGTCGAGAGTGCAGATGGTTTCATGAAGCGCTTGGCAGGCGAACGTCGTCCGCATTTGTCACGGCAGCAATCCGAAAGAGGCGGGCACCGTTGTTGCCTTGGTGTGCACCTGGGGGGCTGAGGGCGAGGAGACCTCCAAGTTGAGCGCTGAGCCTCCTTTGCGAAGCGGTGTACCTCTTGATACGTTCTCTTTTGCTGCTTCCAGAAGTTCCTTGCGTCTGAGAGGAGCCTCCTATCATCTTTATCGTCTCTGCGTTTGACGCCAACGTTGCGGCGGCCCGTTTCAGATTGCCCGCCTTCCCCTTTTAAGTAGTGCGATAGACGATTGCGCCTCCACGTCCACCCCACCACCTGCTCTTCGATATCTCTTCTTGGGAGGTATTAATTGCTGAACTACGGCCTCGAGCTTCTTTGCGGAGGATGCGCATTTCCTTACCGATAAATGGAAAGTGAGAAGTGGTTGCCTTACCACGTGTGGCTTTTGCTTACTGTGACTCCGTACGCGACGACCGTCGGCCAAGATGGTAGAATCCACAACCATCAAGGCAACCATGTTCTCCATCGTGGAGCTGTGAACGCCCCTTACGCGCTCTCGCGAACCCTGGACGCAAGTCATCGTTCCCCGCGCTTGGCTGCGTTCTGTCATTCGTTGCGTTTTCTTTTGCTCTCCATGACGATCTCGGTACTCTTCCCGCTGGAGTACCTCCCGCATCCAGGACACACAGCACAACAAGTCCAGACTTTATTCTTGTTCAAGGCATTCCCGCTCCCAAGGGGCTCTCTCTAAGAGTTGTGATGTGCCCTTTTGGTCCGAAGCTGCCTGCCCCGGTTTTCGCTGAGGTGCGATCAACCCCAAAACCTCAGACGGCCTCTGTACAATTCCAGGTACTGTACCGCCTCACGGCATGCGCCGCCAGCTTACGGACAAAAGTCCGCCAACTCGAACCTTGGAAAGCGGAGATGCGATTCATGACGGCTCATAACGGCCCATGACGCGAGTATGGTGTGCACCTGTGCGCTAACGATAACGGCCCGAAAAAGAACTATTCTCTGATAGTAGGCATCGTGATAGCCATATCGATCATGATTCAGTTCCAGGACATCTTCAACGAGTGCACTATACCGAACCCTTCCGTTGACCTCGGTGATGGTCTGGCCTCATTCTTACGAGTCATTGGTCGAGTTTCTTTTCTACGAAATCCGCAGAGCATGCCGGCAGTCCAATGAAGAAAAGCAATATGCAAGGTCACGTCGACGCGGAGAATTCTATCTTGCATGAGGCTATCGATCAAAGTTATTTTTCCGAAGTCTTAGCTACACAGCAGAACGCGGGCGGGCCAGAGCCGCCGTCGGGTCGCGCTGCCGGACATATGTGCTCCAGTGTCGATCTCGCGTGTGCATGGGATGTAGGATTCACCAGTCGAAACGTCGATATGATCGTTGCGAGAGCGCACACATCGTTTGTCAGGTAATTACAGGACCGTAGACCTGACACAAAGTCCGTGAAACCGATCCATCAGTTTGAACCGTACGTCATGAACAGTTCGCGAGCTCAGCGTTGAGACGAGGTATCAGAGCAGTTTACCCGGATTGAGTTCTTGAGGATTGATCAAGGTCAGTGCTCCGGCCGCCTAATCGGATCATTATCAACTCCCGAGCTCAATCAAAAGATTAAAGGAATTGTTAAGGTTTCGCTCGGACTGCGTTGAGGTCGGAGTGGACGGGAAAAAGTATCACTTACCGTCAGCACAGACGGCAAGGTCGGTGGGGAGAGCTTCGGTAAAGATGAAACGGCTCGGCTGGCTTCTTTGGATCAGCGGCTAGTTCCAAAAATATTCATAGATGCCCAAGGCCATCAAACCCCTTTAACTCGCGGAACAACAGTGGTGTGGCCAGACGGACAGAAGAAACCAACAGGTAAAACATCCGCCGTGTTTCCCCACCCAGTCCGCTTTCTTCAAGATCTCCAATCCATGACACCATTCAGCTTCACACCACCATCTTCCGTCGACAGCGGTTAAACAAACAAAACGGAATTAAAGGTCCATCGAAACGAGACCTAGGCGAACGGCGTGCAATCCCATCCTTCGACAACGGAAACATTCGCAAATATAGATCATCAGACGGATATGCTTGTGGGGCTCGAGTCGATGCGAACCTCCACGTAGGTATCGATCGTTATGCTGTTGCTGTGCCGCAGCCGTTCGCTGAGCCGTTTGGCAACTCTGTAAGGGACTGTCCGCCGGGCGGCAACTGACTTGTTTCGTTTCTGGTCGATGTGGTGGGTCTGCATCATGTGCGTGTAAAGATCCTCATCCGTCGTACGCCCAAGTGCTTGCGATAGGCCTAAAAAGTGTTTGGCGTCGATCTCTCCCAGCAGGAGCCCGAGTTGCGGAGGCTGTCGCTTTGCCAAATCCGTCGTCTCGGCTTTGGATTGAGGGATCGCGGAGACCAGTTTACAGACGCTCGAGTACAGTTCCAGATGAGCCTCGTCAATGCTCGTTCCCAGGCAGAGTAGTGGCTCGGCGCACCGCGCAAGATTACGTAGACGTCCAGCGACTGTCCTCAGCTCATGGACGAAATGTGCAGTGAAAGTCTCCAGGCATCTCATTGCATGCTCTGTCGCGTCCAGGTGGTGTCTGATTAAAGACAAGTATCTATGGGCTTCGAAATCTTCGAGCGAGGACAACTTCATCGCGTTGACAAGAACACCGACAACCGCCGAATGGGCATGGCAGATGGCATAACTCAGCGGACTTTCGTTGCTGATGCTGATCGCTTTGACATCGGCACCTTTGTCAATCAAGGATTGTGCATCTGCGGCAGCGCCCCATAACGACACGTAATGGAGTGGTGTTTCTCGTCGCTGATTCCTGGCTTCGGTATTTGCTCCCCGGTTGAGTAAAAGTTTGATGGTCGAACTGTGACCTGTGAGGCAGGCCGCGTGCAGCGCTGTTTCTCCACTGAAGTTCTTGGCTTCCAAGTCAGCTCCTCTGTCCAGCAACGACTCCGCAATGGCGGTCTGGCCTCTCGAGCACGCATAGATGAGTGGGGTTCTGGCAAAAGCATCGACAGCCTGAACATTGATTCCATGATCCAACAGAAGATTGACGGCTTCTAGAGACTCCTGATCAATCGCTGTCCGCAGGCTCCAAGGAAAAGCCCTTGGATGCACTTGAGGGTTGCCAGGATCCGCCAGGAGTTGCTTTACCATGTCCAGGTTGTTCGCTATCACTGCTTCCGAAAGGCGGCAATCCAGAAGATGAGCCTGAAAACTTTCCGGCCTCGCATCTGGCCGCCCGGGAACGGAAGACGATTGATTCATTCCAGATGTGATGCGAATTGTCTCGTCATCATAAAACTCATCGTTGTCGTCGCTCTCAACAACATCAGCCTCTGGAACCTTGTGCATGACTTGCTGACAACTGTGAAAATCCAGCAAAGACTCCGGTTGCGAGCCTGGAGGTAAAGTCCCCCCCATAGTCGTAACGGCGAGCGTCGTAGATGTGTTCGGGTCGGAAAGGTCGCTTTGCGTATTTTTACGCGATATGTCCTGCTTTATGAATGATGCTAATGTGTTTCTATATACTTTTGAGGAGAGAACCTCCGGGTCAAAGGTAAAGCTGTGATCTAGCTTCGACAAGCTACTCGAAGCGCTGTCCTTGGACCTACTCGAGCAGGCTGAGTCGGTGTCTTTCAGCCAGAGGAGTGATGAAGTATCATCCCGGGCTCTGGCTAAGATTCGGCGGCCTCTTTCGCTTTCCAGAAGCGACTGTCTTTCGTCCTGCGACGGTCTAAGAGTGTCAGCGACGATGCACGCTTCCTGCTGTGTAGATATGGAATCGAGAGGCAAGGCTTCTCACAAAAGCATGACCTGCAGGTAAAAGCTTAGAGCCTGAACCTGGCTCTGCAAGAGCTCTCGGAAGTCTTTGATGGTGCCCTCATTCCATAGATAACGTGTTTTGGTGCGAAACGTAAACTTCTCAGATTCGCTTTTGAGGCCAGATAGATGCTGATGAAGATTGAAAATGAGGTTGTCACAGGCGATGAGAGATCTGTTCAGGCCATGTTCTTCCTCTTCCGACAAAGCCGCCGAAGAGCTTTCTATCCAGTTCGAGAGCCGAGCGGAGGCGGTTTGAAGAGCAGCGACTTGGGCCATGAGCATTTCCGTTGCCATATGCACTCCTTGGTACTTTTCCCGCAGATTGTTCAGATCCCGAGCTACGATTGCTATTCTGGATGCAATTGTCCCACACAGAGCAACCAGGCTGAAGATAGTGACCGGATCCATTATGTGTAAGTAAATGTAAACGTTTCACAACGTATGCCTAGAATTTTGCATCCATTGGCTCAGACTGCGAGGTGAGAGAGATCAAGAATGCGAAGAAAATATTCCTTGGTGGAAGGGACGTCAAGTTGGGGCATGCTGCACGCCCTGAGGCTGTGCACAAGGCAGAAGCCTTGAAACCCCGCTTCCAGTGTCGATCCAATAGGAAGCGTGCTGGAGAAGATACTTACGATTTATAATAATAAACGAGGAATCATTATCCGATCTAACACCATAACGCTATCCAATTTAAACTTTGTTAGCGACATTCACCGCGCTTGGAAATCTCTATACGTGGATAGAACAAGGCGTGCGGGGAAATCACGCTATTAGCCGTAGAATCGATGAGCGGCCTTCCCAACAGATTGTAAGGTTGGATAATGCAGTAAACTGCAGTAATGCACCTCGGCGACCAGTGACCGGCTGCAAAGAATTATCTCGGAGCATTTCGCAGTTTTAAGGAGAAAAAGCGTGTTTGGATTCGAGCAGGTGGCCTCGCTGTGATGGGCACATCTTAGCTCAGTGAGGTTCTTTGAAAACATGACCTAACCCTTGGCACTCCATTGAGAAGGATTCTAGGGAATACTCATCTCAAGTTCGATAATGGCATTTCGCACATCATGTAGCATGGGAAAACGTACAAAGCACAAACCAATAAATGAAGACCAGCGGGGGAGCAGAAGGATTAGTAGATAAGAGACTCAAAAGAAAAACGATCTGAGTAGAAAGCACGGCTCTTTCTTTTTCGCACTCACATAATATGCAGCGCTAGGCGCAGGAGTCCACTCGCCTGGCTCCTGCTCTTCGTCATTTCTAATTCCACTTCAGCACATCGTATGAGTGGCCGAGTTTGGTGATGCTCTTGGTCAAGCTGGAAAGGGATCAGAAGCGAATGCGGTCTCTCACTGAGATTCAGTCTGTGAGCTTCAAACCCCTACGTACTCACTTAGAATATTCGATGCAGATTGCCGATCGAACGCTGGTAATCGACGTGATCTTTCAATTGGAGGTTCCAGTGTCATCAGGAACTTGGGGAGCTATCCCATTTCGCACTCCTCTCGCCTGTTTCGCAACTTTCAGCGAAGCTGATATCTTTGTAGAACGTCAGTCTCCTCGCCTGTAGTGACGAAGCTTGTCTGGTCTCCATCATAACCTGTAGGCCAAAAAGAGAGATAACATGCAATGCTTGCATCAGTCCAAGGCTTTTGCCGAGCAGTTATTCCAGCAATCGGCCATGCAATGTTCTTATCCCAGCAATGAAACGCCGACGATATCGTCATTGATCTATCCGTAGGGGTGTAGTCCAACTTTGTCCGGTCATGTGTCATATTCACGTGCTGTAATAGAGTTGGAAGAGGCTTCGTGGTGTGTCTGCAATGTTCATCAGCCCTCCATGCGCTCCTCATCTCAGATGATGTGAATTGCTCTCCCCCCATACCATATGTTTGCCCCTCCATTGTCAATCTGGCCCGATCATGTGCAGCGCTGATGCATTGACGAAGAAAGACGGTGACATCCTCCCCAAGCAAACTTTAAAGTGAATTGATATACTGAGTAGCAAAAGAAACAAGACAACGCAAGAGCTCGTCGATCAGATCTTGCACCCCGTTGTGGCTTTTCAACCATGCTTTTCAGATGTGGTGTAGAGCATTGTCATTATGCTGTAACCATGCCGACGGCCGTCATGTATGGACCGCCAACAACTGAAACTTGGCTTTGAGCCTAATGGTTGCCAGGTTCGGAGTTCTTGTAACTCGCCGACAGCTGAACTGCCGAAGAACGTGATTGCGGTCAGTCCAAGGTGTCCCCGGTACCAGAGAAAGAGGAGGCGCATTCAGAACGGAAAGGTGGAAGTCATGAAGGACTTCTCACACACTCGACTAGACTCCCAGCGAAAAAGATGGCACCATTAGAGCCTCCGGAGATACGGAAAAGAGGTCCAAAGACTACAAGGTTGCCGTGACTCTGCAAAGAATAACATATCCGGACCAATAAAGGGCCGAAGGAGACTTTAGAAAGTGTAATAGGCAAAGGGTGCTCCTTTCTTGAGTACATTACCGGGTCGAGTCGTCGTGAAAGAGAGATGGATACGCGACTTGATACAAGAAAGGAAATGACGACTAATCGCATTTGGCGCCTTCCTCGCCGCATCCAGATGCTTCTGCATGCATATCGGGCTTGCCAGTTATAGATATCCGATAGTAGAGACGAGCATGTCATGACTGGCGACTAGTCTGCAGAGTACAACATCCCGAGGTCTGTTTGGTACGCTACGTCGCCTGCCTGGATGTGGAAGTGGTGGGTACCAGTGGGAGCCGCGATCGAGAGATGCTACGAACCGCATCATTGAGATGAGCAGCATTCGATACGACCATAAGAGTAAAAGCATGGGGCCGATGACCGCGCGCGCCTCGGCACCTGCTGTTCGCGAAGCTGTCTCTGTGAATCTTGCATCGATCAAGGTATACGAACGCCGTCTATGCCCGGTAGATCTGATAGATTGACGCCGCAGCACGACATCCTGTCAACAGACCAGCATCTGACAGGCAGAGTAGCGGCGGCCTGACGGACAAGCTCGGTCGTTCAGATAGCGCCGGCAGCCTCCACATTGAAGAGGGTGGGCGAGAAGCCACAGCTGCAGCAATTCCTGATCGGAGCTAGGTAAAAGACCCAGCCGGGCCAGCAGGGTGCCGAAGAACAGGGATGTAGGGTTTTCCATTACGCTTCCGTCGGGTTGCTGCCCTGACTTGCGCGTTCGGCGACCTTCGTATGAAGAGGCGCGTGGTGCGCGGACGATTAGCATGGCGAACGTGGCGCGAGATGTAAGATCTGGCGGCAGATGTGGAGAAGGGGTCCGTCGAATGAGAAAAAAGGTCGACGCCCGGCGCTTTCGATGGTTCCAGACGGTCGGGTTTTGCCAGATCCTGCATGTTTTGGCTTCCGGGCCGGGGCCGCATACATGAATCTTGCGTTTTCGACCGACCCAAACTGCTCTCCATGCGACCATCCGCCGCAATGTTCACGCCATTTGATCGCAACAAGATGCGTATCATTCGAATAGCGTCGGTTGGAGCGGACGCTCCCGGCATGATTTTCCATTCATGCCGCAATATGGCGCCGCCCGTGTCCTGACAGGATGAGTGACTGAACCTCAACTGACAGATCGGCTACGAGGACAGGGATTTGTAGTGCTTCAAACCAGCGATTCTGGATCTCAAGCTTTTCCATTGGCCAGAAGGGGCTCCAATCTTCAGCTGCACTCGATTCCCATCTGAATCGAGCGAGTCTCTTTTTTTGGGTGTCTTATACATATTATAAAAGAGATGACTACGACAGCAAAAGATGGCCTTGTCCCCATATCTCAGAGTCTTTGAAGTCATTCGAGCAGAGAGGGGTCGCTTCATCCTCGTCGACATTTTCCTTTGACGTTTTGACCCTGAACCTGTTATCTCAGCAGTGTCCGGACGTATTTTGCTTCGCTTTTATCGTATTGGTTCATCTCAAGGTCAGTAGTCCCACGAAGTTTTCTTCTTTTCTTTACTATCACTGGAGCCTTATGTGCTCAAAGCGTATATCCTGATTCGCTAACCCATTGCTTTTCACTCACCAGGCTTGTGCGCATATCTGGTCGAACTCATTCTACGGATACGTGACTTGTAAAGGGGTCAACACGGTATTACCCATTGAGGCACACCAGTTCTTGAGACCACTATCTCCAGCCATAGAGGCAAGAACGTGGATAAGACGGTATAGTGGCAACTTTTACGCGCCCATACCAAAGGACCCTCGCTTTCAGACGACGTTCCAGCAGCAGTGATGACCGACGTTGCGCGACGTTTCCATCCAGTGGAAAGACTCGCCTTACGGGGACCTGATGTGGAAACCGCGCGAGAAAGGTCCCGCCAGAGGGCAAGAAGAGCAAGAGCATCCGCCTCCAGAGCTTCTAATCGATCGGTGGCAGTCGCTTCATCAGATGCACAGCAATCTCGAGGCAATCACACCCATGGGCGATCATCAGCGTGCAACGACACTGCTCTTGGCAACACTGGCGTCCGCTATGAGCTGGACGTAATCGGCCAACCTCCAGCGTACATTTCCCCTGATGATTCCTTCCCCGTTCCGGTGACTGTCCGGGTTCGTGAGCGGCAAACCACCAGCAGCGAGGGAGTGGAGAGAGTCGACATCGGCGAAATGTTTGCGGTGGCAACCCTCAATTACAAGAACGCGCTCGGAGCAAGAGTCGCTGCTGCACCCGAAGTGTTGCACGGCCAACGTTGGGTCGATTCCGTCCATCCTGTCGGGGAAATTTCCTCTCACTCTGCCAACCACGAGGCCGCTGGCACGAGGTGCATCGGCTTCGTGTCGTTTCCGGACTTGCGTGTGAAACTTGAAGGCACCTATTGCATTCAAGTCACACTCATCAGTATGGGAGACATGCTGAGCGGCTTCCAGCGTCCCTCTCAGGGCGGCTCCAGCTTGCACACGGTCGAAACCTCCCCGTTAACTGTCTGTCATTATCACTATGAGTCTTGAGGCGGGTGACTGGCATGTTGGGATGTTTCGGGATAAACTACATGCTTCCAAATGTCCTGTTTTCGGTAAAATTGGGTGTTGGAGCGATGCGTGAAGCACACCCAAAAGCGATTCGGCTTGGTCTCTGCACGTTCCGTGAACTGGTGTCTCTGCGTAAAGTTCAAAATACGTTCTTGCTTTTTCGGAAATCTTTAGGGGCAGTCGAATCTCGCGGCTCTCATGACAAGGGAACAGTCATGATAATGAAAATATAATGTCTTCTGGCAGAAATGCGCGTGCAGCTGCTTTGATTCTTGCCAATCACATACTGGGAATTCTTAAAACATCATTGATAGATTTAAGGTCTAGCTTGCAGTTGTGCTATGAAGTCTGATGATTCTCGTTACGCCATAATCGCAGCTGCAGATTGAGCCGATTGGGTAGCGTGTGCACGCCCCTGACTATTCCTAGTTGGGCTGGCAGCATCCAGGTTCCAAGGCGCAACAATTCAGGGTACTGCCGACGTCGGAAACGGCGCCCAATCACGAATATCGGCGCATCTGCTACGATGAGGGCAGTCACCTCAGTGAGAGGAGCACTTGAGGTCCATAAGCGCGCCAGTATAAATGCCCGACCACCGTCATGGATATTGTTACGCCGATTAGGAAGCCGACCTCGGGATCCACGCGCATTGAACACTGGCAGTTCGGTCTTTTGCTTACGGAAATATCTGTGCGCCGACGTCCAGGCTAATTCATTTCTTCAGATGTGAAACGGGCGAGGATCTGGTGAGATGATGTTGGGTTCATATTCTCATACTTCATTCAAGATCTCTGCTTGTCAGCGGAGCCTTGAAGCAAACCAGCATCTATAGCTGAGCCAACAGGGCATGAAGACGGTGTTATCTACATTGTCAGGGTAACGAATATCCTGCTCCGTCTTGTCGATTTCTGAGATACATGAGCAGCTCCTGCTCTGAAGGTTCTCTCGCTCAGGAAGCCTTTGCGTCTTTCTATGAGCGGTGAACGACCACTGGAATCAAGACATGACTCCAAGACTGGGCTTCTTCTTCTGCGTCCTTATCCAGGCCCTCCTGTTTGGTACTATCTTATGCAATCCGAGCAGAGGTCTCTTCGGCTTGCCACTTGGGCAGCCTGACGGGCCGAGGCAGCTACCGGAAGCCAAATGCCACACGTTCACTCGCGCCGGGGGATCCAGAGTTGAATCTGTGGTTTTGTTCGAGCTTCCAAAAACACGCTTCGAGATATTCTGCCGTCCGCGGTTCATGGACACGCTCGTTGAACATTGCAGAGTCCCGCCATTTCGAGAGGTGAAATGGCCACGCGAAGACGGGCTCGTCGATTATGGCAATGCCTGCTTGGGAAAAGTTGAGTTTCTGAGCGGTGCGGATGGCGGGACGGAGAATAAGTTGGATTTCAGCTGTTTGGAAACGGGTATAAACTGTCTTCGAGAAGGCAAGGTATTGCCTGTGAAGTGTGTAAGTGGTTTCTACATACCCATACCCGTAGAGTATTACGGCAACGCTCACATCTTACTACCAGGAGGAAGGAGACTGGTCTCGATACGATGATCTTGATGTGTACGAATTCTCGGATGATTAGCGATTTTATCCGAGACTCAGATCAGCTTGATTCAACCGCGAAGTTTTGTCAACACCCTCCTGGCATATGCAACCTGACAAGACAGATTTGCTACAACACTCTAAAGGCAACAACATGCAACGCAACTTGAAAACCTTTCTCGTGTAAACGAAGTTCTTGACAATGCTCGCTTTGTCTCTTACCTGTGCGTGCTTATGCTCGATGTATTCTGAAGAATTAGAGAAAGACAAGGCTTTGTTTGGTCACCACAGTTCATCATTATCAAGGCTGCTGTAGTAGGTCTTTGTTCGCATTTTCAAGACAATATACATTCTTCCATGACAACGTACATTATCCAGGACAATACCCTCAGAAGGACAATGTCCATTCTACATGTCTTCTCACACTCACTCATCACCTCCGGACGCTTATTTAAGGCCGGATCTTTACCCCAGTTCAAACTCCAAGACCCTCAGCACTCCTGAACTCAATCCATCGATCTTTCCCCTCTTTTGGTAATACCCACGCCAACAATCATCAACAACTTCTGTCCCCCTCACTTCGAACGCAGAACCAGAAACAAAAGTACTATTTCTGAAGGATATTGAGCTCTGTGAGCCGTACAACAAGGAAAATGTCACTTACACAGGATCAGAAGGCCGAAAAGGCTCACAAATGTGCGTTACATGTCTTCGACCTTTTAT
>QQTW01001682.1_pt1 | contig 15706 bp, 20 predicted proteins | sample 1904831 | NCBI WGS metagenome assembly QQTW01 (sample SAMN09435610, study PRJNA476489) | Subsurface metagenome, whole genome shotgun sequencing project. | reverse complement strand
GCTGTCTGTACCTCGTCGCCGCAGGTCTCTTCTCCAAAGGTGTCTGTGGGTGGGGGGGGTTAGTTGGTGGGTGGTTGTCATGCATTGAGGGAGGGTTGGAGCGTACTGTCGTATGTGGTGGGTGGTGATGCATGAGTAAATGGATTTTTGCTCTCCTGTAGAATGGGAGAGGTGTTGCTTGATTCGCTGTTCGATCTGAATGATAGGTTGCTTGATTCGTTGTTCGACCTAAACGACCCCGTCCTCGAAGACCGATCGGGTTTCTTGCCCTTGAGTTTTCTCAAGAAATCCATCGTGGAAGATCCGGAGGTGTGTGTTGAGGAAGTAGATGTCGAACATTGTGACGGGGCAAGTATGAAAGGCATTTTTAGTGAATGATGTTCTGAATTCAGCTATGCAGCTAAGCGTGTTATGACTTGGTCTGGGAATGTGCGATGGTCACTTGATCTTTCCTGCTGCCGTCAATGATGATTGAAATAAACTTCGACGGTCAAAGCATCTGACTTCTTTATATACTGGTGGAGTCTGCCTTCGAAGCAATAAGATATGTCTTGTTGCGCCCTTCAGTGAGGTTGCACTCAGGCCGGTGCATTTCTGCCTCGCTGAAAGCCAGACAGCCATAGTATGTAGTATGTGACTACTATGAGTAAAGGCTGAGGCGAGGGGAAGAAGGAAGCATAGGGCTGATGGCAGTGTCTCAAGAGCATCCGCCTTAAGGAATAATAACGTTACACATCAAACTTCAGGCTACGAAACTAAGCGCTAAGTTTTGAGGTTTCGAGAAGCGCTTATCTTATCAATGCCCCCCCCCTGCGGCTGTGCTCGTGTGTAACGAGGCTGCAGCACAGCCGACGGCTACCTTATGAACGGGAATGTTTGATCAGATAAAGGCCCCGAGGGTTGGTTCTATGACCCCACGTTATGGCACAGCCGGGCAGGCCGAATTCTGGGCCACAATGGCCATATTAATACGGGTAATTTGATGACACTTACTGGGTGAGAAAAAGGACTAATGGAGATAATCGCATAAACTCCCCACATTGAGACACTCAAAGTTCACGGTCCCTTAGTATTGAGGGTTAAGCGGACTCATCTCAAGCCTGAGGTTGAACACCGGGCTTTCTTGTCCGTCTCTAGCCAACCGCCTGCCGGCGAAGCTGAAATCGTACCATATTCCTAAGGTGAGTTGACGTGGTGGCACTTGAATTCAAGTCGAATAAGGTTCCCAGTCCCTCTCCTCAGCAATGAACATTTCTATAGCCCTCTCATGCTGTTCGAACCCTCCTGTGCCGAACAGCCTGACCGGATTCCATTCCCACTGCTCCACCCGACCATGCTCGGACCATTTGACTCCATCTCGACCTTTCACCCAACAGTTCCCACAAACACCCGCCTGAGTGTTCAGACAGCGATGAAGCAAAGACACAATGGACCCCAGTCTCCCCCTGATGCCGCAATGCGAGTGGTGTTTGTTGATCTGGTACGACGGACACTGTCTGTACTTCTCGAGTATGTCCTCAATTGATCCAGCGAACGGTTCGGGCTCGCTGCAATCGTAGATCGTCCCTTGCATGCGGAGCAGCCCAACGCGCGTGAGCCAGCGTACCATTTCGCCCAGTTGGAAGGAGTCACATTGCACAGAAGTATCATAACCAAGCTTGCATTGGCGCTGCTTGGAGCTGTAAGCCTTTAAGAAGTGAGCCTGAATGGAATTCAGAGTCTCTAGTATGGCTTCACGGCGGAAGATCAACTCCTCTGGGAACGTCAGTGCCGACGCGCAGTCTCAGACTTGGGGATTCACCTACCTTCAAGACCGCCTGATAAATACCACCAGAGCTCCTTGGGCTCCTGGTCTGTTACAGCACCCCAGCGCTCGGAACCATGGATGATCATGCGTGCACTATACGACGTAATCCACTCCGGCATGCCCAATAGCATGCCGCTGAGCAGAAGTTGACGGACCGGTTCTTCCTTGAATTTCGCGTTGAGCCACTTGTTCGTAAGGGTGGTATACACCAAGGGATAGTGTTCGACATGTTCTTTGACTTTGTGCATGCAATCAAATCTGTCTGCAATCGCAACAAGGTTAACAAGCCATGATGGAGATGATTGAAAGGCCTTGGGTACTCCTAGCAATATACACAGGAATGCAGTCATGGATGTTTGAGGCTTGACGCGGCTGGATAGGTGCCCGATGTCCACAATGGATATCCGGGGTAACTCAGCCAAGGGTACAGCTTCCCTTGATGAAAATCGTTCTCGAAGTGTATCTTGCACCGCGGTCACGCGTGCGCCTTCGCTGAACTTCTGAGGGTCGAGTAGGTTGCGGAAATATGGCGAAGAGTCCCGCAGTTGGGTTGTATTGACCTGGTACAAGGTGTGCACATCCTCATATGATGTTTGCACATCAAGTATGAGGTCACCATCAGGCGTGATGCGGATGATGGTTTCCCCTTCTGACTTGGTACTGCTAAGAGTGTTCCCATCCGCCTTTATGTCTTGAGGTGCTGCATCATCTGAGGTCGACTCGGTGGACAACACGCGCATAGCGAAGCCTTCTGGGTTTTGAGTTGCAGTTCCGCCTTTCAAGATTCTGGTGAAAATGCCGGCGATGGTCTCCTTTGGCTCAGGTTCACAGTCATCGACAATTGCAGTTGGTTAAAGTAAGGTATACAACAGTCCAAAGAGATTCATTCATGGGTAAGGCCAAGCCATCATTCAAGAGCGCAGTGAAGAAGTCGGTCGAGAATCTTGCCTGCTACTGAAATGGTATTCCCATTATTGTCAAAGTAATGTAGTCGAGTAGAATAAAATCTTCATGGCGATGTTTTGTCGCATTACTGTAAGGTAGTGCAAGCACCCGCGTTTAGCCAATCATCTCACTCGCAATGTGGCTTACGCAAACATTTTCCAGGGAGCAACCCAACGCCAGGAAGGCTTACAACTACGCGACAGCAATAATATAAGAGCATCCTTCCTACTCTGAAGCATGCACCTCATCGTATTGTTTCTTACAACCCAAGTCTGAATGAGCCTTGGATCAGATATGGGATTTGGAAAGTTTCCCCCCGATACTGAAAGTCTGGCTGTATAAAGAAAGCAGCTCTTTCGAATATCTTTGCTAGTACTCGTCGACTTGTCTTGCTCACAACTTCATGTCGCGAGAGACTTGTGCTTCATTCAACGAGTGCAACGCTATGGGTCAATGCTTCTTACTGTCGTCTTCGCCCCCTCTACTTCACCGTCCGTCTTCTCAAGTCCAGAGTCCACTCTGCTGGAAGTGCCGTGTTCGCTTCCCGTGCTGTCTGTATCTGATGAGATACCCTTCTTGGCTTTCATCAAGGGCCAGTGTCCTTTCGTTTCGTTGTACCGCATGGCCAGGAACATTATAATGATGAAGACCCAATAGAGGTTGTACGAGATGACGGATCCATAGGTTGCCGAATTTTGCCAACCAAGGATGGACCTGAAGATACCCCAGCCTCCACCACCGTTGACATCCGGGCTACAGCACTGTGAAACAGATCAGTTCGAAGAAGGATTACAGATGAGGGATAAGATTGTCGCTACTTACGTTAACGTGCCATACGCTTTGGCGGATATCGTAGGAGCCGGCACCTGCACCTGATTCCGCAGCGCCCTCTCCGACGAGCGAGACCCACTTGGTCGAGTCAGCCATTGTCCGCTTCTGGCAACCATGAATATGGGGACATACCTTGTGGAATTCGAGTCTCCAGACACCCTTGGAGAAGAGACCTGCGGCGACGAGGTACAGACAGCATGTTGAGATGATCAGGAATGTCTGGATTGACGCATAATTTCCGCCTCTGTTCCGAGCTTTAGTTTGGGTTCCTGTTGAGCTAGCATCATGGTCTTGCACTCACTTGAAGATGAGATAACCGACCAAGCTTCCACCGGCAATACCGACGAGCACTGGAATTGGAAAGGAGCTGGCCGGAAGACCAAGGCTTACACCACCGATGAAGACCACGGCTTCAAGTCCTTCTCTGAGGATGGTGACGAAGGGCAGCATGAACATAGCATACTTCTCGCAGAATCTCTTGAACTTGGTGCGTGCGCTACCCTTGCTGACGTCTTTTGCTTCAAGTGCTTTCGCAAGCTTGACACGCCACTTGTCTTGCAGCTTCGAAACACGCAGCAATGCGGCGCCCATCAAGGTGATAATCACTGACGAGACCAGGCTGAAGGTGCCTTCCCAGATCTGTTCGGCACCCTCCCAGGCGTTCTTCCCCAGGCCATAAAAGGCCCCAATCAAACCAGCACCAATGATAAGACAGGTCAGCAGTCCAGCGGCCGTACCTAACCAGACCTGTACATTGTCAGAGGAAAGGTTCGACTCGATATACTGCCAAATTGCTGTGGAGTTTCGATTACCTGTCTTACGAGCTTCTTATACGTTGCTGGATCCCGTTCTGGGCCAAGAGTCTGCTTCAAAAAAGCAAGTAATATAGCGACAATGATGCCTGTCTCTATGGTTTCACGAAGACATATGAAGAATACTGCGTGGAGAACAATCAATGTCGATCCTTATCGATCTCTCCGGGATTTCTGTGAACTCACCAGGAACCGCGAAGACGTTGACCATCTTGACAGCAGATTCAATCAAAGCAAGATTTTCAATCGACGAGTATTCGACTTGCTGGAGACTGCTGCCTTATGATTTTGGAAAGGGCAGAGAGCCTCGATCTGATAAAATTCGACGGCGGGAATGAATCAGATAAAGATCGGGACGCGCGATCTGATAAAGGATAAGCTCCGCATTTGGGCTCACGTCCCGAAAACTGAGCAAGCGAGTCTAGCCGAGTCGAAATTCGCGCTGCTAACTTAATATTCTCAAGCCGATGTCGGTCAGTTCACATACAACATATCCATTATTGATTGACTTTTTTCGTTTCATAGCTCCTCCCATCGGGCTTCAATCGGCTTAAAAAGACTTCGGCTACTGCGGATTTTCTCCTTTCGGGGCTGCATAAGGTAAGGTATTCCATCATTACCTACCGGTGCACCTTCGAACTGCCCCCGGCAAGATCAGATAACTCTCGCTTCATTGCTTTTGAGTTCGGGACTAGCAAAGTCAAATTACTTATCTGATCCGCACTTGTGATCTGATAAATGGCGCTATCAACCTTCCCACCAATATCATGCTGTCGTGGTTATACCTTCCAAATAACTGTTATGAATTTCAAGGTTTGATCTTAAAGAATCATTTCTCATGGATGCTGGATGCTGCTTGAGTTGACCTTCTCGCCCGCCCATCCACATCCGACTATTTGCATCCCGGCTTCGGTCGATTGGAGGCTACCTGCTCATGAGAGTAGTGTTCCATTCTTCTCGACCTCCACTGCCGTTTGGTAGAACTCGCCTCAGGATCCTCTATCTCTCACTTCTTCCCTGACGGCGACAGACTGAGAGAGTGTCGGTTCATACGAAACGTGCTGCGGACGAAAGACCTATTTGAGCTCCTCTTCCCTAACATCAAGGTCTACTTGCTGGTGCTGAGGACATTCTCCCTATCTGTGCGTTACATTCGCCATTCAATCCCTCATCCAATGGCTTCTCCATCCTTGAACGTCGTCCTCCGCACTTTTGCTTTCCTTCTTCTTAGCTCTCTTGTTCGCGCCGCTACTGTTACCTACGATTTCGATATCACATGGGTAACAGCGAACCCTGACGGCGCTTTCGACCGTCCCACCATTGGGATTAACGGCCAGTGGCCGATTCCTCAGATCAGAGCCACGGTAGGAGACGACCTTGTGGTCAATGTGAACAATCAGCTCGGCAACCAGAGCACCAGCTTGCACTTTCACGGCCTGTTTCAGAATGGCACCACCCATATGGATGGGCCCGTTGGGACAACACAATGTTCAATACCTCCTGGAAGTTCTCTAACGTACAGATTCAAGGTGAGTGTATCCACGAACGATTCGCTCAATCCGCTTCCGCCTGACATTTCATAGGTCGATCAACCGGGAACGTACTGGTACCACTCGCACGATAAAGGGCAATATCCGGATGGCATTCGTGGGGCGCTCATAGTTGATGATCCTGATTCTCCATACAAGGGGCGATATGATGAGGAGATCGTTCTGACGCTCAGCGATTGGTACCATGACCAGATGCGACCGTTGCTGAAAAGCTTCCTCAGCGTCACCAATCCCACGGGTGCGGAGCCAGTACCCAATTCGGCACTCATGAATGATACGCAAAACTTGACGATCGCGGTGGAACCCGGTAAAACGTACATGTTCCGGATCATCAACATAGGTGCCTTTGCCGGACAGTTCCTGTGGTTCGAAGGTCACACCATGCGGATCGTCGAGGTCGATGGCGTTTACACCGAGCCAGCGGACGCCGAGATGATCTACTTGACATCAGCGCAGCGGTATAGTGTGTTGATTACCACGAAGAACAGCACAGATGCCAACTTTGCCATTGTTGGCAGTATGGACGAGGTAGCTGCTCTTCGACCGAACAGCTCAAAGAAATACTGACTCGTGTCAAAGAACCTTTTCGATGTTATTCCAGAAGGTCTGAACGCCAACGTAACAGGTTGGCTTGTATATGATAAGACCAAGGATTTACCAGAACCAGCTCTGATCGAAGAGTTTGACCCTTTTGACGACTTTACCTTGGTCCCTACGGATGGCTTGGAATTGTACGAGAAAGTTGACCATTCCATCACGCTCAACGTGAAGATGGACAACCTCGGGGATGGTGCCAATTAGTCAGTCGAGCGTTACGTATCCTTGCAAACGTGCTGACTTATTGTTCAGTGCATTCTTCAACGACGTCACATTCATTAGGCCAAAGGTACCGACGCTATACACCGTCCTGTCTTCTGGACCTGCAGCGACCAACCCGGAGATATACGGTGCCAACACGGGCACCTTCATGCTGAAGAAGGATGATGTCGTTGAAATTATTCTCAACAACGCCGACCCTGGACGACATCCATTCCATCTCCACGGTCACAACTTCCAAACAGTCGCTAGGTCTGCGGAAGAGGGTGGTGTCTATGTCGGAAACGAAACGTTCCCTAAGGTACCGATGCGAAGGGACACCGTCTTGGCGAATCCTAATGGGAACATCGTACTTCGCTTCAAGGCAGACAATCCAGATAAGTACATCGTTCACCCTACCGCACTAGTACCTGCTGATAGAGGTCTCACGGGTGTGGCAATTTCACTGCCATATCGAATGGCATGTTGCCTCCGGGTTGGTAGCCACGATGATTGAGGCGCCAGAAGAGCTACAGAAGAGCCTCGTCATACCCGAAGACCATCTGAAAGTCTGCCGGGACCAAGGGGTACCAACGCGTGGCAATGCTGCCGGCAATGAGAAAGACCTATTGGATCTGACAGGTGCCAACGTATCACCAGCGCCGTTGCCGGCAGGGTTCACCCCGAGAGGTATCGTGGCGCTTGTTTTCAGTATCCTGAGTGCGATATTGGGAATGGCAGCCATCACGTGGTAAGCTTTCCGATTCCGCTTGCGTTCGGTTCCAGACTGACAAGTTGCGGCAGGTATGGTGTCGGTGAGATAGGAACATCAGAGGTTGCAGCAGCGAGAAAGCGGATTGCACAGGCTGGGATTAAGTCATAATTCGACAAGCCTTGCTACTTTGTAACGTTATTCTTCTTAGCTAGACGGGTTCATGGTAAGGTAGTTAACTAGTCAAATGCGTGTGAAATATGTCTCCCTTGAATCACAATCATCTCCAGTACGGTAAGCGTGCCTCGTGATCACAATTTCATGCAAGCCAATCTAGGCGGAGGGACCCGGACGTCACAGAACGCGATTCGAGCCTGGAGCTCTTGTAAGGTGGGATAGCTCGGCTTAGTCAGCCCACTATGCAGTCCAATATTGAAGAAAGAGTGATGCAGACGCGGACGCAGACGCAGAAGCAGACGCAGGCAGGTAAGGTAGGATATAACCCTGTATATTTACTGATCTTCCAAGTTTTTCTTTTTAATTTATTCGCATATTATATATATACTGTGTACATCTCGGAATGATGCGGTGTATAGCAACGATTCTAAGAGTCATTTAGGGAGCTTTCAATCTCTCATCAGAAAGAATAGGGCACTTATAAATCGACCTCTCACAGCTACAGCCTTCACCTTCAATCTTCAATTGAGCTCCCACTACCCTTCATCTTGTCTGCTATACTATTGCATAGCCTTCAGGATGCCATCCTCAAGCCATCCACATCCAACACTCACGCAGTCATATTCACACCGAGCAACACTGCCCAACACACATCCTCTGGCAGCCTACCTCCTCAACCTGATGTCTATCAAGCAGTCGAACCTATGTGTCTCCGCAGACGTCTGTAGCTCAGCCGCACTCCTCCAGCTTGCCGAAGACGTCGGAGACTCGATATGCATCCTCAAGACCCACGCCGACATCGTCGACGACTGGAGCGAGCGGACAGTTCGAGAGCTCAAGGAGATAAGTAGGCAGAAAGGCTTCCTTCTGTTTGAAGACAGGAAATTCGGCGATATTGGCAGTACGCAAGCCCTACAATTCCATGGTCTCCAGCCTTGACAGAAAGCTAACGCAAACAAATAGGCACCGTCCAAAAGCAGTATATCTCCGGCCACCACCGCATCTCAACCTGGGCTCCCCTCGTCAACGCACACATCTTCCCCGGTCCTACCATAATAACCGCGCTCAAAGAAGCCGCCGCGCAAACAATAACCTGCCTCAACCAAAGCGTCTCCACCGAAATCACTACCGGCACCCCACGCACCTCTTCCGACGGCGGCTATTCCTACCCACCTTCTGATGTCGACGCCGACGACGACGACGACGCCGAGCCGCACCCGCCACGTCCTCGAAGATACAGCGCCACAGGCCGTAAACGTAGTATCGTGACCGCGACGACAATAAGTCAGTACACCGAACAAACGGTGCCGCAAACGCCTGTCATCATCCCACGGAGCGTGCCGGATGAATATAGCATGGACGATGATGACGAGGGCGACGAGGCGCAACAATCGGGTGGAGTACAACTGGCCGAAGCCCCTCTAGCCCGAGGACTCCTGTTACTCGCCGAAATGAGTTCCGAAGGCAACCTCCTAACAGACTCATACACGACTCGCTGCGTGGCCGCGGCGCGGGAACATCGGGATTTCGTGCTGGGTTTCATCGCGCAGAGGAGTTTGAACGAGGAGCCCGAGGATAATTTCATCACTTTTACGCCGGGGGTTTCGTTGCCGCCCGAGGGGGAATGGGATGGTGGGCTTGGCGAGACGGTGACGGGGGATGGGTTGGGGCAGCAGTATAACACGCCGAGGAAGGTGGTTTTGGGCATGGGTTGTGATGTCGTTATTGTTGGCAGGGGCATTTTGAGGGCGAGGGAGAGGAGGGTGGAGGCTGAGAGGTATCGGAGGGAGGCTTGGGGGGCTTATTTGAGAAGGGTTAAGGGGAAGTAGGAGGGTTAGTGGATGTGGATATTGTGCTTACGTATATTGTTGTGCTACGAATAGGGTGCCTGGGGTGTTCAGGGTGGTGGTGAGGCGTTTTGGGATGGGTGGTGGGAGAGAGGAAGGTCCAGAAAGGGTGTGAATATTTTGAGTGGACACATAGAATGCTATCCCACCCAAAAGTGATATCTTGACTCTTGGTCCTATCACGCGCTCAGTTCATAGCTAAGGTCGTACCACAATCGCTCCATTTCACAGCCTTGCTTCGCCCCGTCCGAATTCTCATCTCGATACCAATGCGAACCGACCTCATTTCACAATCTTCAACGATATTTCCAACCACAGCCTTCCCTCATCGTGACCCAAAGGGTGATCCAACCAGTTCTCCCCAATTTCGGCCAACGCCATCTCACCCAAGCGCCCTCCAAACAAACCACGATCCACAACATGCCACGAACACCAACACCCAACCTACCCCCATATCTCCACCCCACCCGCCACCAACCTCCTCTCCTCCACCCCCACCCTCCCATCCACAACCTCCAACACCGCACTCAACTCCCTCCCCCTCACCTCCCCCACCCCAACCTCCACAACCAACCCGCCATTCTCCATAACCCCTCTCACCCCCTCTCCCTCTGTCTCCGCCTCTGCATCCCAATCCCTCCCCCTGTCCCGCACACAAACCCGCACCTCCCCACAATCCTCATCATACGACCAAAGCAACCCATTCCGCTGCATGAACTCCCTATTCGAAGGATCGGAGAAGATTAATTGGTGGTTGATAACCGCTTTCCATCGTCGAAGCGCGAATGTTTGTGGGTTAGGTAGCGTGTAGGTTCCTGAGGGGTGTGGGCGAAGGTCGGGGTGGATGGTGGAGGAGATTGGTGAGAGGGAGGGGTGGGCGGTTTGTTGTTGTTGTTGTTGTTGTTGGGGGTTGGTCTGTGGGTGGAGACGGGGGGAGGGTTGGTTGGTGCTGTGGGCGGGTGTGGGTGTGGGTGGGGGTGGGCAGATGTCTGTTGTGCCGTCGAGGGAGGTTGGTGTTGTGGAGAGAGGGGTGGGTGTTTGCGTGTGGGTGGAGGACGAGGCCGAGGCGGAGGGGAGCGTGGAGGTGGAGGTGGACTGATGCAAGTCCGTTGTTGGAGGATAAGCTGCGCAGAAGCAGGGGTCTAGGTACAATTCGGGATCAGATCTCAGGGTCAGATGTGTCCGGGAAAGTGGCACGACTGACGTACCGTCTTCGCCGGGCTTCCTCGCCAAATCTACACGGCGCAAATGATCCCAACCTCCGAGGTAGAATTCCGCATCGCATTTCACCATGGCGGATTCGTCATGGTTTTTGTTTTCGTTTTTCGGAATATGTTGATAGAGATGGGCTTCGCATATGCAGCAGCGTTCTCGTATCTTGCAACAAGCGTTGGTGGCATGATTAGGGTTGGTGCCCTTGTTGATGACGCGGGTCCTCTTCCCCTGTGGCCCCATCGTCTTAGACATGCCTTTCTCCTTCTGTAGCCCTCGGCATTTCTTCACATTTCCACGCCTCCATATCTCGAAACTAAAATGCTTAGTTTTCTTCACCAGCTGAGGTTTGAAGTACTTAGCTGACTCGATAGGCGCAGACACAGACACGGCGGTGTCCGTCATGTGGCGTTTCTTTGAAACTCGCACCACCTTCACTTTTTGCGCTTCTGCCCTGCGAGCCGTGTGCGAGACTTGCCAGTGGCGACGAAGGCGGTGTTGCATTGTCTGCTCCGTTGTGAACAATTCTAATTTAGGAGCACAGACTTCAGTCGCGTAGCCACTATCTAACATCGATTGAGCGAAAAATATTGTCCGTCTGGAAATGTGATCGTCGGAAGCAGAAGTGCTGATGCCATCTCCATTACTCAAACCTGATACAGTTGCAGGATCATTGAGATGTGAAGCCTTTTGCGGCGTCGTGCTTGAATTGTCCCGCTGAGGTGGTGTTCTGATAAGACGGGCGGCACGTTTTTCTTCTCTTTTGACCATTGCTCCGGCTCGGGCTGCTGCTTGCAGGATCGAGGCTCGTAGGACGCCCCGGCGACGTTTGGATCTTGGAGGGAGTTTGGGGAGCTCGACGTATCCGTCGAGACCTAGCGATGATTTTTGGTCTAGCTGATATCCTGATCTGGAATCCTGATCTGGTCCGTGGGGATTTGCGCTCAAATTTAGAATATTGGTGGAAAGAGAATCAGCTGCTTCCTTGCTGTCATTGTTTCCTTGCGATACCGGCGATCGAAAGCAGTTCGCTGGGGTTTTGGTCTCGGGGGCTCGTGCTATGACTAGTTTGAGTCGCTTCGACGTAAGTCTGCTTTTGCTGGGCTCCATTCTCTCCACACCAGCTTTAACTGAACTGCTACCATCGTCCTTGCTGTTGCTTCTCAGCCTTGATTTTCCAGCCAAACTAGGGCTTCTTGATCGGCGGGGCGGTCGAAGATGCAGCCTCACTCGCTTCGCATGAGGCTCGGGACTGCTCGGAGTTGCGTGGAGCTCGTTCTTAACAGGAGTCAACGAGCTTCTAACCGCCAGGGCCGAAGGATCGGGTGTTCCTAAACTCCCCATGCCTCGCGACGAGCCACCAGACGTATCCCGCAACTTCCTCTTCGCGCGTGGCTTTTCTTGCAGCATACCTACACCCTTCCAAAGATCTTCAACGCATTTCAGGCAAAACCAAGTGGCACCATGTTCGCCCTTTCCACGCATACAACCTTCGATCTTTCCCGATGGGCCTGCCAACGGTTCAGTGGGGATAACGGCAAGTGCAAGGTTCTGTTTAGGCTCCAAACTCAGTCGATATGAGGACGGCGCAATACGCTTCCGTGGCGCTGTGCAATAGGGGTGAGCACATGTCACGGCCTTGGTCTTGAAAGTGGCTGGAGGCATCTTTTGCAGGAAGAAAATGTGACCATCTGAGACAAAATGTTGTCAGCAATGGAGACGGAGTGAGGAAGCTAAGCCCTACTGCAAAGTTTATCCTGGATCTGCCGTTTGCATTCTCGCAGTAACAAGTCTTTAGTCCAAGCAGGTCTGAAACGTATTGGACCATTCTCTCGCTGCTGTTGGCCATACGCTTCCCAGTCAAGTCGTTTCTGCTCTTGAGCTATGGCCTCTATCTTTCCTTCTTGAACTATTTTGAATGCCTGACCGGCGATGGTCTGCTCGCTCAGCTTCGAGGAATCGGCTTCTTCATTTGAGGACTCGGCATAAGTGGAGCTCTCACCACTACTTTCTCGCTCCACGATAACAACATCAAAGTCGTGGACTGGTTCGTCGCTTTTGCCTGTCTTTAAGTTGGAGAATTTTGTCAGGGATGTTCTGCGTAGTCCCTTGATTTCGCGGCCAGATGGTGGCAGCATCGGCAAGAAGTCGACTTCCTGGGATGTCTCTGGCGGAGTTCTGGATCGTGTATTGAGACTTTTCGAACGAGTTCCGCGCCTCGGTGTAGCATTCTCCACACTGAGGGAGCGACACCCTGTGGGAGGTACTGTGGTGGATAGATCTGGCAGACCCTTTATAGAAGATCCATGGTCCCGCCTGGTGTTGAATGTGGGAGATGCATGAGCCGGATATGTCTCTGGAAGTGGCTGAACACGCTTGAAACGCGTGAAAGGTCTCGTGTCTGGAAAAGTGCTTTGATGCGCTGGAGGTGAGAGCGACACACCTATGAAGCTATCTGTCGACGCGGTATTGAGATATACACCATCTGAGTGAACGTCCACATGTTCTTGCTGTACAGGCGCCCTTCCTTCGTCGACCTTGTCGCCAACATCGAGATCAGACGCACCGTCGTACATCTCTCGGACACCTAAGCCATTCCCTTCGACGACGTCGAACAAGCTAGCTAAAGAGTCAGTGGAGTGGAAGCTGGCTTCAACGAGAGCACTGAAATACGAAAGCTGTTGTGTCAAGGAGGTGGAAAGCTTATGCTCATCGATGGTGTTTTGCAGGTTTTCGAAAGGAGCATGTTGCATGTTGGTTCCTGGACGTGGTCAAGCTTCTTAGCAGTATGTTTGTCAACAAGTGAATTCTGGACCAAATTATGGAAGGGTTCTGTTGGGGTCGATGCATTAGGCTTGACCCTTCAGTCATGGGGCAACGCGTAATGGGCTGAGCACAACATCATATGTTCCAACATGGCATAGGATGCCCTTTCGTGCCGATTACCCGCCAATCGTACGACCAGCCTGTCATTCAAGAAGTTTGAGAGCATAGAGCGCGTCTCGTCAAATCTTGGAAAGCTTGAACCTGTATGAGTACATTGTACAGTGCCTAACGAATTGACATAGGCTGATGACAAGAGTAGGTGCTCGGCAATAGCAAGCCAACATGTACCGGCTTGATGGAACGAAACTCGGAGATCACAATTGCTAAGTGAGCTTGATGTACCCGGAGTGCTCAGTTGGATAGTGAAACCTTCTATCTAGAGCGCTTCTTTCATACGGCAAACGCCTTTCTCGCAGGACATAGACAGACTTCGCCTTGGCCCCTGAGTGTAGCCTGAAAAGTGTAACGGCCAATCTCATTGCTCCAAAAAAAATAGTTGCAGCTGGAAACACAAGCCATCTTGAAATTCATATGGACTTATGATAACAGTAGCATATGCGGAGCATATGATGAGCAGTTGACTGCGTGGTGTTATTTGTCTCTAACCGAAGCGGAAGAAAACCTGCGTAATCGAAGTACCTACTTTAGTACAGATGGTCTCGAGACCGGAGACTTGCAGTCAACGAATCAAGGCTGAATCGCATTTGCAATGATTTCGGAGGTAGACTCTTGAATGTCTCAACGAACTCGAACCATTCAGACCCAGGAGGGCCAGGTATCATGTCCCAGAATCTATCGGCGAGCTTCGAACTCCAGACGAACTGCTGAACCTTCCAAAACTTCATGAGTCCAAAGGTAATTGAGAAAAACCCGGGATCCACAATGCATTGAAGTGATTGAATGCGTGCGATAGAAATCATAGAGATTGACCTGGCAACGCTGTAGAAGAAAGCGTCGGCGAGATCATAACCTGGCGTTGGCGAGTTCATAGAAAGATAATCATGGTCTTTTAGCTCCCCGGCGAGCAAATTATCTGAGGAAGTTCCGATTTGCGTCCCCGCAAACGTCGACCACGCTGGCGACAACTCGTCGGTTTGCTGGACGTGTAAATGTTGCAAACAGCGAAGACGAGTAACTTGATGTAGTATGGCCTCAGTATCCTCCTCAGAAAATAAGGCTGCGTGACTTCCGGGACTTGTTATGAACAGACCAGGAAGACCTAGGACAACAATGTTAGGGCACCGGCAGGCCAAATTGGCAAATATAATCATTTCACTTCTTGTCGCTCGCTTGAATTCACAGTCGTTGCACCATCTGGCAACACAACTTTCCCAGATTAGTGTCCTCAAACAACCAAGAACCGGTGACGCTTTCAAGGCTTCGATGTTGGAGACCTCCATATTTAGTAGTCTCCAGCCTCCTAGGAATTCCAGTGACTCTATTCGATGAGGTACTGTTCCTAAGTAGATTAGAAACTTGGCTAAGGCGGAGAAGTCAATAGCGTGTTCATTAATTGTGTCCGTTTCGAAGATCAAATGCCGCAAGCAGGATAGCGCTTCAGGCCTTCGCCAGGAACGGAAAAACGTAGTAAGGTGTTTGTACGCTGCGATGTCCCGCATCATGAGTGTTTCCAATGGACAATGGCAGAGCAGGAAGCTCAGACCCTTCTCCGCATCCTCGTCCATTGCGAAAGAGGACAGGCGCAAGTCGCGAAGGCAGAACTGATGGAGATATGGCGCTGGGCTCGGCAGCGCCTGGAATAAATCTTTCCGGGTCTTTATGATAGCTCTAATCAAATATCCTAATCCCTCCGGACCATCCGGTATGATTTCTTCCCAGAAACTTACATGCAAGCTAAGCGCCACCTGCTTTAGTCCTGGATTCATGCCAATGAATGCACCAATCTGGCGCAGGTGTAAAGAATTGCCGATAGATGTGCAGGTGAAGCCCTCCAAGGTGGGCATGCGTGCGATCACTGGGACACCATGACGAAGAAACGTACTCGGCTGTTCGTGACATGTTGGCATCCTATCCGAAATGGCAACTTCAAGTTTCGAGATAGTTGATTTACCGAGGCATCGTTGTAATGTCTCGCCGACAAAGCTGTCTATCTCCCAGCTGCAACGTTTGCCTCAGTCAAAGTCTCCCCTCACGGATTGCACAGATATGACCTTACCTCAAGGTGGATAAGT
>QQTW01001681.1_pt1 | contig 15713 bp, 18 predicted proteins | sample 1904831 | NCBI WGS metagenome assembly QQTW01 (sample SAMN09435610, study PRJNA476489) | Subsurface metagenome, whole genome shotgun sequencing project. | reverse complement strand
CAGCCTACTGCACACGCACAGAACCCTCCACCCTCCACTTCTCAGACAGTCCACAGTGCGCCGTCTGTCAGCCCATCCGTCTCCTCGACTTCGAGGCACTATACAACTCCAATGTTAGAGCGATATCTCGAGCTTTGTATAAATACTGGCGAGTACGATGTCACCCTAACTGAGATTCCAATTACAACGCCCATGACCTCGATCACGAGCGACGGACAACTTTTCGAAGAAATCAAGAAACGATATCACGAATGTCGCGGCTTCCTCCGTACCCATAGATGGTCGCTGCTCAAACCAACGGAAGTGCATTTCGTTCGGGTACGCTTATTTCGGCCCCCTCCACGCTTTGCTTACTATCTGGGTATTTAACGATAGAGCACAGTTCTGTCTCGAAGACGGCGACGTCGGCATTCTCCAAACCCCACTCTCCCTCCCTTCTGACCAGGACATCCAATCTCGCTCCTGGGAGTTTTGCCCCTGCCCCTGCCCTCTCAAGGAACTACCTCCGATCCCTACAAACGTCTTCCTCCACCTCCTGCAATCCACCCGTACCCATCCTCGCAGCACATGGCTGAACCGGCTCCCCAAGAAACTTCACAACAGTATCCATCAGAGGGTGGGAGGCCCGCATGTCGGATGGCAGGCCACCGGGTGGGGAGTTCATATCATCGAGGGGCCGAATGAGAGGGCAGTCTTGGCTTTGCACGTGCTGCTTATAGGGGTGAGTTTGGTTGGGGCAATAGCCTGGAGTGTATGGAAGAATGACGTGCAAGGGGGTTTCGGAATTGCTGGCTTTGCGGTCGCGGCGACAAGTGTTTTGGTTTGGGCGTGGATGGGGTACGGGATAGGCGCTCAAAAGCAGATGATCAAGACAGGATGACCTACGCTGGCTCATGGCTGGGAGCTTTAGGTCAGCTGGGCCGCTGTTGGCACCTATTGAGGAGTAAATCAAGGTGTCGATACCTGCTACTTGGGGTGGCAAGCAGGATGTGGTCTATACGCGCGCTGTGCGGTGCAGTAGGCTGCGAGGATGAGGCACCAGTGAGCTGTGGCGAATTAAGGTTTGTTGTATGCTCGTTAGCCGGACATGCCCGCCATTGGGCGAGGTTTGTGGCGAGTTCTGAGCTTTCGATCTGAAAGTCACCCCAAAGAGTTTCTCCGCAATCCTGGATAAGTTGAGCTTCGGAACACCTTTAGAGCAAGATTTCATAACTTACACACGTCCATTCGACTCGTTGTTGGTTTGGTAGTAGAGCAGGTCTTGCACGTATGTGCCACCATGTTGCCAGAGTAGGGAGTGCCGCGGGCTTTCTGGCGTACAGAAAATGAGTCATTCTCACCTTCACCCGTAGAAGCCAAGCTTTGGAGTATGCCACTGACGCCTTGACGCGCTTATTTGTGTCCGACAGTATTAAGCGGGAGTGGAACGAAGCAGTTATTGCACTTAGCCGCCGGGTTGGAAGCTGTTGGGTCAGGGCCTGGATAACGACCAAGTCATTGTGGGTCTCATTGCGTTGTGTAAGGGAAATTGCTAGATTCAAATACAATAGATGACCTTCCGCACGTGAATTTCTGACCATGAGTTTAAATGGCAGGGGTTTTCCATCAGTCTGCGTGTATTCATTAGCCTACGAAATAACTAATCATGTCTGATAACCAACCGCCGCCGACGTCCTGGACTGCTGATAACGCTCTTGAAGACATCTTGTGTATACGTTGGTCATTCTGGATTCCAAGGCGCTCAGTCTGGCCATCGCATCATTTATGAGTGATAGTGCCTCTTGCTCAACCCAAGGAAATCGTGGTGCATTGCTCTGCGCACAACCTTCGATCTGGTGAAGAGACTGACCGAAGGCAGCGATTTCGTGTTTGGACGGGGCCATAGAATCCTGGGCAAACAAAGCTGCACAATTCATCAGACACAGGTCATATTGGCCGGTCTCCTCAACCTACGCTCTGTCATGAGGGCTTGGCAAGCGGCCTGAGCATCTCGAATAGCCGCTAGAAGGGAGACAGTCTGCCCTGGAGTCCCTGAGACCCCGGTGTCCGCCTGATGGACCTGTTCGGTATTGGGGGGTATTCCTTGCTCGGCGATTCCATGCTGCGACGCTCCTGCTACCACGTTCTGATGATACTGTTCATGGTGATTTGCGACTAGGATAGGAACAATGAAGCCCATGAGACCCTCGCGTAACTCCCCCCAAGCCTCACTCTTGAGGATGATCTCTTCTACCGACTGCGAAAGTGTTATGGGCCGAGGTTCCGCCTGTCCATTCGAATCCTGATCTGAACTACTTGAGGCGGACTCGGCTTCGAGTGGCATTTCGCGGTTCCGTCCGTCGTCCAACATCTGACTGGAAGATTCAAAGCCTACTTGGGTGTCATTAATGTATTTGTTGATTAACTGCTCCTTATCGATTGGCGTCGTGGGTAGACTTTTCAGCTCATGCGTCCCGGTATCGTCTTCTGCTGTCATTTTGGAGCGTATCAAAGAGGCGATGTTTCGTGCACGGCCCCTGTATTGCAGGAATATTTGATTCAGTTGAGAAGATCGTGATACCTTGATGCTTTTGAAGAAGATTTTGAATAGGCGAAGTAGGTTCCTTTCGAAACGATCAGACTCAAGATGACGGAAACCATCTTTACAAAGAGCTCGAAACCCGCTGTCTTCAAGAAGTAGGTCGACAAGTTGGTGAGAACTATTTTCGGGTGCAGCAACAGTGGACTTCGAAGACAACACCGGTCTTGAAGAATATCCAACGCTGGAGATTGAGGAGTTGTCACTCATGTCAATCCATGGTAGACCGACTTCGACACGGTCCTTGGAGCAATTTCCAGGCTCCACCCCAGTCTGAAGCTCCTGACCTGGCTTGGGAGCTGATTCTTCATCACCCTCGACCATAGCATTGCCGGCAAACGCAGGATGATCGTTAGAACTTTGATTTGTGTTCGATTTTGAAGACGGGTCAGACTTGGGGGGTCGTGTCTCTTGCATTTGATCTTTTCTGGTTGAGGGCATGTGCATGCTGGATCCAACGCTCTTGTCCATCACTGGTTCATGGGTGCTTTTGTCTTGTCCATCGTCAGCATAATGCGCGGGTGAACGGCCGCGAACAATAAGCGGAAATGACGTTCTTGAGGCAACGGCTACGTGAGATTCAGCGTCCGGGCAAGGCTCCGCTAGTAGAGTTATTACGAGATGAAAATACTGTTGGAGAGCCCTCGAGTTGGCATTATTGACGGTAGCTTTCCTGAATTGCATTCTGCCGAACTCAGCCTTCCACTGAGTCGACGGGGAAGAAGGATCAATCGCCGTGGAAAATGTGAGAGGGTTTTCCGTACTCGGCAAAGCAGCTTTTCCCTTTTCTGGGGTACGAATCTGCAAATTGACAGGATCACCAGAGTCTGACCGGGCGGATAAAACCAGGTGAAAGCGGGAAACTTTTGTTGAGGGACCAGAAGCATGTCCCTTGATATAGTATGGCAGGGACGGGGCCCGTCCGAGACGAAGAAGACAAGTGACTGAGAAATCGTCGCGGCGATAAGTGGTCCACACATTGGCCTCCGCTTGGAAAAATCCATTACTGACTTCGATGCTAATCAGCGGATCAATGCGTGTTCCATCTGCACAGTCGATGGTGTGGTGAGCAATGGTTGGCTTGAAAAGCGTAGTATGAAGCTCGTCAACAAATTCTCGGGATATGTCGGTGCGAGGGGGGGGTGCATATTCAGTTGCGTAGGTTGCGTAGGCATCCCTGTATCTATGACAGTACAGGCAATGGACGCTCACTTCAAAGTTCATCGGGCCTTTTTTACACCATCCGCAATACCATAGATTTGCAAATGAGGGCATATCGAGAGTAATATTAGGATTTTTTGCAACGCTGTCCTATAATTTCAGCCAAATCCACAGCATTTGATAGGGGTATAGATAGCGAGGCGAGATAGCGAGGCAAAGCTGTCATCGAATGGAGGTTGAACTCACCAGTGTGAATGACGGCTACCCTGTCTAATCGGCTGCAGATTCGAACTTGCATTTGGAAAAAACAGTTAACATCTAGCGGAAAGCAACAGCGCAATAGCATTTGGTCTTGGGGAATGGAACAGCGCACACAGAAGCGATCAGAAGAGAGCAGAAGAGCAACATGTTCCCCATCGGACCACAACCTGTACGAGATAATCTAGGCCAAGGCAGACGGCTAGTTTAAGGCGTTCAACAGCCTCAGAGAGTCTGAAGCTCCATTTAAACTGACAAAAGCTGTCTGCTAGCCAGTAGGAATATTCACGTTAATTATTAATGTTTTACCAGAATGCAGAGTTGAAATGCATCGCTGCAGAGATGCTCCTCGTATACATTTCCTCGCACGAGGGAAAGCATGGTTCCTCCAAGCTCGGGTAGTGGCTTGTCGCACCCACAGCCGCGGCTAATTAAACCGGTGATCTGCCGAGCCGCAACCCCACGTGTGTCCGCGCGGCGCTGGGAGATGAGCTCATGGATTATGCGACAAGTTATTTTACTTTCTCCGTGTTCCAGACATCAAACACGGTATGAAAAGAGCTTGTGTATAAGATTTTTCTTCCCTTCCTTTCTTTCTGGGGCTTTTGAATTACAACCTGCCGGTCCGAATGCCAGCTGCCAGTCATTATCAACCCGGCAAAACCGATTATCTAATTCTATCCAACACTCGGTGCCAACCTGAACTTCACTTCTCAATTCTATTCAAAGCTCAGCATGCCGTCCTTCCAGAAGCATTTATTCTCGCTTCTCGCACTGGCAATTGCGACTGTATCCGCAGTGCAGAACATAAAGGTCCAAGGGTCCGACTACGTCAACAATGTCACTAGTGACCGTTTTCAAATAATTGGAATAGCGTACGCAGCCTGTATTCATCTTGTGCTCAACCGCTAACGTAGAACTAGCTATCAACCGGGAGGATCCGCTGGTTTTAAGGCTGGCTCCGGCATTGATCCACTCAGCAATGGCACCCTCTGCCTGCGCGACGCCGCCCTCATGCAGCGATTGGGCATCAACACCATCCGTGTCTACAACTTGGACCCATCACTGGATCATGGTAAGATCAAATCCTATCCATGTTCGGTGCATGTACCTCGGCCGTGGCTTATCCCTCGCTAGATATGTGCGCTTCGATCTTTAACGCGGTGGGGATTTATATGCTTCTGGATGTAAATTCACCCTTGCCCAATGAGAGTCTTAATCCTGGCGATCTGGCAAGCTCCTACAATTCGGCATACCTAAATCGCATCTTCGCCGTGGTGGAAGCATTCAAGAATTTCCCGAACACCTTGGGCTTCTTCAGTGGCAACGAGGTTATTCAGTTCCCTGGCAGCCAAACCAACGTTCCCCCATACTTGAGAGCGGTGACCAGGGACCTGAAGAATTATATTGCAAAACACTCTCCAAGGAACATCCCAGTCGGTTACTCGGCAGCCGATGTCCGTGATTTTCTGGCAGATACGTTTGCCTACCTCTCCTGTCATATCGATGGCTCGACCTCCGACGTGTCACGGATCGACTTCTTCGGACTCAACTCATATTCTTGGTGCGGTGACGTGGACTTCCAGAGAGCTGGCTACGATATCCTAGTTCAGATGTTTGCCAACACTACCATCCCAGTATTCTTTTCCGAATACGGCTGCAACGAGGTCGAACCTCGTATATGGACCGAAGTGCTGGCACTTTACGGGCCCAACATGACCACCGTGATGAGCGGTGGAATTGTGTACGAGTACGTACAAGAAAAGAACAATTACGGCCTGGTCGATGTCCATGATGACGGAACAGCCAACATACTTATCGATTTCGACAACCTGCAAAAGCAGTACAACAAGCTCGATATTGAGCAACTACAATCTGGGAACTCGTCCGCAACCACATTGAAGTCGCCCACATGCTCAAGCGATTTGATCGTGGAATCCGACTTCTCAAAGACGTTCAGGATCCCTTCCATACCAAGCGGTGGTCAGGACTTAATCGACAACGGCATTGATAATCCCAACATCGGGAATTTAGTACCCGTCACAGAGACGGCGGTCAGGGCGGACGTTTACGGCAGCAACGGCGGCCTTATCAAGGACCTAGCGATCAAGCCCCTTCCCGAGGACCAGAGCAATACACCGAACGGGCAAGATACAACAGGATCCACGAGTGCTTCGCCTTCTGGAACATCGTCAGGCGCCGAGGCCTCTTCAACAGGCGGTGCTGGAACAACGAGCATCAACCTTTTCCTTGGCATCATAGCACTCGGAGTTATTTCAATTACCCGTGCATAGGGAGGGACATTGATCGGCGTTCACGATGGCAGGGAGCATTGGATTCCTGCTGGCATGGAAATCCTTTGCATATGGCGTCTGTCTGCGGTCGTATCGTGCTGTTTGATGTCGCGCGGATTTTATTGGCGTCACACGGAGGTGGAAGTGAGTTGCATGAATGGATATTGTTCGGAGCATGCATCCGGCATGGTTGTACTATGACAACGAAGATACCCAGTCGAATACAAGCATTGGAAAGGCGGAGTTTGGAGGACTCTGTGTGCTTTATCCTACCTTGGAAATTGTGATTGTCGGTCTTGGGTCACAATCGATCGATATTCTGAGTCAGCATTAATTGCACGAGTGGGCATTAAGTCTCTTACCAAATAGCAAATACTTACAACTTTCCTCGCCTGGTTTGCAGACATACAGTCACCGTTTACCTCTAGCATCAAGCTTCAAAAACCGACCACCCTTCCCATCAGCAGTGTCTCTACCTTCTCCCCTTTCCCCACCTTACCCTCCCTCACCGGCAAGCACAACAGCCCGTTCGCGCTCTTCAAGCTCCCAACCCTAGAGCTGCGCTGACCGCCGGTGCTCGTCGCCTTCAAACTTCCATCCCGCCCGGCCGTGACCACAACCCGATGATACTCACTCCTCTCCGGATCAAGCGCGACATCATGATCCAACGCCACCATCACCCTCTCCATCCCCACGTTCCCGAATCCGCCCATGCCCCGCAGCGCCGGCAGCACAAATAAATGGCTAGTCACGATCGCAGAGGCCGGGTTCCCTGGCAGTGAAAAGATCAACCGCGTTTCGTCCGCGCCGGTGTTGGTTTTGAAAGGCACGGTGGCGAAGGTGGTCGGTTTGCCCGGTTTCATGGAGACGCGCCCAAAGTGGATGGTCCCGCCGAGGGAACGCTCGATGGTGGGTTTGAGGAGGTCGAGCTCGCCCATGGAAACGCCGCCGGTGGTGATGATGACGGCGGCGGAGCGCATGGCGTCGCGGAGGCTTTGCTCGAGGGAGACTTGCCTGTTTCATTGGGGGTCAGCAGCTTGCGGGTTTAGAACGATCGGAAAGGTGATGGGAGAACGTACTTGTCTTTTGCAATGCCCAAGTCTACGACTTCAAAGCCCCAGCCTTTGACGGCTGCCATGATGGTTGGGCGGTTGGTGTCTCGGACTTCGCCGAGGCGTAACGGGCCAGGTCGATCGTGTTGGATGATTTCGTCGCCTGTGCTGAGGACGCCTACGACAGGCTTTCCGTAGACGAGGACATCCATCTTGCCCACAGAAGCGAGTAGGCCAAGTTCGCCGCCTGTTGCTGTAATCTCTTCACCCTTTCTGAGAATCGTCTCGCCTGCCCGGACATCGCTGCCAACCTCCCTTACGTTTTCACCCGGCTTGATCGCGGCTGTAAAGATCTCGACTTCTGTCTCCTCCAGCCCATCTTCGGTTCTGGCTCGAACAGCCGTGTCTTCAACCATCACGACAGATGTAGCCCCTGGCGGCAAGGGCGCTCCAGTGGTGATTCTAGTGATCTGACCAACTTCCACGGGTGGTATCTCGCCCGGCGTCGCATGAGAGACCGATACCACAGGAAACGTGCCTTTGGAGCTCGGAAGGTCCTTGCCGACAATAACGGCGTAGCCATCAACGATACTGGCTCGGAAGGCCGGGACAGGCTCGTCGGCTTGCAGGTCTTCTGCGAGCACGTGACCGACGAGGTTGCCGTCCACAGTAAGTCTTACCGGTTTAGGTGAAGGCGTGTTCTCCAGGATTAGTTGGAGTGCCTCGTCAACGGATTTCTTGGGATACGGGGACTCCCGATGTCGTCGTGCTGGTCCTGAGTTGGGATCGTTTGAGATGGGTCGTTCGGATGGATTGGTGTGGGCTTGAGGAATAGGATGGCCATGGTTGTGGAAATGGCGATGAGCGTGAGCGTGCTGGTGAGAATGGGATGTGGAGGGTATCGGTTTACCGATACCGGCTATCTTCTCAAGAGATTCTACACCACCTGCGTGGGCGGCTCTCGAGTCTTCACCGGCGGCCTGTTTGCAAGCATGGGGTAGCTGCTTAAGGACAGAACGTAGGTTCTCCTGAGCGCCTTTGGGAGAGCCGGGTAGGGTGATGATGATCGTTCTTTTTCGTACACCAGCGACTGGTCTTGACATTACAGCAACTGATGTTTGGAGATCAGAGCCTGGGTTGCAGTACGGGACCATTTTAGATTGAGGGAAATATTGAGAAGACAATGATATTGAAAAGTATCCGGTAGAACACAAATGATAGCTACTCGATGATCGGTAAACCAGTAACAAGGTACAGGGAGTTAAGTGCATTCTACGAGAATAACAGAAAATCGGTCCACTTACAAGGCGTTATTGCAAGGGAAGCGGCCAACATGCCGTGGCTGGTTCGATCAGCCTGTGAATCTTCTAGACTTTAGGAGGATTGTGTTCTTACACAAGGCCAGATGCATGTCTGTGGATCAAAGGACTGATAGCTTCTGGCGTGTTATCCTTGCCGGTAAAGCCAGTCCCTCCAGTTGTAATGACTAGGTTGAGATAGTCGTTCCCATCGCACCAACGTGTCACCTGTCGCTGAATGGCGAGGACATCGTCGGGCACAATCTCCAGCTTGTTCACGGTCCAATGATCGCCACCATCTTCGGCAAACACGTTCGTCAGAAGTGGGCCAGCTTGATCGGTAGACGGGTCTTTGTAGGCCGTGTCAGAGACTATGAGGAATGCCACTCGCAACTTTTCATGGCTCATGATGTTCAGTTGAGCTCTGTTGCTGGAGGACTTGATGTTGCAATCCTACCCGGTCTTTTGACCAATCAGAGATGCTACGGAGATTTAATCACTATCTTGGGTACCTTAATAGGTTGGGAGCAGTCAAACGACATTCACTGGCTAAAAGTTACCGGCAATATGCTACCCGTTCGTTGGAATTTATTCACACGGACGTCGGTCAAATTCGGCCCCCTATAAGTACCCATGAACGCCGGACCCAGGCTTCCACCGCGATGCATGTACAATCACACGTCGAACTTTGCCCCGAGGAAAGGTTTCGATTAGATATCCTTCCAGTTCAGATTATGAGAACTCATTTGCCTTCCCTGATACTAGGAGACCTATAATTAGACCGAATAGGCCGAGGACAGAACTGAAAATCTCGATCACGAGAACTTTGACGAATCTGCGTTCGGTCAGCCACTGGACTAGGGAGATTGGTATTTGTTTCTCACAAGCTTGGATCTGCCGCGTCGGCTAACGCTGCGCTGCTCCCGTTGATTCCCACAGACACGCCGCAGATGAGGTTACACATCCCCACAGTTATCCCGGACCAGAAAAGAGCGAAGCCAGTATAGTAATTAGAGGCCGAATACAGGGTCTCGCCTGTGACGGCCTTCAATTTGGCGGAGAAGACAATTGCCATGATGACGCCGTAGATGGCCACCACTTCACAAAAAATGATTGATATCAGGTTCTTTGTTCGTATTCGTGGAGCTTTGACGCCGCCACCGAGTATCGAGGAGCCGGTAATGAAGATACCCCTATGAACTCCGGTCAGCTGCCGCAATCTTTGGGCAAATGTCTTTCGCATACCATGCCGCCCCCACGACGGAAAGACCAATACAGAGACCAATACCTGTGCTGGCCCAGGCATATGGTGAGACTGTTTCCAGGAATTGTCCGACCTTTTACGCGGTTAGCTTCGGTCTGCGTGCCCGTGGCTCTTCAGTAAGGGACGAACATTGAAAGCTTCGCCTTCGCCGTTAAACAGTAGGTCTGCGAAATGCGTTAGCCCTTCACAGTCGACATCATAGCCATACAACCCACATAAGCCTACTACTGCCAACCCTGCTGTAGCACCTCCAGCCGCGTAGGTGAGCGCCATGTTGGATGAATGAACTTGTAGATGTCTTCAACCTGCCTGACATGTGGTCACTAGCTCGACTGGGGGTCGGCGTTTGCAGATTCCGCCGTCGCTGACTCAGCAGCTTGTGCCGACAAAGACCCCCCCCTCAATATCTCCCTCCAAAACTTTTCTTTGTGGCCGTCGCAAAGATGACTTCTACGGCAACCATGAACCAGCAGGCCTACGAGCTGTATCGTCGGTCTAGGTACATGCTTCCGAGTGGTCCTTATGATGCGACCGGAGTGGACTGACGCCCTTGATTTCTCAGCATCGGCTCGACCCTCATCGACTCACTTGATGAATTGGTCCACCTGGGTCGTATCGAGCCTCAGCTGGCGATGAAGATCCTTCAGAACTTTGACAAGGTTGTGACGGACGTCTTGGCTGAGAAGGTCAAAGCCCGGCTCACGTTCAAGGTACAGCCGCTGGCTTAATGTACCATGGACATTGAGCTGATCTTTTGGTAATTCAAGGGTCATCTGGATACCTACCGCTTCTGCGATGAAGTTTGGACGTTCTTGATCAAGGACGTCAACTTCAAACTGGACAACCAGAGCCCCATACAAGCTGACAAGATCAAGATCGTCAGCTGCAACTCCAAGCGGCCTGGGGAGACGTAAGCTTGGGTTGGCAGTTTGTCCTGGCGACATCAGTGCTACAGCATCTTCTTGTTACCGATTGTCTCAGCCCATTCACGATCAATGGGAGGCATACTGCAAGGCGTTGGCAGGGGATTGACGGCCCCGGGAGCCATACGATACCCAAACTGCGATGTTCAATGATCTGGAAAGGATATCATTCATAACTGAACTACCTCTGAACACTCCCGTGTGCTGGTTCTCTGGTCTCTAGTACATGATGCTCATTATGGAATGGGGAATTGGTATGCGTGACCTCCCCATAGCCCCTCGTAGCTTGATGAACAGCGACTCTCCACTCATCCGACTGCGGTAAACCACTTGACCACCAATTTCTGACATGACAGCACCACTTATTTTGCTCTGATCTAATTGTGATGTGAGATTGCTTCTCTCACCACTTACGGGGTCGCCTCGCCCATTATCCTCAATTCTCCATCCTCCACAACCGACGACAATTCCCTCTCGAGACCACCACCTGAATTCACTCCAGCCACCCCCGTCCGCCCACCATGTCCTACAAAGCCCCTTGGCTCGCTCTCGCCGTCGCCAGCGGCGCCTGCGCAGCCTTCAACGGGGTCTTCGCAAAGCTGTCCTCTCCCCTCTATCCCCATCCCCGTTCCCCCAATGCAGACGCCTAGCTAACCACCCTCATGCCAATCAGAACCACCACCCACCTCACCACCTCCTGGTCCAGCGCAATATCCACATCCCTCCACCTCTCCGCCTCCAATAAATTCATCGAGTTCCTAATCCGCGGCGTACGTCTCCCTTCCATCGCGCCCTCCTCCACCTGCTTCACTCCGCCGTCCTAAATTAACATACATGGTACCGACACCAGCTCTTCTTTCTCCTCAACCTAGCCTTCAACGCCCTCATGTGGGCCCTCTTCACCTCCGCCCTCACGCGCGCTTCCTCCACTACCCGCGTCTCCATTGTCAATACCTCCTCGAATTTTCTCCTCACCGCCCTGCTCGGGCTGATCATATTCGCCGAGAAGTTGCCGGGGTTGTGGTGGCTAGGCGCAGCGTTGCTGGTGGCGGGGAACGTGGTGATTGGGGCAAGGAAGGAGGAGGAGGTCGAGGGGAAGGGTGCGAAGGGCGGTGGGGATGGTGATGGGGTCAGGTTGGACGGCGGTGGGGTAGGAGAGGGGGAGAGAGCGGGAGGGCTTAGGGAGAGGTATACGGATGAGGAGCGAGAGGAAGGAGAAAGGGACGATATTGTGGATGATGATATACTGGAATTAGATCAGGAGGTGGTTGATGGGAAGCCAGGGATGAATAGATAGACGTGTAACGTGATGTATAATTGCACCCTGTCAATCAAATATCTGCGTTACTATGGGTATCGTCGGTATGCATCTGCTGCCAGGATGGTAGGTGAATGAGAAAAATCAATGGGTTGTCATGAACCTTCGTCGTCCGCATCCACTTTCACCAATTCTTTGAAGTCTAGTCCAACCTCATCAACCATCATCGCATGCTCCCTAGCCTGGTCCATGCATTCGTTCCACGTCGGACTCCCTCTCTGCACGCTACTCAGCTGTCGCGACAGAATGACGTTGAAGCCATCCAGGTGCTCCTTCGCCCATTTCACACAAGCACTCATCATCAGAGGTGGGAAACACTGCTGATAGATTTTGACGGTGTTTTTCATAAGTGTGAAATACACAAAGGAAACTTGGTAAATGTAGTCGCGTAGGTCACCTTCGAAAATGCATTGACGGGCTCGCTTGGTGATGGCTTCGGATCTGGCTTGGAGGAAAGACTCTCGGGCTCGGTCATCGAAGCCTAGGCGGACGAGCCAGGCGACGTTCGTTTGTGTGGCGTTCGAGAAGGAATGGGTGTCTGTCAATCGGAGCACAATGGAATCTACACCATGTGTTAGATACGCGGTACGCTATCAGGTACAAATTGCCTCTAGTCACCTGCGAGCTTGTTGGCGCGTCCATCGACCTTTGCCGTGATGAGGTCTTGCGCCATTCTGTTCGCTTTCAGGTTCCTAGCGAGCTTCCGAAGCTGCTCAACATGGCGGACGGCATCTTCAAAGTGCTGTAATGCTATATCGATGTCGAGCTCATCAATCTGCCCTTCTACCCATCTAAGATTCCTCTGCTTGCCATCAACATCGATGAGAATCTCCGGCTGGTTCTTGCTGTTGCTCAAAGGCCTGAGCAGATCCGTTTTCTTCGATAAACCAGGGTCCTTAGCGGCATTATACCCCATGATCTCCTTGCTCTTGGAGATTGTCCATGTATCTGTACGCAGCAACCGCCGTAGCTCTTCAGATGCTGTGCGAAATTCTCTGAGTAGCTGGTCCTTGTAATCGCTCGCAGGCCGATCGCTCCAGTAAGTGAATGACTCATGACCGCACCGAATGTTGATGGCATTGGCTATCCGTTTTTTGTCTTGTGTATTGGCCATTGACGCCAGATCCACCATATCGATATCCTGCAGAGGCCAGCACTTCTCGGCTATTTTTTTAGACAAAGCTTTCTTGTCGGTTTCGCCGTCGATGGCCGTCAATGGATCTACTCGCTTTTTACTCTCGGTTGCCACCATTAGATGGTCATTGAGTAGGACCATGTGCACCCTCTTTTTGGCTTTCCAAGTCGCAGCGTCTAGCTCAACCCAAGCTGATTGTTCTGTTACGACATGTCTCCCAGGAATGGCGGGCAAGAATTTTTGAGATCCTTCAACAGTCTTCCACAACGAGTGTAATTGCACGTTCCACATAGCCTCGAGATTCGCGACGGAGCTCCGGTTCGCTTGCTTACGACTCCGGGTCGCCACATCATCAGGGGCGGGGCGAGATTCAGGTATGTTGGCCTTTGACATGAGACTGCTGACCAAGCTACTGACCTCTGCCAGTTGGCTACGAAGGATCCTCATATCGTCATTCAGCTTCTCCGCGTCCTTGCTAATCTTTAGGAATTGGGTTCGGTTCTGGTAGACATTCTGTTGCAGGTCCGTAGACGCTCGATTCTTGAGCTTGCGAAGGCTGATCTGGTAATCTCTGAGCTGTTGGTCGGTGGCCTCAGCAAGCACTGTCCTGGTATCTGTGACGGCAACTCTTGAGCACATTCCCACTAGGTGGCTGGAGGGTCCTCTTACATTTCTCCGCGTCAAGATTAGGATCTTTCAGGGCCGCGATATCGACATCGATGTTTTGCGCCGGGCCCGGCAGAGGAAGATTGAGCTTGGGATTCTGGTTCGCATGATGTGCGTTTGGTAATGGAGGTGCATCGGCACCATTGAAGTCGGGAAGCTGACCAAATCGTGTCGAGTATCTCCGCTTTACAAGGTCTGCTGTTCTCTCGCCCGGTCTGTTCAACTGTTCTCTGCTTGTATTTGCCGTCTTCTCTCTGAGACCGTTGACGCGCGGGTGTGCTTGAGATGGTGGAGGAGCTGGGGTTGATTGGCTGGAGACCTGCTTGGGTGCGCTGATAGCAGGACGGCGAGGAGCCTTCTTTTGTCGCAGTGAGAAGCCTCTCTTGTCGTCCATTTGTGTGCCGGGATCTAATTAATTACCCAGGCTGTTGAAAGTGACCTGGTGTTCAATTGAAATGGAAGTGCTCGACGGGAAGACGTCGGCGATTTGTGATGCCGATCCCTAGCGTCCTTTCACTTCCCCCAAACTTTGCTCCAGAGTCGACATGAAATTGCTTCGATAGCTCGGACACCCCAGTAGTTCGTTTCGACCTTTCAGTACCATCTGGTCACTAGATCCCTGAGGATATAATATCAAGGAGCGGTCTTCTCGGATTTATCTTGTGGATCATGTCATCCTCAATATGGCCGACGACGATCGCGCTGGCCACGGTGGGCGCTCTTGCTACTGGATTCCTAGGTAGGACAGCACCTGACCACACTTGAATCAAGCTAGTTATGGTGCTGTGTGGGTTGCTAACGTGCTCTCCCTCGTAGCTTATGCCTTCTACTTCGATCACAAACGACGGACCGATCCCGAATTTCGAAAAGCTCTCAAGCGAGAATCAAGAAGGATAGCTAAGGCGGCCAAGGAAGAAGCTGAAGCGCAAGGACAGCAGCAGAAGCGAGAGATAAGAAGAGCTGTCGACGAGAGGCAAGAAGAGGGTTTTCCCGAGAACGTGGAGGAGAGGGAGGCCTTCTTCATGAACATGGTCGGTCAGGGCGAATCGCTACAGTCAAACGGCAAGTCACTTCCCTTGGGCGTGGAGAAATAGGAGCAGTTTCGAAACCAGAAGCTGGCGCTGACTCAATGATCAGAGGCAACGCATATCGAAGCAGCCTTGTGTTTCTACAGCGCGCTCAAGGTGTACCCACAGCCCGGCGATCTCATTGCAATTTACGACAAGACCTGCCCAAAACCCGTTATTGACATACTGGCTGAGATGGTTGCTTATGACGGATCACTACCTGTGGGTAACTTCGGCGGAGGTCCAGGCTCAGAAGCAGGCGGTTCCTCTGGTGCCATAGACGACTGATGGCCAACCGATTGAATCGTCTTTCTTAACTCCAGCTGTACACCATCTTTACCACTCAACTCTTTTGCATCACCAAGCCTGGGATTATTCGTACAACGCCTGTTCGAATGGTCGCCTACGGGTCTCACGGCCGTATAAGGTTAACTATCACGGGTCCAGCGCAGCACAAGACGTCACAGCCGTCGCCAGGGACATTGCAGCAGTGCCGAAGCGTTGAAGAGACGGGAATGTGGCCTGCACATACTCCTGGACAATTGCCATGTAAATATTTCATTCTGAGTCTACATTCGAGAGAAGCCGAAGAGATATCGTGGCCTCGAAGAAGAGCATACCAAATTGGATTTTCATACCATCTAAGTATCACTTTCGATATTCTCAGGTAATGTGAGGGATAGAGCTTGGTTGATGCGG
>QQTW01001680.1_pt1 | contig 15713 bp, 19 predicted proteins | sample 1904831 | NCBI WGS metagenome assembly QQTW01 (sample SAMN09435610, study PRJNA476489) | Subsurface metagenome, whole genome shotgun sequencing project. | reverse complement strand
CTAACATGTACCCCGACCACCCTCGCGCTCCTAACCGCCCACTTCAAATCCGCCGTAACCTGATTCCCATCATTCAACCGCCCCCCTCTTACCAGATCTCGACTACACGTGCCCCTTCTCCGGCAAACTGTTCAGCACCCTGCACCCGAGCATCACCAGCCTCATCAGGCAAAGATACGCCAACAAGCTGCGCGTGATCTTCCGCCCGCAGATCCAGCCCTGGCACCCGTCTTCCACCCTCTGCCACGAAGCCGCCCTCGCGGTCCTGCGCCTCGCACCGACGAGCTTCTGGGACTACTCCGCCGCGCTGTTTGAGCGGCAGACGGAGTTCTTCGACGGGAGCGTGGTGGGCGAGGGGCGCAATGAGACGTACAGGCGGCTGGTGCGGCTGGCGGAGGAGAAGGTCGGGGTGGATGCGGAGAGGATGATGGGCCTGTTGGAGATCAAAGAGGGTACCGGGTTGAATGATGGGAATCAGGTTACGGCGGATTTGAAGTGGGCGGTTAGGAGCGCGAGGGTGGTCGGGGTACATGTTAGTCCTACGGTTTTCTTTGATGGGGTGGAGGAGAGGGCCATCAGTAGTGCTTGGACGGTTGGCCAGTGGGAGGAGTGGCTGGAGAAGAATGTGACGTGATTCTTTCTGGATTGGATGGGAGCGGGGGTTTTCTATGAGAGGATCAAATGCATGGCAATGGAGCGGAGTTGGAAAATGCTTTCGAATCAAAAGCAAGGTCTGTGTTTGCTCGAGAACATGCGAGTGTTCTGAGGTTCGCTGAATGCTATTCGCTATTCGCTAGTCGCTGGCTGGGTATGATAGCACTCCAAGGCTTACAGTGAGCCGCCAAAATCAAAATGCGCCGTATCCATCATGCATTATGCATCATCGCCGAGAGGGTCACTACTGTTAAGCTGGTGGCTGGTAATTGATCGGTCGCCTGAATTCTAAATTAGAAGGCACATATATATAGATTGGGAAATCCGTACTTGAACAACAGAATATGTGGCTCCGGCTCGTGCACTTCATAGTGTTCCCAGCCCAGACTCTAGATTTGATGGTCAGTCTTTCTGCCTATCAGCAGAAGACTAAAGATCCTTACCTGTGTGATTCCGAGCCCTCTCCATTCCTCCTCCCACAACAACTTCAGTGTGCCTTTGGACGGGTCGAAGTAGTCGCGCGGAATGGCCTTTAGCATAGCCTTTGGCAGTTGAACGTGTCGGTATTCGTAGTAGTTGTCGGAATATCTGAGCCAGTCAAATTTGGCTCTCACTTTCGTAGGTTTGGATATATCTAACCTCGCGGAGTAGCCGATCGACTCGATGAACTCATCCAAACGTACGCGCTCTTGTTCCAGTAGTAATCTTGGCTTCGGGTTACGTCTCGAGTGATCGAGATCCGGTAGAGACATGGTTGAGCTTCAAGTCGTTTTTGGAGAGTATGTAGGGAGTTGAAAAGTGATTTGTGTACAGAATTTGCAATGTAGGCGAGTCCAGGGCAGTAGTGTCGCGCGCAGTGAATGTTTGTGAGTTAGGTAAGCGCCGAGATTATCCAGGCTCCAGCTGTTAGTGGTGTAGAACTTGACCAGGCAAGCTTGCAGGCAGCTATGAGTTCTATAATTTGTGAATGAGTGAAGTGTTTACCAAGTCCCGATAGTGAGCGGATTCCGCCTATGGTCGTGTGAGAGAGCGAGACGTGTTTCAGGCAAAGCCAGATGTGGTAGGAGCACAAGTTTCAGCCTGAGAGAAAGAGCAGCTTCTGAATTGACATACAGTTGACAGTTTGAACGGCAATATTTTGTAGACAAAGAGGCATGCGAAATATTGGCTTCCGTTCAATTCGTCCGAACAAGTCAGGCAATAAACGAGTGAATATAAACACGCACTTCTTCCACGCAATCTGCAGTAAACGAAGCTAGCTCGGCCAGAGCTGCCCCATCAAATTTGTGTCACTGGCTCTCACCCGCGTTCTGCCACGCAGTTATTGCCACGCCTCTCAAATCCATATTGGCATACCCGTTGGAGCTACCAAAAACCCGTATGAGCGTGACGAGTAAGTGCACAGTCGCGAACAAGGTCAGTCACAGTGCTCACTCATTTGCTTAAGCTGTGGAGACTGATATCCTGCGATTTTGGAAGATCTCCTTCAAGGCTTCAACAAAATCAACCCAGCACATTTCAGAGGGTTATTGTCCTGGTCGAACTTCGGACGCATTGAAGTATTGATGAGTGTCAAGCGGAGGGCCAGCTCCGACATGGCTACCCCAGCGCCCAAGAAGCGTCGAGTGATGGTAAGATTTCCCTCCTGCACACCCTCATGGTCACTATCTCCATCATCTTGCCCGGGCACAACCATCGCATCACCCTTCATGGTCGCTTATCAACATGATGGCCAACCATGCAGCAGTGGACAGCCCTGCTGCTCTGTGCCAGGGAATCCGCTGCAGCACTTATGCATAAGGGTTGCGCAATGCCAAAGCGGCTCGAGAAAGCGACCACTATGCCCATTTGGCCTTTGCAGCCCGTGCAGTCGCAAACCAGTGCTTTTGCGACCAAGATCTTGCTAATGGAATCCGCAGGAGGATAATCGCTGGCCATCGGGAGATGAGACTGCTGAAAGCACAACTGCAACAGGGTTGAAGCTGCTCGAGTCGCTCAAGAGCTCGAGAGACAAGACGTATGTAGCATCGCTCAAGTTGCTCACAGCTATGCAACATATTCATCGCTGCTGCGAGTTTCCACGCTGTCTACTAACACTCTACAGAGGTCGGATCGTTGCAACCGAGTTCCTCCAGCTGCCGCCTAGGGTATGTGGATAAGCACGAACCACTGGTGACGAGAAACGAGAAGCAAGAGCTGTGACTGATGCCCATGACAGACCAATACCGGGTATTACCGACAGGTCAAGCTTCCTCTCTCATTTCAGGAAATCGAGGTATGTGTCAACGCTATGGCCTTTAAATATCTGGGATAGCTTGCGCTCGCCGGCGCAGTGCGATAACAGTCCTTATTCGTGCGGGATGGAGGTGAGGGAGAAATATCGTAGTAGCTGATAAGCTTGCGCAGGACAAATTGAACGCTCTTCAATATGAGAATATGACGGCGCTCGAGTCGGACCTCAAGCGCATGGTACAAAACGCCAAAGAGTTCAACACCACAAGCTCAAAGATCTATGAGGACGCCGAGAGGATTCGTAAAGCATTATCGAACTTCATGCCAAAGCACAACCCAGCCTACAAGGATCAGGAGTACCGTGCAATGCCGACACCAATCCCGGACGATATTGAGGATAAAGGCCATGTCCTTCAAGCAACAAGTCCCGTTGATACACTCGTAGCACCGACGATCAAATTGAGAGTGAATGGCTCGGCAAGCCGGAAGAGTGCCAATGGTGAAAAGGACGAAACCCCTTCGGCAGGAATGGATGGCATACAACAAGAGCAGGTCAAAATTGTGGAGGAAATGATTGAGCTTCGCGATCCAACGTGGGTTTCCAGAAGTGTTCACGTTTGTTTGTAGCCTGCAATAGCTTACCTTTTACAGTGATGCGGACACTGAGATAACACTTGAGTTCTACGAAAAGCCTTCCAGACGAGACTATCCCGGCTATTACAAACAGATCTCGCATCCAACTGCTTTGAAAGACATTCAGAAGGCGGTCTCGAACAACAAATTTCCAACATGGGAGTCTTTCATCACCGAGGTTGAGTATCTTTGGGAAAATGCCAGAACCTACAACGAAGAAGGCTCCTTCATCCACGAGAACGCCAACAAGTTGAGGGTATGCATTCCAGGCTGTTGTATGCTAGGTAGATTGCTAATGATCTAGGACTGGTTTTTGAATCGCTTGTCGGGGGTTGACGGTGCACGGGATATCATGCCGCCCAGGAAACTGATCCTCAATCCACCTAAGAATCCGTCACAACAACCAACTCCACGCATCAGATTCACTAACCTCAACAAAGACATTACACAACCTGGTATCACTGTTGACGAAGAAGCTCGAAGACGGCAGGACGAGCACGTACGGGCTGCTTCTCGAGGCCAGGTCTTTAGCTCAAGCGAGACACCAGTTCGCATGGTTCAGCGTCCTTCTGGCCGTAGAGAGTCACCACATGTGGGGAAAGTCGAATCTTGCTTGAAACGAAGTGTATCTGTCGTGTCTGTTGGTGGCGTTGAGGACAAGGGTAGTTTCGGACAAGACAGCAGCATGGCGGATGCACCTCCCAACAGCAACCAGCCTGCTCAGCCACCTGATAACCAGAATCCGGGTCAGGATGTGCCCCCAACGGCATCGATGCAGCCACCAGCTAGTATCCCTCAGCAGTCTCAGCCTTCCCAAGTCCCACGTCCTCCAATTGCCATACCAGCTTACCTAATCGAGACGGCTTTCGATCGGGTCATGAGAGATCCAGGAAAGGGTACATTTTCTATGATCTGATTTCTCGGTCGTAAGCTAATAACTTCACAGGTATCGAGGATGCTCTGTACACGCACATCGAAGCCGTGACGGATCCGGAGCTTGAACACCCTCATCCATGGAAAATGACATTCTTTCCCGAGGAAATACAAACCCAGCACGGAATGGTGATTCATCTGCCCCCATCGCATCTATGGTTGCAGATGACTCTTCATCTCAGCCAAGAATGTCTCAGTCGTGCACAGTGGCGACCGGTTTTGAGCAAAGATCTAGCAATCCTCTTTCCCATACAACCAACCGTGCGTGGTGTCTACACCTTCCAATTCAAACTGCTCCCTGGTGTCAACACGATCTGCGCCGATTTCTTGGCCACGATCAACAGAAAGGGAGAACCAACACTCGAATGGCCACAGGAGAGACACGACTTCGAGCGGTTTGTCCTGACAGTCAACCTTCTAGCACAAGAGGTGTAGCATATGAAGCATGGAGTCACGGTGTTCTTTGCAAAGAGCTATTTTGCGCAGGCAACTGAGTGTACAATAATGGGTGACGGCGAGTGTGTGCGAGCTTCCTCAGTCGCATCATTGTCGGCTTCTTGTGGTTCAACCGCGTACTTCTTCATTTTTGATACAGAAGCAAGACTTGGCCTCCCCAATGCTCTCCGAGGAAGGCATCTTTCTTTGGCAACACTGAACGCTCGCCTCAGCTCAGGACAGCTGAAAGCTAGCCCTATTGTCCATGGCAATAGCTTCTCAGTCTCCCCGCAGCGAGTCTTTTGACCATTTTCTAGCAGAGACAATGAAAGGACACGAAGTGACATGCGCTGCTCCTCGTATTGTGATGTTAAATGGTGACTCCCAGGCCGTGAACGTAGTAGTGATGCTGTACTCAACCACCATTGGAACAATCCTCGTGGTGTTGGTAGTTGTACTATTCTTGTGTGAAATACTTGTGCGTCAATTGCTTGGCAAGCTGAGCTGACCCGCAATTTACTTTTTCAGAAAATTGTGCGGGATCTCCAAAAGGTTCTCAAAAAATATTTACTGTAAACCACCTCTACGAAGCATACCTCACACCCTTAAATTCTGTCTACAGTTCATTACCTCTCCTGTTAGCATTCTCAAGAACGACAGGCTGACATGGCCGAAGAAGTCTATGAGGGTGCCATTGGCATCGATCTAGGTTCGTGCTCATCTGATAGCCTTACACCACCAACTCCGCGTTGACCTTGCAATCAGGAACAACATACTCTTGTGTTGCTAACTATGAGGGCACAAATGTCGAAATCAGTACGTTGCGCCCTTCCATATGCCCCGCGCGATATGACGAGTTCCTCTTTGAAAGGAACATTCGTTGAGGTCTATCATTAGTCGCAAATGAGCAGGGCAGCTTTACCACCCCTTCCTTCGTCTCCTTCACGGACCAAGAGCGTCTCATTGGAGAAGCAGCAAAGAATCAGGCTGCCATGAACCCGACGAACACTGTCTTTGACATCAAGTAAGAGGAAGAAATTGCCCAGTCATCGCCTGGGAGTACTAACTTTGAGTAAGGCGCTTGATTGGTAGAAGGTTTGATGATCACACTGTCAAGAAAGATATCGAATCATGGCCGTTCAAGGTCATCGATCAAGGCGGCAATCCGATGGTGGAGGTAGAATACCTAGGCGAGACCAAGGTCTTCTCTCCACAAGAAATCTCGTCCATGGTTTTGATGAAGGTTAGGCATCCCTATATGTCTTTATCTGCCATATACTAACACAACGTTCTTAGATGAAAGAAGTTGCCGAGACCAAGCTGGGAAAGAAAGTCGCCAAGGCCGTCGTTACCGTGCCTGCATACTTCAATGACAACCAGAGACAGGCCACCAAAGATGCTGGGGCTATTGCCGGTCTCAACGTGTTGCGCATCATCAACGAACCAACAGCTGCTGCCATTGCATATGGTCTTGGATCTGGCAAGTCGGACAAGGAACGAAACGTGCTGATCTACGACCTAGGTGGAGGTACCTTCGATGTGTCGTTGCTAAACATTCAGGGTGGTGTCTTCACGGTCAAGGCTACTGCTGGCGATACCCATCTAGGAGGACAGGACTTTGACACGAATCTGCTGGAACATTTCAAAAAGGAGTTCCAGCGCAAGACAAAGAAGGATCCATCTGGTGACCCGCGAGCATTACGAAGACTTCGAACAGCTTGTGAGCGAGCTAAGAGAACTTTGTCGAATGGAACCCAGACCACTGTTGAGATCGATTCTCTCTTTGATGGTGAAGATTTTAATGCTCAAATTACTCGTGCCCGATTCGAGGACCTGAACGCAAAAGCTTTCTCTGGGACTTTAGATCCAGTACAGCAAGTCCTGAAGGATGCAGGTCTCGATAAGTCCAAGGTTGATGAGATTGTGCTGGTTGGTGGCTCTACGCGTATCCCTCGCATCCAGAAACTGTTGAGCGACTTCTTTGATGGCAAGAAGCTCGAAAAGGTACGTGGATATCAGTCTGCGCACACTACCTAGCTGATACATTGTAGAGTATCAATCCTGACGAAGCTGTTGCCTATGGAGCAGCTGTTCAAGCCGGCATTTTGTCGGGCAAGGCCACATCTGCAGAAACGGCAGATCTGCTACTCCTCGACGTGGTTCCTCTGTCTCTTGGTGTCGCTATGGAGGGCAACATCTTCGCGCCTGTTGTTCCTCGCGGTAATACCGTGCCTACTCTGAAAAAAAGGTGAGGTTCATTTCATATCGTTAGTTTCTTCCTACATTTATGGGCTATGCGCAAGTGCGCTGGCGTCTCGGTGCTAGAAGGAGTTCTCGATCTTGATCACCTCGATCGAGGATCTTGACACGTCTTCCGCTTTCTGCTCTTCTATATGAAGCAAGCATACAGACGATGGCGTTTCCGGCTACCACCATGCTCGAGGTCGTGGTGTTCCTCCCCTGGGCCTGCCTCTCGGTGCCTGTCCACAAGAAAGAAGTACCGCGACGTCTGCTCTTATTATTGCGCCAAATGTTCTCATCTTGAATCGCACAATATTAGGAAGCGTCACTTGCAAAGAGTGGCCCGGGCCGATTCCAGCTCACGCTCGACTTGGACGCTTCAGCATTTCGTATATTCTATCAGCATCTCGTTTGTTTCATCAGCGTTTCATCGGCCATTGCGTGCAGCCACTGACCAATCCTTTGATAGGACGTTCACCACTGTCGTCGACAACCAGCAGACTGTTCAGTTCCCTGTCTTCCAAGGCGAGCGTACCAACTGTGAAGACAACACATCTCTTGGAGAATTCACTCTGGCCCCTATTCCACCGATGAAGGCTGGAGATGCTGCTCTAGAAGTCGTCTTCGAGGTTGATGTCAATGGTATCTTGAAGGTCACAGCAACAGAAAAGTCATCTGGTCGAAGTGCCAACATCACTATCTCGAATGCAGTCGGGAAACTCTCTTCATCCGAGATCGAGGACATGATTACTGATGCTGCAAAGTTCAAGACTAGCGATGAAGCATTCACCAAGAAATTTGAGGCTAAGCAGCAGCTGGAGTCTTACGTTAGCCGTGTTGAAGACATGATCTCCGACCCAGGCATGTCGATGAAGATGAAGCGTGGCAACAAGGAAAAGATCGAGACTGCCTTGAGTGATGCCATGGCCCAGCTCGAGGTGGAAGACTCCACGCCTGAGGACCTGAAAAAGAAGGAATTGGCGCTAAAGAGGTTGATGACCAAGGCCATGGCCACCCGGTGATCTGCCTACTTGAAGCTTTTCCAACCAGCTTTTGTCCATTTCATCTTGTTCTGTCGAGCATGGCTCCAGCCACCTTTCCTTGTTTGCCGTGCCGCAGCGTCTTCTGCTCCATGATGAATAGACTGGGGGTGCACGAAGAGCGGAAAAGTCGAAGCGTTTTCATTAGCTAGATCGACGAAAAAGAAGTCGAATCTAAAAGCCAATTTCACCCCTTCACCCAATGACCAAACAGCTGTAGATGATGAGATCTCCACGGACAGCCCATTGGTCGCGGGTCTCCACTCGAGACCCCTGGTCAAACAAGTTGTTATCGTTCTTCTACATCCTTGACACTCTGGTACTTTCTTTCTATACACACATCATACAAAGCCAGGTGTTTCGATTAGACCTACCAAAGAGCCATTCGCCACTTTCTCTCTACCAGCCGCATCCTTTTAGCTTTCAGGCAGCTATGAACGCACACGCTGGTTGAATGAGAAGTAGCCTATGTTACCTGGCGCTCAAGAATGACTATCGACAGCTCGTCTTTGGTCAGTAGCTGCTGCTTCTTACGCTGAGTCCCCAACCGTAATTACCGACGTCAGATGAGCTCCAACTGGGCCATTTGCCTTGTAAACCTACAATTTAGACCTCTTCTATTTGGTGTTTGCGATAGAGGAGTGGCCTACGCCGCCCTGATGGCTCCATCTTCTTCGTAGATCTTCTTGTACCGCGTAGCTGGATCTCAGTGCTGGGATGTATCATCTTTGATTTATGTACCTTGTCGTCTCCCCCAGCAATACCGAGTCCTCACAGCCAATCAGACCAGGGACAGCCTTGGCCTGCAGCAACCTGCCCAATAAGGAAAACAGCTTGGGGAGCTTTCATCTTTTTTCTTTCGTCTTTGTTTCTTATTCTTTTTCTCTGCAGACCATGCAAGGGCAGGATGCACCGAAATCTACGGCTTATGCGACGCCGTACGCAAGCCAAATTGTATTTTGAACGAAATACCTCGATCTGCTCTTCAAGGGGACAGTTCGCCCCAGCTATCACACACTTGTCCTCCATTTCGGACCTATCTACTAGATCATCTCCTTCACATATTTTTCTTCCACACTCCTCCTCCTCCTTCTTCGCCTCCTTCTCCACCACATCGTACCATTACAAGAAAGGGGCTCCCAAAGGCAAAAAATCCGTCTCCACCTCCAACACCGAGCATATCCCAGACAACAAAGCCCAAACCAACCGTGACCGCGAGATCGACCCCTACGATTTCTCCGACCTTGAAGCCAAGATCAAACACCAAGCCGACTGGTTGCGTGAAAGCCTGCAGAAGCTACGCACGGGAGGCCGTCTGAGCGCTGAGACAATCGAGGGTCTCCACGTCGAGATCAAGCATGGACTCGGTGGAGAGGGAGGGCAGGGCAAGAAGATGGAGAAGTTGAGGTTGGGGGATTTGGCTACAGTGGTGCCTAGGGGAGGCAGGTTGATGGGCGTTATGGTGAATGAGGAGGCCGTGCGTTTATCACATTTTATCGGCCTTCTACCGTTGGCTATCCTATGGCTTCTGTGCTGTGTACTGACTATCCCCGACTATCTAGCACGTCAAACCCATAACCACATCCATTCAATCCTCGGCCTACTCCCTGACTCCACAACCTGACCCGCAAAACCCATTGCAGCTTAACATCCCCATTCCCCCTCCCACAGCGGAATCTCGCGCCCAATCTCTTGCGGACGCGAAAAAGGAGTTCGAAAAGGCTGGATTGGGGATCCGTGACGCAAGGGGCCAATGGCAGAAGTGGTATCAGAAGGCTAAAAATGAGAAGTTGGTCATCAGGGATGAGCTGGAGAAGGCGCATAAGCGGATGGAGGGCGTAGTGGAGAAGGGCCATAAGACGCTGAAGGAGGTTTTCGATCAGGCTGTTAAGAATATGGAGAGGTAGAGCGAGAGATTGATGTTTGATTCTGCTTGGGTGGGGTACTCCTCAGATAAAAAAGAAATCACAGCTGGTCTGTCTGGATCTGTCGACGGGGGAAGTGGTGTACAGTCAGACTTGCCCTTCAGGTCCAAGGATGAAAATCATGGGATCATCCTACTAATACAGCTCATGCCGACCTGAGAGGGACTGGCTGCTATTCGAGGCCCAATCATTCAATGGGCGAGCATTGAAAGATCTATGACAAAGCACAAGTCATACCTCAAAAACGCTGTGTGAAGCGCCCCCTTTTCCCTCTACCATACGCACTATCCTCTCCCCGCGCCTCCACGATTTCAAATATTTATTTCAACCCTGAAGCACCAAGCCGGCTGTGGGAGGAAGACTCGTACACCAAGACATATCAGCATCTTTCCCCCTTCATCTCAAACCCCGGGTTCAAGAAGGATATCTTGCGAGGAAGTGTGAAGCGCTCAGACAAAGCCATAACTTTGTTCGCTATATCCCAAGTCATTAGGGTCATGAATCTTGACTACCCTCTATGCTTATTTCGAGTTCTCCTTTTATTGTCTTCGATCCTCCTCCCCTTTTCTGCTAACTTACTCTGGCTATTCTATGCCTTCGACCACCAATGAGCCATCGCTATTCCTCTCCCACCGCAGCTGTTTTCTCTAGGGACTGGCTCCCAAAGGCACCAAGCAGGCAAGCACACTTTTTATATACACGAGGCCGCCCAAAACATAGTGCAACTGACGCACACGCACACGCACACGCACACACTCCATCCAGACCATTTTTTCTTATTAAAAAAACACAGTTCCCCACTCCGCTCCAGCAGCAATCTGACACTTTCCAGGAAATAGCCATCATATCTGAGAAACAAAGTAGCTTAGCTTAGCAAGCAAATACGTACGCACATGGTTTGAAGATAGAAGACAGCATATTAATTTCATACCACCGACTGACTCCACATCTCAAACGTCCCCCTTTTCCTCTACAGATATTCGTGTGTGTATGAGTGTATGAGAGAGAGAAAGACGCGGAAATAGAAACACGCCTCCTTACCGCATCAGCATGGGCATGGGCATGGGCATGGGCATGGACGTCTAATTCGCGACACCACTTCCACCTTCTTCTCTTTGGGCGCGGGGGGTGGTGTTGCAGGGGTCCTTCCACCAAGCAGCCCCATCTCCACCCATACAGTATACTCAGGGCTGGAACAATAAGCACAGATACAGAAGCAGATGTAGAGAACCCGATATTCCCGTCTTAACTCGATTAGCAGGGGGACTCACATTTTTTCTTTCCATTTTTTTTGGTTCTTTCAACATAGATGTTGGGAGGTAAGCTATGCACCCCCGAGAGAACGGAAGATAAGGGCAGAAAAGAAAAGCAAATAGGAGATGTGCATGTGGTTGTGCATGTGGGTGTGGATGCGGAATGAGGTCAAAAAGAGTTTCAGACTCGGGCCTGTGGCCTGGACTGTGGCCTGGACTGTGGAACCATACTTACCACAGCAGAATGAGAATGAGAATGAGACGGGGTTTTGCCGCTTAGCATGCATGTTATGGCATATTGCCAATAAAGGGATACGTCGCTTAAATAGCTTAGCTTAGCTTAGAGTAGATATTCGCTGTTATTAAGTAGCGATCGACGATGTCGTCGTCGTCGTCGTCGTCGTGGTAGTGGTGGTACTTATCAAAAGCTTGCTTCCTCGCCCTATCTGCCCTGGCTGCTACGCTGCGTGCGAGGCGTCCTACCCTACATATTCCTACGATACGGTATGATACAATACGGAAACGGGATGCTGGATTCCTGAATGGTGATGATAATGGATCTTTACGATTTCAATGCCTTCCATCTATCTACTACCTACAACCGTGATGTTCAAGCCGCAGCCGCAGCTCCTGCCTGAGGCTACAGCTGAGGCTGGACCCTCACGCGGCGCTGCGGGGTTGACAGCAGGCCGTGGATGGTGGAGAGGAGCTGGTCCTTCTCGCGGGCGTGATAGGTCTCGTTGTTGGCGAGCATCCTGACCACGTCGGCGAGAAAGGCGGGGGGTTTCCTCCTTGCTGGCTGCTCCCCCTCCCCTTTCGGCTTGCGCGTCTCCACCTCGCCCTTGCTCTCGATGGGGGGGTAGTCGCCGCGGACGAAGTCGCGAGCAAGCGCGACGCGGTCGCTGTGCCGGATAGACACAAACGAGCTGTCCGTGGGCGCGGTGTCCAGCCCTTTACGTTCCGTGATGCGATCCGCCGCCCGCTGGGCCAGGCCGCGCGCGATCGCCAGAGTCTGCTCCTTCTCCTGCTCCGACTCGAAGTGGACCAGCTCCTGGCCGCGGTGGAGGCGCTCGGCCAGCTCGTGCGGCGACTCGTAGCCGTGCGGCATCCTCCTCGCCGCCCAGCGGAGCTGCTCTTCGACGCCCGTCACCATGCCGATCTTGCCCGTGGGGATGCTCGGCCAGTCGACGCGCAGATCCGCCAGGCTCAGCTCCTCCGGCACATGGTCGACCCACTCGCGCGGAGGCGGGCCGAGATGAGCCTCGATCTTCGCGTCTGCCTCTCTGCTGGCCGCGCTATCTTCTTCCCTGTCGAAATCTGCATCCTCACGTCGTCGTCGTGACCTGTCTCCCCTTTCTCCTCCTCTGCCACCTCTTCCACCACCACCCCGGCCCCTTCCCCCTGTAGCTCGTAGCATCGCACCCGCCCCTGCAGCCGCAGCGCCACGGCTACGCCGATTGGCCTCTATGCGCGCGCGGACGGCGGGAGCCAGTTCCAGACGTGGTCCTTGGGGTCGCGAGGTGCCGAGGGAGCGGGCGTCGAAGTTGCCGCTGCTGCCGCCGCCGCGCGATGAACCTGGTGAGCTACTAGGGGGGGCAAAGTCCTGGTAAAACCGGGTTATCTTGAGCGGGGTCTCGCCGTCGGGGCGGCTGATGAACTTGGATCGTTGGTCGCGCATCATCCTCCTGGAACCGAGACCCATGGAGATGTCGTCGACTTCCGGTTGTTGAGGTTCGGAGGGAGGCGAGTCGTTGTTGATTGTTGGTGGCATGTGTGCTTCGTCGATTTGTTCCTCTTAGAAAAAAAGAAGAAATCGAGTTAGTCATTCTCACACATCATCGAAGACTGAGGTTGAGGGATGGGGTCACTGACCTTCATCTCGGCACGGTTGGGTGGAGGATGAGAATTCTCGTTGTGATGATGATGGTGATAATGATGCTGCTGCAATGCTGCGCTGGACTAAGGGGAGATCATGTTGCGCGGCCCTGAGAGCGATGCCTGCTTGCCATCTGTACATGACGACGACTGTGACAGAGGATGATGCTCTGGGTAACCAGCTTCCAAGTATCACATGTTCAGTGCTGGACATAGAATAATATGCATAGTCTTTGTATGGTATTGAGGAATTGTAGGCTTGGAGAACGAACTTTGGTCGCGGCTTCCTGTCTGCCAAGCCCCTAAGCCATTTTAGAGCTTCCTCCCTGAAATAGATTAGCGCTGCATCCCAGAACCGAATATTACCCGACTGGGCACGCTAGTCCAATCTGGACTACGGCCAGTGCTTGAAAGTTGTATATCATGATACACTATGCTTGGTGCAGTATACTTGTTATCCTACTCGCAATTATTCTTTGCTTTAGCCTCACTACATCCGCATCCTTTGCTCTCTCTTCAGCTTCACATACATTCCCGATCTATCGTTATTTCTATCATTTAGAGAAAAGCGGTTCACGAAAACCGCGTCACAACCATCTCCAGCGTTAAATTCCTCCAACACCCGTAGATAGCAATTCACGAACCTCAACCGATCTGCACACCATGATCCGCCGTCCTCCAACCACGATCGGGCTGACAGCAGACGACCTTGCCATATTTGAGAAACAATACGCGTCCGGCGAGATCTATGCCCACCACCAAGCCGACACTACCAACGGAGTGAGAACCCAGCGCGCACAACGCCAGAATGGTATTGCGACACCGGCCTCAGCGAGAGACGGTGGAAGTCCGGCGGCTGAAGATGCGGATGCTGAGGAGGTACGGGAGCACGATAGAGGGCAGACACAGATGCAGCTGGACGAAGGGGAGAAGCAGGCGAGAACCAGAGATCAGAGGATCCTAGGCACTACTGGCCGTGTTGATGCTGCTGCCGCGGTGGCTCGTGGGTTTACGGACTCAGGTGGTGAGAGCGGAGTGGCAGGAGGTGGAGCTCAGACCATGGAGCAGCAGCAACAACAACCACAACCACAGCGCTGATCTCCCCTTCGACAATCTAACATACTCAACATCTGCAGACGGAAATTGGATTGGAAAGATACCTGAATATCAAAGCCAGTCGTCATCCATTGCGGTTAAGAATCGTTGTGTTCTCGGATGGAACGACAGAGAAAGGGCTGGATGAGATCTAGATCAGAGTTGGCCAAGCAAGCTGGCAGTCCAGTGGCCATGACATTTGGACATTATTCGCAGGAGTGGAGGACTGCATTACGTATAGCCAAAAGCTGAGACGCAACACGCATCCTACTTGACGCTTTCAGACACCTATTCACCCATGATGCGTTCTTTCAGCATTTAGTCATGATCGCATCTTCCGGCACATGGACTCTTCGATCTCTCTGACCCTACGTTTCGCGAGCATTAGCGCACTTGGATCCACACCCATACCCAATGCAAGATCCGAGACAAGATCCAATCTTCCTGATGGCAAAAATTCAACTGATTGGGGGTATTTCGATGGTAGAAAAGACTGCGGAATAGCTAAGATATCTCAGGCTGCCATCCCCAAGCGAGGCCAGCTCCAGAGCACCTGCTGACCCCAAAACCCTGCTCCTGACACTCCAGTGAGCCAGAAAATATAATGCCAGAATCTCCTTTCTTTTGAACCATCGCATTAACCCCCCTGATCTGTACCTTAACCCGAAACAGTGACACTAATTGTACAATGCAAACGTCGGAATGAATATTAGGAGACAAGGATGTGGGCGATCACCTCATGCGCTTTGGAGGTTGATTATCCATCTCAGCGTAGGCCCACCTCCTCTTAAGCCCATCAGGATCATATACACTGGCCACGCTTTGTTGCCATTGTTTAGGTGAGACGAATACGCCTTGATAGCTGGGTTGTTGCGCTTGAGATGTGTGCTCGTGCGGCTGCGGTGCCGGTTGCGGGTGTGGGGCAGAGGTGACCGTTCCTCCGCCAGAGCTTGAATATTGCGTCATGTAGGGGTTGGAAGTGGATGGCGAAATCGGAGTGTGGGTCTGTTGTGTTACCACTGGAAAATTCATGGCTGGAGTGGTTGCGGTTGCGCTGGGTGGAGGTGCCAATGCTGCTTGTGGGATGGAAAATGCCGTGTTCCATTGATGGAAGATTGGGGATGGATTCCATTGCGTCTCATCAACACTGGGCATTCCAGACTGAGAGTATGCCTGAGCGTAGTTGGTCATTGAATGGGTCCCGCTGTTTGACGGCGCACCGATGCCGCGGTTATGCTGCGAAAGAGGTGAGTCAAACCCGGAATCTCGTGAGATAGCCGAGATGGGAGGGGTTATGGTTTGTAGAGGATAGGCTTGGGTTTGGGTGTGGATCCAAGTGCGCTAATGCTCGCGAAACGTAGGGTCAGAGAGATCGAAGAGTCCATGTGCCGGAAGAT
>QQTW01001679.1_pt1 | contig 15717 bp, 16 predicted proteins | sample 1904831 | NCBI WGS metagenome assembly QQTW01 (sample SAMN09435610, study PRJNA476489) | Subsurface metagenome, whole genome shotgun sequencing project. | reverse complement strand
CTCCAAGCAGCCGTGCCAAATCCAACTCGTTGCTGCAAGGTGTCGCAACACTCCTATCTCAGACGTAACGAGCTTTCCTTCCGTGGTATTCCGGCCAACATATGAGTATCCCGACGATGGCGAATGACAATTGCACCAGTGACGTCGAGTCTACGAACGGGAAGGCCAGGGTGGGCACGGCCTGCGAGCTGATCAACCCGACCAGAAGAGAGACGAGGATGGTAGGTAGGTGAAAGCAGCGTGCGTTTTTTCGCGGTGAGGCGGATCCATGGCGTCTATATCTCTTTTCTTAGAACTACGAGGTGGGAATCAAAGCAGGATAAATGCTGAGCGGAAGAGGTAGGCCCAAGTGTGAGGGGCAATGCTTCTAAATACCGCTACGATCAAGTCCCCGCCATAATCTCTACCCTACAAGGCAGACCGTCGCTAGGACCGCCACTAATAGCTTGGTAAGCTCTCTCGCCAGCCACTGTCTTGGGTCCCCTTCTCGGGTATAGCGTGTCCCACTCCTCATAGACGGTCTTGACATCAAATTCCCGGACCGTCATCACAATCGCCGCCTTCATCTCCAACATTGCCAATTCCTGGCCGATACAGTTGCGGGGCCCGAACTCAAAGGGTCGCCAGGCGCCTTTGACAGGATAGAGGGGATCACCGGGTGCAACGAGCCATCGATCTGGGATGAAATCATCGGGAGAGGGCCAGTAGGCTGGGTCGCGATGGATGGCTTGGTGTATGGACCACACGAGACAGCCCTCCGTGGGGTAGGACGTTCCGTCCTCCACGACTGCGAATCCAGTCTCACCGGCACGAGTGCTGGACACGGAGGGAAAGAGTCGAAGAGTTTCCTTGATGACGGCAAGAGTGAAAGGTAGCTGGCTGAGAAGATGCGGGTTTTTGGCGATGGCAGAGGCTGCTTCGGCGGATGGACCTAAGACGGAGTCGTGCTCGGCGCGGAGGCGCTGCAAAGCAGAAGGACATGTGGAAAGGCAGTGGAAAATGTGGCATATGGAGCTGCTTGTCGTGTCGTGGCCAGAGAAGAGGAACAATTTGATCTGACCGATGACTATGGTCTTGAACAACGGGTCGAGAAAATCTTTGCTCGTCGCCTCCTTCAAATACTCCTTCAAAGCAAGATCTATGATGGACTTGCTGTGCTTGACACTGTCCACGCCATCTCTCTGGCTCGCGAAGCGTTCTTCCAATTCTCGGGTGACATAAGAGTTCATAATCCGCGTGTTGTACCAGTGCATTATCGGGCGCACTGGATGCCACCTTTGCCAGATATTGAGTTCGGTACCATACGACAGCCACGGAATCTGTCTCCGCAGCGCGGAAACCATGGGGTTATCGCCCCTTTGCGAGTCGAAATTGGTATTACTAGTGTTCACAAGCGAATCAGCATTTGGATCAGCCGGAGAAAATTGTGGCAGACGGCACTGCATCCAAGATTCTTGGGGGATATTCACATACAGCACAACTTTTCCAATGATATCCATTGTAAGGTTGTCCGTCAGCTTCTTCAGAGGGAAGATTTCCTGGCGTTCCGCCCTCTCCCGCAAGATTTCAACAAAAACTGTTGCTTCTCTGATTATCTCTGGTACAAGCGACGTAAGATGTGCGGAGCTAAAACCAGGGTTGAAGATGCCGCGCCATGTCTTCCACATTGGACCGTCCATCGAGACAAGATCAAAGTCGCCGGCTATGGGCCTCATAAATTCGCGCATGGCAGGGAACTTTGGAAGCGAGTGTTCCTGCGTGACTTGGAAAGCGGCTGATGGAGAAGCCACGATGAGCATCGGAGCGATGTACGGCCAATTGTCAATATAGAAGACAGGCCCAAGGTGTGGAAATGCTCTTTGCAGCTCATGGGGAAAGTATTGGGGGTGCACATCGAATGGAAGGGTCTCGACGACCTCTTTCACCGCAAGCAAGCTGCCGAGCAGGGGATTGTAAGGAGTGATAGACTAGCAGATCATCAGCAACAACAATTTCTACTCAAGAGCGAAACGGAACGGCTCACGAGTCCCTGCTTCTTGAGCGCCATCATCCTTCGCCGGACCTTGAGGAGTATGCCGTGGAGTCTGATAGTGCCGTAAGTGAGGTTTCTGGCAACGTGGGAAACTGTCAAGAGAGTTGGATGGTGATTGAAGCGGAAACAATTGACACGTCCTGAGAGCACCACGGTAGCCGCAAGCTCGAAGTCGAAGTAGAGCAAGACTATGCTGTAGATTTTAATCAAGCACTACCAGACCTTCTCTCGCGATTTTTAAGCATCTCAAATCTTTCTTTCTGGATGAACAGGATGGAGCCTGGGCATGTTCGTCATGTTCCGCTCATACGATCGCCTTCCTCGGTAGAGGCAGCCCGGGGTCGTCTTCCTTCATAAACCAAGTAATGCACCGCGAACATGATCTCCCAGCTGTGCTTTCCATAATCGTGTCTCGTTGCAGATGTACATTGCGCCGTTCTCGCCAAAGCAAAAGTTGGCCACGCCACCATGGACGAGGATCTTGCCGATGAGGACACCGCCTGGATTCCATACGTTGATGCCATCGCCACAGCCACTGTACACATTGCCTTCAGTGTCACATTTGATGCCGTCAGGGCAGCCAGAGTCTGCAAAGGCGAAGAGGCGTCGATTCGTTAGAAAAGGTCCTGGATTATGGAAATAAGCTGGAGGGGGCAGAGAAGAAGGTGGGCAGACTGGACACCTACCGTATTTGGTCTCCAGTATCTCGAAAGCGTAGATACTTGCCCTACCTGTCTTGTCGAAGGGTACATCCTTTGCACCGTGAATAGCACCAGTGTCGGTGACGTAGAGTAATTTTAGGTCAGGGGAAAAACAGAGTCCATTCGGGCGGACAAACTCATCGGCCAAGGCGCGTACGCTTCCGTCCTCAGGATCGTATCTGTAGACCTGACTTGGTAATTCTGGCTCCGGTCGGATTCCCTGGTGATAGCCATAGCAGGGATCGGTGAACCAAATAGTTCCATCGACAGGATGCACTACCACATCATTGACCGAGTTGAACGACCGGCCATGGAAGGATGTGATCAGATTTTGTGCGCCGTACGGTGGTTCGGGATTGGCGACGTAGACTAGACCGCCAGGAGGAGAGCCTGATTTGTTTCCTTGTGAGCAGAAGAGAAGGCCGGACTTGTAATTGACACCGCCGTTCGCCATGACCAGACCTGCTGGCGTAGCGTCCTCGCGAATAGTCTTTGTAGGATCACCTTCGTCGTATACTCGAGTGACGGTGACCTTCTTAGCTGATGTGGAAGTATCCGACGGACCGCTGGGAAGAGGTAATTGGTTTGATGTTACGAAAACTGATCTTGTCGGTTCGTGGTATATGCATGCTTCATGAAAAGTGGCGAGGTCATCGGCATCTTCTTGGAGGAGAACGATGGTAGGAGATGGGCCGAGGATGGCAGGAAAAGTGTGGTGATGAGATTGGAACGACACGATATTGGACGTTGACATATCGGATGCAGTACGAGGGCAGGTTTGGATTATGATGATGACGGATCTCAGGATTGATCAGTCTTAGTCGGCCACTCGTTCCTGGTCTTCGTTCACGCGCCTAGATGCAGGCCAGTAACAGTCGCTTCTACAGCACGATGGTTTACCCAAGATCGTGATATATTACTTGCTTGGGATATCATCAATGGCAGGGGCTGTTTTAGGTCCACGTCAGGCGCAAAATCTGTGAGTTCGTCAACACTTCGTGGTCGACTTTTCTCCCACCTCAATGTCGTTACTCCGATCGAAGGTCTAGCGAGAGTTGCATTGTTGTCAGGGGTCTTCTTGGCGTTGGGTCACGTGCCAAGAACACCTTCCCTTTTTCCCCGCATGCGTTGAGCTAACTAGTTAGTCGTGTGCTTCTCGCATTGAATAGGCTGCATCGTGCTCTGCTCAATTCCCTCATTGCATTGGTGACCTATTTCAAGTACAATTTGTGAGCTTTCTGATCTTATTCTTCTTTTTCTGCAGCCTATCTAGCATGATCAAGCACTAGACGCTCGGGACTGGTCATGGCACCTCTCGGTCGAGCTCTCGTCGTTGCTTTGGGCTTGTGCGTCTCCGTCCCAGCAGTCGCTGTAGCTTCCGATTCTCAAGATCTGTTTCACAACCTCCCACACCAGGCCGTCGAGCTCTCTCATCAGCCACCGAGGCCTTTTCAACCCTGGACACGGTTACGTGACGCTATCATACACAAAATATGGGGTCCTGTGCTCGTGTCTAGGAGCCGGTCGCCACACCTACCTCCTCACTCCTCGACAACGTCAACCCCGTCGACTTTACGTGCGCGATACGGTGGTGATGTCGTGCTCAGGTTCAAGGTCAAAACTGCAGAAGAGGTACGAGCCCTTGCTCAGGCCGCGGATACCCTCTACTTGGACGTCTGGGAGTCTGCGCATGATTGGGTGGACATAAGGATGGCCAAAGATGTTGTGGAGCCTTTGCTTGGACTGCTTCCAACCTCGCTGCACAACGCCCACTCTCCGCTGATGCATGATCTTGCACAAACGATATTCGAGTCGTATCCGGCTGGATCGATTGCCCAGAAATCCTCTGTGCCCTATAACCCTCACCAGGGCTTTACCGCATCATTAGATCGTGGGGCCTCTGATGGCAAGGAGTTATTTTTCAAGGACTACCAGCCTCTTTCCGTCATAGTTCCATGGATGCGTCTGATGGCTTCGCTGTTTCCATCTCATGTGCAGCTGATCAATATTGGTATGTCCTATGAAGGTCGCGATATACCGGCATTGCGCATTGGAGTCCGTCAAGCTGACGACACCGAACCTTGCGAACCTCGGCACACGATTCTGATCTCTGCTGGGTCTCATGCCCGTGAATGGATATCGACTGCCGCGACCAGCTATGTAGCTTACTCTTTGATTACCCGTTATGGAAGGTTCCCGGCTGTTACCAAGCTCATCGATAAATTTGATTGGGTCTTTATTCCCACGCTCAATCCTGACGGCTATGTCTACACGTGGGATCACGACAGGCTCTGGCGAAAGAACAGACAACAGACAAGCATTCGCTTTTGCCCTGGCGTAGATCTTGACCGCACGTATGGCTTCCAGTGGGATGGTGACGCCACCAGAAGCAATCCGTGTTCAGAGAGTTATGCTGGCGATGGTCCGTTCGAGGGCGTGGAAGCTCATCGACTCGCTCTGTGGGCGCAGAACGAGACACAGCAGAATAACGTGAAGTTTGCCGCTTTTGTCGATCTGCACTCTTATTCTCAGGAGATTCTCTACCCGTATTCTTACTCCTGTGACGAATCACCACCGACCTTAGAGAATCTGGAAGAACTTGCGATCGGCCTGGCTAAAGCAATCCGATTGACCCACAATCAATGGTACGGCGTCACTTCCGCATGTGAGGGAAGTACAATCGCTTCGATGCAATCTGCGAAGGATCTTTGGCCAAGAATGGAGCCTAGTGGTGGGAGCGCCCTTGACTGGTTCTATCATGAGCTAGAGGTCAAGTATGCCTATCAGATCAAGCTGAGAGACACAGGCAGTTACGGATTCTTGCTACCCAGCAATCACATTCTGCCTACCGGTCAAGAGATGTTCAATGCAGCCCTGGACCTGGGTAAGTTTCTGCTGAGCAACAAGGGCATTGAGCTGGCGGATCAAGATTGGAAAGCAGAATACTTCACGTCTACGTCACAAATAAAACCATCGGCAATCCAGCAGGAGAGAGAGGGTTCAGAAGACCCTAAGGATATCGTTGACAAGGGGTACGAGAGCGATGACCTCAGCACGGAGCTCCGCCGCAAGCGCAGAAGAAAATGATCACCAGCGGCCGCGCAGGGGGTTCATCGCTCACTTCTTTGTATTTCATCATTCACCCCAGATATGTCACATCACCTCAAAAAGTAAGCAAGGAGTCTGGAGGTTAGCCAATGATGCAATGGGAGGAACGCTCTATATACTGGGTGAAATTGAGGTTTAGCGACAGCAGTGCTCAATCATGTACTTCATCCTGATCCTGTACAATCGAAATATACTTCTCTTTTCGAGCTCCGTTTGCGAGTTGAGTGGTTCGCCTTTCCTCGTTCAGCTATACCGCGTCACACGATGCAAGGACCTACCACCACTGTTAATCCCATCGGAAATTTTCTTGTTAGTTGCAATGCCTTCGCATTCCGATACTCTGTCTATGGAAAAACACTCTCCTGTATTGAGCTCTGGCTATTTTCACGTGCTATGAGTACTAACAACGGGTTTGTCGCATTCTCCATGCGGCTAACACTCATACTAATGGACAGGCATGAGAGTCATGAGGTACGTATCGGTATTGATGGTTACATACCCTATTTAGTGTTGTTGCCTCCAGGTTATTTTTGAGATATCCATGCCAAGACCAAGACCAAGCTAAGTGGTGCGGCTAGTCTCAAACCGGGAAAACAATAATACTCCATTTAGTGAATCGATTGCCATCCGCCTCAGACGGTAGCCATGCCTAATCATGCTTGATGTATGGCCTGCAGTTGCCTCGAAGCTCGACGACTGTTGATCCACATGCTTTCTCTTACAATTCCTTGACGATTTGACGGCTTTTATCCCGGTCCGCCATGGATCACAATGAAAATGCAGTATGTCCGACAAACTTATCTTGTCCCATTGTATGAAGCGGGATGGGCTGAGTTGACGCATTCCAGTTTGTATCCTTACTTCCTCAGCCAACTCGAAGTCAGTCCCCTGACAAGAATCTTGTCGAGATGTCTGCATCTGCGAACAATGCTCGCCGCCCGGGGACGATGCTACCACCGGCGCCCATGCGCAAGCATGCCCTTTCCAGCAGCCGTATGCTCCTCCTATCCATTTCCTCACTTATTTGACATCTCTTGAGCAGTTCCCGAACCAGCGCCCAAGAGACGAACGTTGGTAGAGGCGGCAGGAGAGCCGATCATGAAGAACCAGCCTGCACCTCCTTCGTCGAGGACAGTCACTCCTGCTGCCAGGGCTACAGCGAACGCCGGACCGGGTCGTAACTCGTCTTTGTCGTCTTCGTTCTCGTCTCGATCGAACTCCTCCGCTTCAAGAAGTACCTCCAACAGTTCATTCTCCGCCAGCGTGGGACCGGGCGTGCGACCCCAGTCGCTTCAGAATCTGGGGCGCCCCAAGAGTTCCATCGCGCACAATCGCACGTTATCAAAGACAGGCTCGTTGAGGCCCGCTACATCACTAGGAACACATGATAAATCAGGGGAGGATCCCAAAGCCAAGAGTATGTCAATCCCAATGACACCTTTGCCGGAATCTTTGCGCCCGAGCAAGACAAGGAGGCCGTTTTTCCATCCTTCGTCCCCTGAGAAAACACTGATCAATGGTTGCCCCAATCCCGTCTCACGCATGAATGTCACCCGTGATGTATCCCTGTCCACCGCAATGAAATGCCTTAGTCTGAGATCGGGCTCTGAGGATCAGCCTGCCCAAGAGCAGAGTCCAAGCAGACTACCCCGGCCTGTGACCCCTGCTCCTAAATTTGCTGCCCCATCTCCTATTCCATCATATTCTATCAGACCGCAAAGATCCCCCAAGAAATTTAAGCAGTTTCTAACCAGAGATTCCAATACACCAGCATGGGATACCCAGGAACAGTACGAAAACATGGAACGCATGTGGAGTGACATCTACGCAAAGTGGAACCAGACAGCCAACGACACTGTGGATATGAAGGAATCGATCAACATCTATAAGTCAACCAGTACGTCTTGCCCCGAGATCCGTAAGGCGCTTCAGGCCCTTCTTTCTTCTGGCACCAAACCACAAACCGTAGCCCAATTAACGTTTCTTTTCGTGTGTCTAGTTGCTGAGCTGGAGAAGGCCCGTTCTGAACTCACCGAGACCAATACGTGTTTACGCAGCGAACTGGACACTGCACGATACCGAATATCCGAGGCGGAGCGGATCAAGGAGATTGCCTCGCGTGACCATGATATCGAGCTGGATGACCTTGGCCGGCAACATAGGATCGAGATGGAGAACTTGAAGCAAGATGCGAGACAGGATCTTGAAAGACTGAAATCCGACCATAGGGAGGAACTAAGAGAAGTCAAGCGAAGTTTGGAAAACGAGCTGGAACAGGAACGATCACAACGGATTCAGGCTGTGGGTCAGCTATCCACCCAAGGTGCGTTGGACAAACAACGACAGGCACTAGAGGTGGACGCCAAAAACCAAGAAATCAGAGTTGCCAGATTGGAAAGTGAACGGATCGCAGCGGATCTGGAGAGGGAGCGCGCCCTTGCTGTGGACCTACGTCAGAACCTGTCGAATGCTGCTTCGAACGTTGTCAATATGGAAGCCGCTAGACAAGCTCTTCAAGCAAAGATCGACTACCTCGAATCTGACAGCAAGTCACAGTCGGAAGCATATGCGAGTATGGAGCGGCAGATGCGAGAGGCTATCGAGGAAGCTCGAGAACTGCAGGAGAAGTTAAGGAAGGAGGAGAGCTCAAGGCGGAAGCTACACAATCAGGTTCAAGAATTAAAAGGCAATATCCGCGTCTTCTGCCGGGTACGACCTACTCTGAGCACAGACGCTGCAGATGAACAGGCAAAGATTGCTTTCCCCGATGACGGAGAGGATGCTAAAGAGATTGACGTGCGAGGACCGGACGAGAAAAGTAGCCTGGGAACGGTAACGACAAAGAAATATCCCTTTGCGTTTGATCGAGTCTTTGGCCCTGGCTCTCAAAATCAGCAGGTTTTCGAAGAGATCAGTCAGCTCATTCAGAGTGCTCTTGATGGCTACAACGTCTGCATCTTCTGTTATGGGCAGACTGGCTCTGGGAAAACCTATACCATGTCTTCAGAAGATGGTATGATCCCTCGAGCCGTGCACATGATTTATGACACTGCACAAGGGCTCGAAGAACGGGGCTGGAAGTATAGAATGGAAGGAAGCTTCGTGGAGGTATACAATGAGAATCTCAACGATCTTCTCGGACAGTCGGACGACTTTGACAAGAAGAAACACGAGATTCGGCACGACATGCAGACTTGCAAGACCACCATCACAGACATCACATCTGTCGGCCTGGATTCACCAGAAAAGGTAGAGGAGATCCTTGCTCAAGCCATGAGCAACAGATCCGTTGCCGCCACCAAAGCCAACGAACGATCGTCACGCTCCCACTCGGTCTTCATCCTCAAACTGTCCGGGCACAACAACATCACAGGAGAGAGGAGCGAAGGGACGCTGAATCTCGTGGACCTGGCAGGCAGTGAGCGTCTCAGCCAAAGCAAGGTCGAGGGCGCACGTCTGAAGGAGACCCAGAATATCAACCGCAGCTTGAGCTGTCTGGGGGATGTGATTGGCGCGCTGGGTCAAGGAAAAGACGGAGGACATATACCATACCGGAACAGCAAGCTGACCTACCTGCTGCAATTCTCGCTGGGGGGAAACAGCAAGACCTTGATGTTCTGCATGATCAGTCCCTTGCAGGCTCATCTAGGGGAGACGTTGACGAGTTTGAGGTTTGCCACCAAGGTACGTCTTTGCATTACCGTGAGACGGTGTAGATGATGAATATTGACGCGCTCTTAGGTACACAACACGCACATTGGCACGGCGAAAAGGCAGGCGAAAAATTGAATGGGATTGGATACCGTTTCCGTGGGCGCCGGCTCTGGGTCTGAAGGGCGACAGCTGCTGGCAAACGTGGAGAACTTTGGTCCCACCGGCCTCACTGATGAGGGATGATGGAGCTCGCATATCGTAGCCGCTACTTAGACAAGTGGCAATCTGTCGCGAGCAGTCCTCCTGCCGCTCTACTGTGTCGCTGTCCACATGATCCATTGCTTGTGAAGAGTCTGAAGCGTCCAGTCGCCAACATAGGTTTGATCGATTCTCTCCTGCACATGGTTGCCAAAACGACTTATTTTCTAGCGACTACCAGCTCTGACATGAGACTTCCTGTGACAAACGTGATGGCCCGTCGACAGTTAGAGACTCTATTGATGTGTATACATATATGCTTGTGCCAAGCACTTCTACGCTTGCCGCCGATAATCCCATACCTATCAGTGCATACTCCATACAGCATACTAAAGCAATCAGCTTTCTTGTGCTCCGTGGTCCCCAAACACCCAAAGTAAGTATACAGCCGACAATACCAGCGTCGACAAAACAAGAGACGTTCAATCGCCATAGAACACACCGAGCCATCCAAATCTCCAACGCCGATCGAAGGTTCGAGCCCTTCATCCGTGCGCTCCGACATCAACGCGTAAAGAAAGGACTCTGGACCACAATGCACACCAATCCACCGACTCCAAAAGCTGCCGTAAATCCAACGGCGACCCACCCAACCACGGGCGTATAGGCCGTGACGACCAAGCCCATGACGACAAAGGCCGCAATGACCAGCCCATACAGCACCAAACACGTCAACGAGGCGTAACCCTGCATCACCCGCGTTCTCCGCCGATCGAGCCCATCCCAATCCCGGACGGCGTGGCCCTGGAAGAAATTCAGGAGCGTGGACGCCAGACAGGCGAACGCGAGCGCGAGGAGGAAGAGCACCCAGCTGACCGACATGTACGTCTGGACCAGCGGTTTGCTCCAGAAGAATCTGGGATCCTTGAAATCCGAGAGGATGTAGCTGAAGGTGACCGAGGCGCCGAGGGTGGAGAGCGCAATGACGATCTGGAAGAGGGCTTTGAACCACACGGCCACGGAGGCGCCGGAGTGCTTGGTGATGGACTTCACGCGCGGGAAGCAGGAGTTGTACTCGTGTGAGGCTATGGAGTCGATGTCGTGGGCTGTGCTTCGGGGGTAGGGCTGGGAAGATGGGTTTGGGGTTGGCTTGGAGAGGGGGGCGTCTGAGAAGGACATCTTGAGCTGGGGAAAGCTTGCGGGTAGTGTTTGAGAGGGGGCGTTGGGAGAGAAGAAGAAGAAGGAGAGGAGACGACAGCGAGGATTTGATCAAAGACTGCATCGCTTCGCTTGCTCTTACCATGTCGGCCTCAGGTGCGGTGACGGGGAAGGCAGCAGGCCACCAGCAGCAGGCCCCCGGCCGCCCTTCGCAACTCGTGTGATTCGAGGTCATGTGGAAGTCCAGCTTCTGCCTGCTGCGAATTGGCCGTTGCTTGCATCCAGACAGGATGAATGTCTCAATGCGAGCAGCAATGTCTTCATTTTTCTTGTCGTCTCGTTGCTGGTGCGCTGCCTGTTGAGGTTCAGCCCCGGCCGTACAGCTCCAAAATGGTCGACAATAAGGTCAGAAATAGCGTTTTACACAATGGCCAAAACTGACCTCACCACGTGCCATTTCTGTTTCCTCAACTGAACAACTACTGTTTTATCCTAGCCTGCGGCGGTGCAGTCCTGCGCTCGTCTTGGCCAGTCTGAACGCGCCTCGAGCAACTCGAGCACCCGGCTACACGTACTGGAAGCATTCTGCCCACCCTCCCACACAACAAAACAAGAAGAAAACAGGAAAAGCATCGCGAATGTTTTTAGACAAACGACACCTGCGGGATTCTTGAAATTCCATTAGTTGACGATTCACCTCTGGTGGGGAGGTGGTCTTTTCCCGACTAGCAGGGCCTACATTACAACGTTAGACTTGTTCGAGAGTAATAAGGATGGCCACTTGCTTGTACAGCGCCTAAATCACTCGACCAAAGTGTCACTTTTATTGAAACGAAAGCGTTGCCATTTTGCAACACTTGACTTAGATAAATCTTGCGGCAGTTTGGGAGGGGAGAATGACGCGTCATTGTTGTGAGTTATGTACTACAAGTAGACTATCGAGCTATGAGAGTGCTATTTGACGGCTCACCTTCATCCTTTCCTGCAACTTCGATCTCTAGCGATAGTCCTACATGACTTGTAGAGGCTTCTCCTCGACGCATGAGGTCGGATATGTCTGGGGCCTGTTGATCACAGCTGTGCTTCAAGAAGGCGATGTAGGAGTGGGTTGTAACATTGTGTCATGCCAGGTTGACGCGAAAGATAGAGAGCAGGTGCAGGCCGTCTCGTCGCCCCAATGATGACAGGTATGGCAGAACGTGCATCGTAGCTTTCCAATCGATCTTCTTGCGACATTTGATCTGACTCACCGAGATTGCTGTACCTCTCCTCGAAACTGGACAATTTTTTTTTGGCGCGCGCCAGGGATTGGCACTGGCGCCACAAGATGCTGAGGTCTAGACACTGGTATGTTGACGCAGTCTGTCTACTTCCTGCCAAACCTTCGTTGATTTGGTAGCACAGGTTTACCCCTATGTCAAAGTCTTGCGGATCGAAATTAGCAGCTAGAGCACTTCATTGCCTTCCCCCTCCAGATACTATGGGCCTCTGCTGATGTATCACATAGTATTAAGCGTAGGATGAACGACCACCAACATGCTAGAAGTGACATAGCAGACGGGAAAGGACCTGTGAAACATTCGACCAAAACGCCCTCACTGTACATCCCTAAGAGAACAGGTCGTCTACTCAACAAGCTCTCTGACGTCTCCATCTCCTATTGCAATGTCCGGCATGTGGGCGACATCGTCGTTCTCAGATTTCGATGGGTCCTCTTCTATAAATCTGCCCGAATCCGTAGCCTTGCCATTTTCCTGCTCCCTTTCTTGGATCCATGTTTCAATCAACCTTGCGTGCTCTTCCTTTGATGGGTTTCTGTACGAGGTGTATCGCCCAGGTAAGGGGTTCTTCTCGCTGGAAATCTTCATGCCGCCTACGAGTGCAAGTCAACAACTGAGCCATTGAACACCGCATTTGCTTACCACTTACCTTCCTCTTTGATTTGATAATCAATTCGAACAACGTTCATCATCTTATCCCCAACAAATCGTTTAGTCATGCGGACCATATATCCGTATGTTTCATTCGACGGCGAGTACCCAATAGTCGTCAAACCGCCAGGACTCCGCATCTTGTCTATGAGATTGACATCGAATGTCGTGTCGGGATGTGAAACTTCACTGAATACAATCTTCAAGCCGTTCTCTTTGTCCTCAAACGGCTTCATGCTCTTTGAACAATCCAATTCAAGAGTTTTTGTTTCCTGATCCCAAGCATAGCTCGGCATAACGCTGTGAATCTGCAATTCAATCGGGCAGTACTCAACATGGAAGCCTCCAAGTCGATAGTCCATATAGGATTCGTAGCTGAAATTGTCAAATGTGTTTGGAACCGTGATCCACTGCGACTGTGGACGCGGATTCTTCGTTGCGAATGGATTGTAGTTGGGATTTAGAATGCGGAAGATCTCATCCGCATCAACACGTGCGTACTCATCCGGGCCGATTTTCCGCAGACAAACGCAGTGAAACCCTTGACCAGCGTCGACCACAACTCCAAAGAATTCAGGTTCCCTGCTGCCAGGTACTTCAATCAACGGCAAACCAATCTCGAGGCCGCTTTGCGTCACTTCAAAACGGCCGTATATTGCTGGAATATCGTAGTCATGGAATGAGGCAAACTCTGCTGGAGCACGTGCAAAGAGGTTACGGACAGAGGTATGAGATTTTTCTGTTGCTGTCCAAAGAAATATGCTTCTGTCATTGGTCTTCTTGATGATTTCGTGCTGCAAGCGGAGGAACGCCCGTTCACCTTCGCCGTACAAAAGTGGCATTTTGATGTCAAAGAGTCCGAGCAAGCAATAAGCCAGATCTTCTACACGAGTAGTTGTCCGTTTTGCTGCCCAATTCATTCGTTCGGCCACGAGAGTTCTTCCAACGTTTACTCCAAGTAGAATCATTGAGGAAATGTCCGTATTTCTTGCAATTGTCTGGCACAACTCTCGCTTCGTTCCAATGCGTCTCCAATCCCTGGTGTAGAAGATAGCATTTCGAGGTGCAATCAGTTCTTGGAGTGTCCATCCCCTGGTAAACCATCTAGCGTTGGTGAATGTCTTTGTCCAAGCATCGTCATTCTGCCCGTCATCGGTCCATCCAGCTGGAGGTGGCTCTGTGACGTCTGCTAAATAGACATAACAAACTTCCGCCTTCTTATACAGCCTGAACATAGAGTTGATAGTCTCCGAAATTTCAGCGCTTGAAGATTTGTCTATGTTGCAGGTGTCGACCCAGATGTAGTCCAGTCCATCGTCGAGTGCTTGCTGTGCTGTGAACTTGACTTTGGCGAATTCGGGACGCTGATGAGCAAGCTGAGGTGAGGATATAAGGTCAGAGAAGACTACCTCTTTTTCGGTCCAGGTATGAGAGAGGATGGCATACTTTGGAATGATCCGTGGATCATCGATCTCCTTGAACTGAAGTGTTCGGGCATCCAAGAGTCGCATTGCGAAGGGCTTACGCTGATCGTGAGTAAAACGTCAATCAAACAAATGGATAAATCGCTCTCTTCGGGCCGTGACTGTTCGGCCTGTGGCTGTCAGGCCCGGCGGCTAAGCGAAGCCTTCTCTGTCCTGCGGACACAGTCATCCTTGCGTGCCGGGACAAAAAATGCTGAGCTGAAGCTGCGCCTTGCGAGAGAACGCGCGCCCAGCGCCAACGTGTTTGGATAATGCTTGGAACAGCAATCTGACGGGATACGGAGATGTGCACCAAATCCTGTGTCGGTGCTAGTCCAAAAAGGACAAATTTAACATCATGACATTTGATTTCATGCCCTTACAGATGGCGTTAGAGGAAGTGTCCCCCAAAGATCCCCTGTAGCTTAACTACATTGGGCCTTAGTTCTAGGTACTCCAGGCAAGCGTTGTGGACACCGCAGCTTAGATCTTCGATATCTCCGGGCATCGTTGCTAGGAGCAACGGAGTGTAAAAGCTAGCGTCATATGAAAATAGTGCCATTTATGACAAGCGCCAACACGGGATTTGGTGCACGCCTCCGCACATGATCTGGGTAATTACTACGCGCTGACCCTCTGAATGCAATGTCTGCCATCCGCAAACCTGCGAAGAAGCGTCGACTGAATCTCGCAGCAAAGTCCATGAAGTTAAGTCAGACCCTGATTTGGCTTACTTGAAGCGGCATGGGAGCCAATCAGAAGGGGCAGTCAAGGTCGGTCAGTTTTGGTTAAGCCATAGCTGAAAAGTAATGTGCCAAGCAAAATCCGTTGCAAGTTCGGGAATTTTGCGCAGTGAGGTACGATACGTTACGCTGGAGTGAGCGCGGTGCCCTGTCGACCTCGCACAACCTGGAGCGACCAAAATCATTATACAGTATTGCAAGATTTCAAGACAAAGTCTGCATGATAAGAGCTGCAGGCTTATCACCCGCTAAGCCGGTTCCGAAGTATTCCAGGATAGAGAGCATTAGGACGCAGCCACGGGATTGGCTGGTTGGCTGAGGGTAATTTGGCCAGTGAGTCAGCCAAAGGTTTGCACAAATCATGAATTTGGTGTGTTGCACGAACTTTTTGAAAGTTCGAATTATAATAGTGTGCGGCACAATCGAGAGCATGGCATCGTGGAATCAATCAATGCCTGACTAAGATGTCCTTGGGAATCAGTAATGTATCCACTCGCCTCAGCCTTTCTGTTGGTATCTTCGTCGTCCGCTGATTCTCTCAACACCGGCAGCGACCCTTGCGTAGCTTCGTCTGCTCTCTCGATATGTAGGGAGTGGTCGACACTTGAAGCCTCATGGTGACTCGAAATAGGCTGTGCCACCTCTTGGCTATTTGGTTGATCCGACATTTTGATATTGTGTCGAGGTACCTTAACCACGCAACATTACCAGTGGCTTTGGAAAGGCTGA
>QQTW01001678.1_pt1 | contig 15719 bp, 17 predicted proteins | sample 1904831 | NCBI WGS metagenome assembly QQTW01 (sample SAMN09435610, study PRJNA476489) | Subsurface metagenome, whole genome shotgun sequencing project. | reverse complement strand
AGTTCGCCGATTGCAAGTGTGCCTGTGTTTGGAGAGGTGCGTTTGGGTGTGCGTGGGGGTTGAAGGAGGGCTTTTGCGGCGGAGGAGAAGAGGTCTGTTGCTGTTGGGCTGGGAGCGGGATCGGAGCGTCTAGGCGTGGTGAGTTTGTCCGGGGTTCTGAAGGTTTTCCCTGGCAAGGGTGATGGGGTCGTGGGTCGGTTATTAGGGTCGGGGAGGTCGTCTTCAAAGAGGTGTGCCAGATCGTCAGGTGGTGGGCAGTTTTCTTTGTCGGCTTGATCCACCATTGTATCCGTGCTCCTGTTGTGCATCTGGTCTGCTTTGGCCTGTTTGTGTCGCTCACCCGCGTTGGGAGAACGGTCTTGGAGGGCTTTGATTTCTCCACTGGCGCGAGGAGAGGGGAAGAGGAGGCGGCGAGTTGGCTTAGGGGTTAGGTCGTCGATTTCGATAGGGCTGTGTTGGGAACCCATGAAGCGGGCTGGACTGGATTGGATGGCGCGTTGCAAGGCTGCTGTGGCTGCGGCATTGCTCATAGGATCGCTTGTCTTGGTTGTTGGTTCAGACTGCATGCTTGCTGCTCTGGGTCTCTGAGACGGAATTTGTTGTTGCTGACCGTTGTCATCCTCTTGCGGATTGTCTTCCGCTGTACCTGAGGGTGACGATTCATCCGCTGTCATTGTCGACGCCTGCCCTTCGGCATTGGTAGACGGCCCCTCTGATGTGGAGTTGGCTTTTGATTTTCGGGTCGTATATTTCCTTCTCGGTTTGTCTTTGCCATCTTTGTTCCACTTCTCCTTGGGACGCATGCATTTGCTCTTGTTGAGCCAGAGACCACAAGCTGTGGAAATTTAGTACCATTCACACTGAGAATCAATAAGTACGTACGGTTGCAGAGGAGAATCTCCGTAAAACCAGCATCACTGGGTAACAGAGATCTCTTAATAATTCTGAATAAAATGATGTTGCCATTTTGATCCGTCTCCAACGTCTCCCATGCAATGACACCACCTTCTTCATTCGAAAGTCTTACCAGTTCTGGACCACCACTGTGGATCCTAACCCAGGCTTTCCTCCACGTTGGAGTCTCAATAGCTCCACAATTCTCGCAGTACGGTGGCATTTCACCTGTTGCGATAGACGTTTCGAGTCGCTCCTGTATTGCTTTCTTTCGTTTCGCTCCAGAGCCACTCCGCTGTAGCAAATGATCATCCTCTGGGGATGGTTGCTGCACATGTGAATTACCGGTTGGGGCATCAGACGCTGGATGTTGTAGCTGTTGGCCTGACCAAGTCTGCGAACGCTGTAATGTATTTGGACAAGGCCAAATTGGATCACTCGCAGGCACTGAGACTAGTGGTACTACCGCTGTCGAAGATGAACGATGGGCCATTGCAGAAGCCGCAAGTGGGTTCGGGGTGGGAGCAGTCTTGCCCCTAAACTGTGACTTTGTAGACCGTGGTATCGGCAAGACCTTAATTTGACTGTTTTGTCGAGAGGCTGATGACTGACCGTCTTCCTGTGGACCGATTGCATCAGTAGAGACAACAGAAGTTCTCCGTGTACGTCGGCCTCTCTTCACGAATGTTCTAGGCAGTCCTCTATTGAGAGGAAATCCCATGACCTGCTGCTCATTCTGAGTCATAGCATCTGCTCGCTTGCTATACTGAGAAGCAATCTCAAGGTCTTCTCCGTCAACAGGCCGCATCTCCTCATCCTCTTCACCAAGCACCTCGTCGATGGGGCCGCTCATGAAGCCAGAATCAACATCTCGGTGCGTGGGTAAAGCGGGACTCGATGGTGCAGGTGATACGGGTCTCATGACTGGAGGAGAGGAGGCCATATCCGGAGGTGTATTGAATATACTACCTGCTTGACTGTCTTCAGGCGAGGTCGTACTCGACTCCATTGTTTTTTGGCTATGGAAATCGTATAGAAGATTATATGTTGCGCTATTGGCTTGGTCGGATGCCTCAGTACGTAGACTGCTATGCCGTGGCACTACAGACCGCCGATGCATTTGGCCACCTGTACTTGGAATAGGTGTCGGTGCCCTCGGAGGATCTTCGAGTGAGCCTGGTACCACGGTTGAGGGTCGCATTGGCGTTGGTTGATGTACTCGGACTGAAGCTGCTGTACTTGCTGCAACTCTCAACGATTCTGGCAGCTTCCCAAAGTTACTCTTGCCAGGCCACTCAGCTTTCGTAATCTTGGCCCTCTTCTTCGATGGCTCCTCGAAGCCCTCGTCATTGCTCATGTATCCGGTGTCCATCGAAGCCCTTCGCAATGGGTTTGAGACGTTTCGGTTGTTGGCTGTAAATGCTTGGTTCGAAGCGCTTGATGTCGGTCTAGATGCTGCCGCGTGACTTGATTGCCGGTAGCGTGTTGAAGATTGAGCTCCCGATACCGGACTACTAGTCCTACTAAGCTGACCAGAGAAACCACTTCCACGTCTTTCCGGCTGGTGACTGACATCGCGCATGTATGATTCCAGATGTTGCTCTGAGCTCCGTGGCATGGTACCGTCGCTAAGCATTTGATGAACCAGCTCCAACCCAGACGTGTCCCGCTGCGCGACGCCACTCAGAGGCGTTTGACACCGGCTTTTTTCCGCTAATTGCATGATTGCTGGATTGGCTTGGAGAAAAGCGGTCCATGCACCGGCGTCGAATCCTTCCGGCATAACCTTGCTCAACTCACGGTATTGCTGCATGCTGCTAAGATATTCGCTTTGCAAGCATGTCGGAACAGGTACAAGACGAAGCTTGACTTCGAGCGTTTCTTGAGCACCGTTGGAAAAGAGGCCGAGGATATTCTTGCAGACGCGTCCGGTTACAACGGTCCGAGACTGGTGCGCTGGGGCCGAAGGGGTAGAAGACGCTGATGCCAGAACCCAAGATAACATGCCCTGGCCAACGAGGGGTGTCTCATACTCTGAGTAGTCGTAAGCGTAGACAGTATAATCTTGGCCAAGCTTAGCGACGAGCTCTGGACTTGCGGTAACGATGGCTTGGATGCATGTCTTCAATTCAATGACGCCAATCTCAGTTATATCGTCCATATAGGCAGTTCGAATATTGAGAACCTGCGGCCATCGTGCAAGGCAGTTTGTTTTGTTCTGGTCATCGAACGTGTAGAGCACCTTGACTGTTTAGATAGTAAGTCATCGGATCACAAGGGCAGCCGTTAGAGATCGATTGTACATACGTCTCATTGGGCGCAATGATACTCCATCCGGCATTGCTTCGTGGCTCTCTGGCCTGTCAGAGTATGGACCTGGCGAGGACGTTGGCGTTGGCTCTGCAAGGCCATTCCTTGAAGAAGGGTATGGTGAAGACATTGAATGCCTTCACAACCAGTCCGTCACCAGTCCAGTTTTGCGGTAGGTGTTGCGTAAATATATCGATTGAGCAAAGTGAGTAATGACTGAGCTAATGTAGAGAGCAATTCGTCTGATATCCCAAGATTTTGCTGTAGGGCGGGTTCGGATGGAAGCAGTTACGGTGTTTCACGGATATCAATTGATGATGGAGGTGTTCTAGGTTATTTTTGACGGTCAGGAGAGGGAAAATTCAGAATGAAGTTCTGAACAGTAAGATATCAACTGATGTAGGAAGCTTAGGCGTGTATCAAAGTACCACCACCCGGCACGGCAACCCTGGAGACGCGACGTGGAGCAGGCTAGGAAACGCCTAACTCACCTGACGCCAGCGGCTGAAAGCACCAATTAGGTAAGCTGTAGACGGTCCTACGCTAACCCCCAATTGGTCACACAGAACCTCACTCTTCAGCAGTGCCGCAAAATAGCTATTCCACAGCACACACGGCAGCCTTATATACACCATGTCGGACGCAAAGATGCAGTCAGTGACTCATACCCGATGTAACATTCCCCACTTAATAGGATACTAATTGCATCCCAGAGATCTGCTCAATAAGCCGCGCCACGAGCTCACGTACGTCCCGCCCACCCCATGAATCTGCGTGCCCCGATTTTACTTCGATCACATCGCCACAATACTGACCTCTTCCCATATTTATAGCGAATATGAAGTCGCGCAACTGGAAGAACATGAAATGACTTCGGGTCCCCTATCAATCCTTCAAACCGCCGTTCGATCCCATACACAAGTCCTTATTTCCTGCCGCAACAATCGCAAATTGCTGGCGAGGGTCAAGGCGTTCGATCGACATTGTAATATGATCTTGGAGAATGTCAAGGAGATGTGGACGGAAACCCCGCGGGTGGCGGGGGGAAAGAAGGGGAGGCCGGTCAATAAGGATAGGTTTATCAGTAAAATGTGGGTATATTGTTCAGAACGCATCATGCGTGACGGTATCGGGCTAATTCTGACTTTTGATGGGTAGGTTTCTGAGAGGCGATTCGGTCATACTTGTTTTGTTGAGTTAGATTCCCGTGATCGAAAGATTTTCCGTTCAAAGATACTTTCTTTCGCACTTCATGGGCGGTTCATACTGTGGCTTAAGGCGTTGAAAAGCAGGATATATCCTAAATCCCATCATACAGAATTCATTAAATACAAATCAAAGACCTTCCGCCAATCCCGTCAAGAACTCGCTCAATCCATATGCTCCTGGATCTGGAACGTCCTGCCAGCCTTTCCCACCCACATACACCGTCCTACCCAGGCTTGCCTTCATTCCTTTGGTCCCATCAGCTCCCTTCCTCGCAGCCTCAGCTGCCTGTCGGACATCTCCAGTATTTGCCAAGCTTTCGACGAAGGGGTGCAGCGCATCCACCAGCGTACGATCACCTGGTTGAGCTGGTGTGTATTTGCTCAGTGAGTCCTGCGAGCTCTTCAGTGCATGTGCCCAGATTTGAGGCGTCATTTGAGTTTGAGTCGAGGTCGATTGGATTCGCAGACCGTGGGCGAGCGAATTCAGAAAAATGGCGTATAATGCACCTGATGTGCCATCCATGGAACTCTCCACTGCGGGAATGATCTGCGAGACTGCGACGACAGCGTCATCTGATAGTTCCGTTTTGGCAAGCATCTCAAGGATCGCTTCGGCTCCTCGTTTCAGTCCCGTACCGCAATCGCCATCGCCGACGATGTCATCATACTTCGTGACGTCCGGTTCTGCAGCAATCAGTCGATGTAGACCTGACTCAAGTGCTTTCCTAGCCATCCCTGGGTTCACTAAAGGCTCAATTAGCACAACAACCAAGTCTCACGTGAGGCTCTTACTTACGCCGGAGGTTGCTGGGCTTCGTATCATCCACGCCACCACTAGTTTTCTCAGGAATCGAACCAAATTCCCTATCCCAGGTCTTTGTCCTGATCGGCGCAGACCAGCCCGTAGCTTCTGCGGAAGCATCCAACAAGTCAAGCATGTCCACCAGTCTTAGCTCCGTATCCACAATCTTCAAAATCGAGAGACTAAACCCCAACCCATTGAGACTTGTCATATATGTCCCCGAGAGCACCCGCACAGGCCTGATCTCGTAATCGTTCCTCAACTGCCCCACCACCTCCGCCGTAATCCCACCCATCTCCAACACACTCACCCCACCCAGATTATTAACTAACAGCACCACCTCATCATTCTTGCCAACCTTCAAAAACGCCCTATCCTCATCCCTCTCATCCAAAAGCTGCGCTAACAACGTTCTCACCAACTCCACCAACTCGACCTTGACTCGATGGCTTCCTGGCTCATTGTGGATCCCCATTCCCACCTCCACCTCCCCCGTATCGAGACTCTCCTCAGGTTCCTGCCTCCCTGGCACATGAACTCGACTCAAACTAGCACCCACACTAACAACGTTACTCGCAACCAATTTCGCCACCCTACTAACATCCTCAAGACTCGCACCCATTGCCGCCAATGCCCCGGCAACCTTAACAACCAACACCGTCCCTGCAATACCTCTTCTACCTACTTTACCACCCATTGCCCTACCGACACCGACGTCGTCGCCGACGACTACCATCTCGATGTTTTCCCCCGACGCATTTGCTTTCTCCACCCCAAGGCCGAAGTTCAGAACGTCGCCTGTGTAATTCATGACTATGACCAACACGCCACGTTGCCCGTCTCCATCTTCATCGTCTCCGTAATGTGCGTAGCACCGTTCAATGCCCGCTCTGACAGCTTCTTTGCCCGGACTTGCGAAAATGGTGCCGGCGACTGCGGCGCTTAATAGGCCGTTTCCGACGTAGGCTGCGAAGGCGGGTTCGTGGCCAGAGCCACCGCCTGAAAGGAGTGAGACACGCTGCCGAGCGGGGCCTTGGGAGCCATCTTTCTGGGCAGCGGCTTGTGAATCGTCTGTGGTGGGCCTGCGGAAGTCGGGGCGGCGGTAGATAACTTTATGCTGGGCGTCGAGGGCGAGGGCGGGGTTAGTGAGGGTTAGGGAGTGGAGGGCTGTGTTGATGAGGTGTGTTGGGTCTGTGAGGAAGTGTTTTGCTTTTTGGAGGGCAAAGGATTAGTGACTGTTTCTGCAAGTTTCGGATCGGGAATCGGGATGGAGCGGGGTGGGTGTATTTACATGTCATGGTAGAGAATTATTTCTTGCTGGAGTTAAATTTTTGGATTTGCAGAGCACAATTGAGGCGCAGAAGCGCTGGAGGCTATCATTCAACCCATTGTGACAGGGTGGAGATGATAGTGCTATATGTGGCGGGGTTCCATGGAGGGGTAGCCTGCCCGCTTTTGCTTTCCGGAGCTACGACCATTGAGCTTTTCAACTTCAAAAAGGCCTCCAGATATAGACATTGGTGATATTTAATGAATGAGACTACATTTAGAGGTCCTCCATTTAATGAGGCTTTCTCGATGAGCATAACTTCCAGAAGTATGCGGAGACCCTCACATGATGAGACAGTTATCATCCTCTTGACAATGTGTCGTCAAGGGGTCTCGATCTGTCCTCAATAATTTGACTGGGCCTCCACAGACTCCTGTTAACATCTTTATTTGAGGTCCAGATTCCACTATCCATGTGTGGTCAAGGAGGCCTTCGTAGCAGAAATCCCAATAATTATGATTCACCAATAAAGTGGAGGCCTTGCCCAAATCACTACGCTCTCCTCCATAGCATCTTGTTGACGCCAAAGCCCTACTGACAATGTAGTATCAAGGAGGCATCCATACACGTAGCTCTACTCTCAGATACAGTGCTTTTGCTCTGACAATCCAAACAAGTACTTTTCCATTGACTATATCCATCTGCTATGAGGCCCACCATGAAGGGTGCCGAAGGCTTGTGCTGAACTTATTGACTATATGTTATTGTGAAGACCGCCATACATCAATCTCTAACTCTCGATCACAGGCTTCACAGTGAATTGCTCCGACAATCTATGATGATTATTCCCAATTTGATTCCATTGACTATATCCACTTGCTACGAGGCCCACCAGAGGATGAAGTGTGCCGAATGCTTGGGCCGAACTTACTGACTACCATGTCATCGTGAAGACCGCCCATACCTCAATCTCTGACTCTCGACCACAGGCTTCACAGTGAATTTGCTCCGACGATCTAAAGATGTAATTCCAGTTTGATTGACTAATACTACTTCTATGAGGGCCCTTGTGCCGGCCAAAGCATGACTATGGTGAGTGGATGTCTAAAATACAAAAAAACATAAAAACAAAAAACATAACGAACATAAAACATAAAACAAAAAACAAAAAACAAAAAAACAAAAAAACAAAAAAACAAACGAGTCCAGTCTGGTTGCGAAAAAGCAATAAAAATGCAAAAAAAAAACAATGCTGATAACGCCAGAAATAACCCCCCCAATGACACCCCACCGATAACCCCCCACCTCCACCTCCATCTACTCCCACGAGGGGAGTTTCCTCCCCCCAGCGGCTTCCACCGCCGCCAGCCTCTTCTCGGCCCACTGGGCCCGCCGTTGCCACTTCTGGGCCTCCGCCCTGGAGGCCCGCAACTCTGCCATGAGGGCGCCCGAGTGGTGGGCAGCCCTCATGGCAGCAAGCTCGGAGCGAGCTTGCACCGCTTCGCCGGTGCGAAGCGCGAGCTGGCGCTGGAGGCGCCGGATTTCCTCGTGCAACGCCGAGGAGGAGCCGGCCGAGCCGGTGGTGTCGCCGCTGGAGCGGCGAAGGCAGACGTCGGTGCTGCCGACGCTGGTGGTGGTGGTGGCGGTGCTGACCGCGTTGCTGGCAACGCGGTCAGCACCACCAAGGAGGAGGAGGGCCGCGGCGGCATCTTCTTCGGCCGCACTGGCCCGAGGGACCCTGATTGGACGCGAGGTGCGTCCTTGACCCCGGCCATTGACGGGCGCCGGGATCAAGGACGCACCGTCGCGTGGATGACGGTTGTTGAGGTCATCCACCATCTTCTTGACGCTCACGCGTCGAAACACACTTGGTACTTCTTGATTAGTACCCTTATGAACTGACAGTGTGCTGGGGGCGGCGGTGTCAGTGGTGGGGGCGGCGATGTCGGTGGTGGGGGCGGCGATATCGGTGGTAGGGGCGACGCTCACGGAGTTTAGCACGGTCTCGATCGTGGGGAGTATAGCAGGAGCTAAAACGAGAGCAAGCATCCCGCTGTCTTCCGCATGGGTCACAGAAGGTAAGTTCTGGTCCGTCGATACGGGATTCAGCACGGCCTCAGCCGGTGGGATGACGCTACTATACTCAGCTTGTGAAGGCTTCTCAACGTGATCCAAAGATGTCGTAGAAGGCAAGTTACTCTTCTTGACCTTCAATGTGTTCGCCCAACGAGAGACAGACTTAGTAGCTTCGAGTGCCTTCGAGATGTGAAGACCTCCAACGCTCTTCTTACCGAGCAGGGTATGTTTCGGCTCGCCGATGATGCAACGCCCTTCCATGGCGCCGATGTTGCGCAACTGGGGTACGACCTCTCTCCAGTTGACCAAGAGCATCTCCATGACGTTGGCGGAGATTTTATAGCGTTCCCCAGAACGATCGAGGACCGACGACGTCGGTAGTAGCTGGGGGCCGGCGACGTCTTCACGCATCTGAGACGGGCTGCTGGGGATGGTAAGCTGCTGACGACGCTCTTTCCCAGGTTGTACTTCGATCTCATCGGTCAGTTCACCGATAACGAGGGGTGCGAAGACTAGCCCGAGAGCTTGGTAACCCATCAACTCAGTATGAGGGATTTCATCGGCATCAGGGTCCGCGGCAGAGTTGGTAAGCAGCGACGACTCGTGTCCGATCAATGATACAAGGCCGACAACGGCACAGATCAAGGAGATGCGATGCTGCGAGGTAACGCTGGAGATAGCTAACGCGATAAGTCTGCCACGAAGCTTGCGAAGATGAGTATCGGTGACATCACTTGGGTAGACATGGTTGCTAATGCTTTCAAGTGCCGTAAACAACGACAGAGACCCGAGGATCCCACCTGGTATACCGTTCAAGAACTTCTTGAAGAGCGACGCGACATCATAAACATTATGAGCGATGTGAGACGGCATCATGGTCGAGCCAGCTGTCTTTTGAGCTTGACCGGGACCGGTAGACTTTTCTGCTTCTTCGAACTGACACGCGTAGAAGTCGTACAGTTTATTGACGATACTGGTTTGGCCGTTGACGCGGAAGATTCCCGGTGACGTGCATCCTGCCTCTTCGTTAGCAACCAGGTTCGAGTGTGATCGTGTATGGTTGAGCTTACCGTGATGAAGAATATAAGTTGCTGCGGCGCAGAGACCGGTTGGGACAGCCAACTGGGCTGCCGCGAACTTCGGAGGGAGTAACAAAAGACTCACGCCACCAATAGTGGCTAGGTCCTCCAAGCTTTTACCCTTTAGAAGATCCTTTCGAAGTATAAGAGGACCGCGAGAAGGCAAGTCGGGTACGCTATGCACCTTCGCAACCGACTTGGTTGTCTTGGTCTCGATGTTATAAGATGAAGAACTCTTACGAAGAAACTTGCGAAAGAGCCAGCCATACTGAGGCTTCTCGACTTTCTCAACTTTCGGAACGCTTGGATCGGCGACAGCTGGGTGAGGGTTAGTATGTTTACTATGGTGGAAGGCCAGCGAGGCTTACCTGGAATTTGGACGTTGTTGTCCGCTACGAATTGGGGGAGGCCATGTTTCATGGCCAGGCTGTTGTATTCTTTAACAAAAGTTTTAGTCTCGCGATGATCAGAGCTGCCAGATGAACTCGTGAAGATCCGACGGCTGATCGTACTCCAGGTCGTGCTAGTCGCGCGAGATTGATCAGTGGAATCGAGCTGGCCGTCAAGACCGTTTCGTGGCGACGTGTCGGTGCCGCTCGAGCTACGCTGATTGAGACGAGATGCCTCTGGGCCAGAAGCCATGAAGTTCTGGCTGGATGTGCGGCCAGGGACGCAAAGAGAAGTCGAACTCATAATTTTGCGAGTTAGACCAAGGCCGATATGATCGGGAACGGTTGATTTAGATGAGGGCAGACGCGTACGTCCTGGGATAAGAAATGTGTCAAGTGAGGATCTTGCAAGTACTTTGCGATTGGATTGACTGCAGTCAGAACCACTTTCTTGGAGGAGTGCTTCGGTACTTTCACTTGGTTGCATACTTGCAAGACGATGGTGGTGTTGAGAGGATGCGGTGATGTTGTGAAGAAGAAAAAGTGGGAGAAGGGAGAAAGTGGGAGTTGCAAGACGATGGTGGTGTTGAGAGGATGCGGTGATGTTGTGAAGAAGAAAAAGTGGGAGAAGGGAGAAAATGGGAGAGGTATAAATAAGCGGGAGAAGGGGGAAAAGTAAACAAAACCTATGGGAAACAGGAGGGCAGGGCGTTCCTTCCGAATTCGTCGAAACGAGAGGCATCCTGAGAAAGATGAACAAGTCGGAGAAGTATAAACAAGCGGGAGAAGGGGGAAAAGTAAACAAAGCTTTGGGAGGGCGGGGCGTTCATTCCAGATTCGTCAAAACGAGAGGCATTTGGAGAAAGATAAACAAGTGGGAGAAGTATAAAAGAGCGGGAGAAGGGGGAATAGTAAACAAAAGCTTTGGGAAATAGGAGGACAGGGCGTTCCTTCCGAATTCGTCAAAACGAGAGGCATCCTGAGTAATCGAGACCACCCATACCACTCTGACGGAAACAAACATAAACATCGCACTTGTGCTTTCTAGCTGCAATGTCCTTAGCTACTCAAGTAATTACACGGTATGATCCAATGTAACAGAATTGAGACCCGACGCCAGCGTCTGCTGGCAGCATAAAAAATTCGCAAACTGCACGAAAGACGCCGAGTGATCATCAGGTGCCGCGGAGGTCTCCCCGATCAAATGCCCGATTCCTGTGCAGACGTAAGAAATCCTAAAGAAATCCTTGTCATTATCCGTTTATGGTCGTCAAACACGCATCTCTATCCTAGGAAATCTGATGTAAATGCCGCTCGATGTGAGTATTGCAAAGCAAGTGCCGAGATCGAAGGTGGATCTCTTCAAGCATCTTCACCTTCACCCTCCAGAAGGATGTACTCCAGGATGTCACTCAGGGTGAGAACGCCCTTGAGACGACTGTTCTCATCGATTATGACGAAGCGATGTACGCGGGATTTGCGAATGGTATCGAAAATGGTGTCTAAACGGTCGTGAATGGTACAAGTGTATATGCCAGGAAAGTCCTACGAAAGGGTCAGTAACCCGGTGAGCCCAGTGTCAGTCGCGGCCTACCTCATTGCGTTTCTGAAGAGCTTCACCAACTTTCAGATGTAGATCTTCGTAATCGCCTCCTTTTATGAGGGTGATGACATCTACAGCTTCGAAGACGTTGATTACAACACCTGCAACAAGTCAGCTTGATTCAAACTGGGTGCTTGCCTCGAAACACGCCTTCACTATTCAGAATAGGCACGCTTGAGATGCTGTGTTTGACGAGTTTGTGAATGACTTCGATGACAGGCGTTCCCATTCTAGCAGTCTCGAGATTCTCGTAAGTTCCAAGGTTAAGGTCCCTCAAGGGCTTCCGAAGCATTCGAGTCTCCGTCACATTGACGGCAACGAACTTCAAGATCCGATACTGAGTGACAACGCTGACAATCATTGCGCGCTGGGTCTCATCGTCGACATCTACCAAAGGGATCCGACGTGCCCGCGACTCGAGCATTCGTCGACATGCCTCATACAGCGGTTTCAAGGGGTTGATCGAGACAGTTTCGATAGGTGCCACCCCTAGAGCCCTCTCGATGTCTGTAGGACTTGATTAGCTAATGCACAACAATGAAGGGAGACATCGCCACCAACCTCGAAGACTGTTCAGACGGAACATGTCGACTTGGTTGAGCGCATCGGGATTGGCCCAATAGTACTGGATCACGTTGATATAGTCGGAGGTGGTAAGCAAACCAGCGAATGTCGAAGTCTTCGAGTCCCACAGAGGGGCTGAGACGATGCCTGTACCAAGTCAGATACATGTTACCATCACCATACCTTCGAAGAAAAACCCCTGCGATCGCTCACTCACCATTCTGAAATAAGATGTTAAGACTCTTCTTCACGAGCAGCGTCGTGTCAAAGACGATGAGGCGGAAGCTGAGCGGGAGTACGTCGTAACTGGTGCGGACCTTGAGGAAGTCTCGGATCTTTTTCTACAAGCGGCAAGATTACATGAATCAGCTGCATTGGCCCTGCGAAACGTTGCTCCGCCTGCAACCGCATGACTGTTCACTCTTCTCCTGGGGAAAACTCTCCATGACAGAAACAGGGGGGATTGACAGGTGGAAGGATAAGGTTTCTGAGGGTATCGTGAGGCAAGGCACGATAAATCATGCCATGTTAATACAAGACGCATAAGGTCGAGCCAGACAGGTATGTGGATAGGTAGGGTGAGGGTGTTAGCAGATGCAGGTATGAATTGCAACTTACCAGTCCAAATACCTGGTCGCGATCTACTGCGGAGAGTGAAAGAGGTGATTGAACGGGTTGGGCGGGAGTCATTGGTCGAGATTGAGCGCGAGGACGAAGGTATGATGACGGCTGCACGAAGCCCTCGTGACCGGCAGAAGTTGGTGGTGGCGGGCTGACGCTATTAGCATGAGCTTCGGCTGACTTAACGTTATGCTCGTCACGGTGTCTGGCAGCGGCATTGGCCTTGACATCGGCTTCGGCTTCGGTACCGGCACCGGCAGCTTTTGTCCCAGGGTCAACCTTGGTGGGGTCGATTTGTATTTCCAGTGTTTCAGCCATGCTGAGTTACTGCTCGAAAAGAGAGCCGCATAGGGTTGTCTATCATTCAAGGGCTTTCTGTGACTGCGAAGTAGTCCTGACTGCTGTCGTGTGACCTTGTTTTGCGATCCCCTAAAAGAAAGAGAAGAGACGTGGGGCACAGGTTGACGTTGGATGTAGTTGAAACGTCTTTTTTGCATGTGAATGTCCCTTTTCTGCTGGGGAATGAAGAAATTCGAGTGGGGGGATTAGATGACTAATTCAGCTTAGGGGGTAACTAATTGTCTCCCTTTGTAAAACATAGGTAGCCACCAGTTTTCATAAAGACGATCCCCACATAACTACCGTAAATATCGAATTCTACATTTAATGGAGTGAATCCAATATCTAATCCAGCGGCTGCTCATTAATGTTCGCTCACAAAATTCTGAGCGCAGCATTGAGACTTCTGGGAGCTTGTCTCTATGCCATATTCGCTTTTGCGGTGCGGCGAAATCTTGCACCAGCCTTTTGGTCAATAGAATCTCCCCATGTCTCAAGGAAAATCTGAGTAAAGGCAACTGTATGGATCCTGTAGTAATCATTGACTACTAGATGGTCTAGCATGCCCTAGTCTCTCTGACAGATCCCAACAAGGCTAAATCTAGCTCCATGGCGCTTGCAGTACCACCGGTAGATCTGTAGGCATTGTGCACCCACCCAAGTTCAAACGACCTTATTTACATCAATGGTAGAGTGTGTGGCCTACTGCAGTTCAAGAGTCACTGAAATTAAGCAACTCGGTTTTGCAACTAGAAAGTCCTAGTGGATCTTTTATTATTGAGCTCGGGACAATTCTCATATCCCTCTCGCTGTGAAGATCTTGGACAGCTCTTGCAATGTCATGAAATTGGATACCTAGGGTTGTGTGCAAGGAAGATAGTTTCCATGCATCGAATTGACTGGTGATGTAGGGCGACTGGGACGGTGTCTTTGTTGGGTTTGGCCTGCTTAGGGTCTCTTGAGATGTCCTACAGTAGTGGGTTGTCTATAGCACTGAGATGCATACGGCTCTATTATGTTTGACTATTGTAGATATGCTGAGTCTGCATGGTAGGACTATTGCTGCTGCGCGAATCCAATGTTTGAATGACCTATTGTTATTGTGTCCAAAGTAATTGTCTTATTGCCAGTACATTCTAGCCCTCACCGGTCACAATAGACCACGGAAGATTCTACAGCTACGAGAACACGTCTCCATTCATTTCTGGTGGTACCTGGTAACCAGAAGAGCGATCCAGCCCGCTATATCAATTTGCCCCAAAAGGTTCTTGATTCTTAACCACCTTACCAAATATCTATTCACAATAGACATCAAGAGTATCTTCAAACCAACCACATTTACCGCCATCCAACGTAAGATCTTCCAACCAACCGCACATCATGTGCATCCGCTACCAAATCGCCTATCACTGCCACCACATCTATCCTCTTGATCCAACTCCTACTCTCTGCGACAAGGCCAGATCCGTGATCGCAGACACGTACGACAGCGCATGCAAGGAGCCCGAGCAACAAGCCTTCCGTAGCGACGATGTGTGTCCTGCTTGTTCCGAAACATTTTTGGGTCTCGTCCGCAGAGCTACGGAGAGACGGTGGAGGAGACAAAGAGGGGAGGAGGTTGTTGAAGAGGATTTAGAGCTAGTAGGAGAGAAGAGGGAGCTCTTTGACTGGTGGATGGAGAGAGGAACGAAGCTGAGCGCGACCCAGTTGGTGCAGCAGATCTTTGGTCTTGGGGTCGGAGCCGACCAATTCTCGGCGACAGAAGGTGTGTAGAAGGTTTGCGAATGCTCTAAGGCAGCTTCTTCATTCCAAATGTCTTGGTCGTTTTGGTTAATGCCGCGATCGACAGACCATACCACTGTTTCATTTTGTGTTACTCTTGCACGATCGGCACATTCGGCTTTTGAACACCTGGTCTCAGGGAGCAGGGCCGCTTCCGAGTTTATTGCGACTGTTGTCTTTCCTGCGCGCAAGCTGGCTCTTGAGTGAGCCAAGCCACTTATTTAGAGCCTCCTCGTTGGGAGCACAGAAACGATATGTTTTCTCCTCTGTGATGATTTGCATGCAACATGGCTTGCTTCTGGATATCGGGTCAATCTCGACGGCGCTGATGATACTTGCTAAAGGAATCAGCAGGCGCGCTGCATATTCCTGCTTGTGTATTAGCAACACCCGTCAATGATTGCTCTGCAACTAATTACCTCTTCATTCTTATAAAATGTGAGATTCTTCGGCCGGAGTACCACCCACAGCTTTTTCCACTGCCGTACGCCACCTTTGGATTTTAGGCAGGAAAGGAAGCCCTGCCAAACCACCCGCTCACCACCCTGCTCGGGGGTCTGCCCACCCACTTGCGTTGAGCGCTGTACGTTGTTTGCGCTAACAGGTTGATGCCCCTCATCTCTCGGTGGCGCAGGTATCTGTGTATCAGATGTACTTTGACCGTCGGGTCGAGATATGGAAATAGATGAAGCACCACTGAGCCCCGCATACGGTCCAACAGTGTCCGAGAAATCAGAGTGAGATGTTAAATCGTTTCCAGATTGATCCGGGTTTTGCATTGA
>QQTW01001677.1_pt1 | contig 15724 bp, 17 predicted proteins | sample 1904831 | NCBI WGS metagenome assembly QQTW01 (sample SAMN09435610, study PRJNA476489) | Subsurface metagenome, whole genome shotgun sequencing project. | reverse complement strand
CAACGCTGTTCTGTATAAACATAAACATGAGGGTTGACTTTCTTACCTTGACTCGTTCCGATGCTGGTTTATATAGCTCTGTGACAGTGTACTGTACATGTAAGACTTTAACCACAGTGATGGAATGACCAGGGAAAGATCTTGGTTGTTGAAGATTGTTGAATATATTAATTCGAGGCATGACCCGAACTCAGCCAGCGGGAAGAAGGATGGATGCTCACTCTCACTCAATTCCCATTTCTCATTTCTCAATTCTCAATTCTCAATTCTCAATTCGTCTCTTCTTCAGCCCCTCCACCAATCGTCCACAATGATATTGGGTACCTTAGTTACTACTTGTACTTGATATGCTGCAATCGCCGATGATGCCTGGAAGTTAACTTTGCACAATTATTACGAGAATCTACAGGGACGGGTAATTTGACGGTATACAGGTACAGTAGTCAGTAAGGTAGTAGTTAGTTACAGTAGTACCAAGACCGCCAACCCTTCTGGAAAAACGAGAACATGGGGACATGGGGACATGCAAAAACCATGCTCTGCCTACCTTAGCCCTCGTAGGGTTTGTAAGTTAGTAGATGATAGTAATAATATGGTAACCCATGGAATTGAGTGGATTCCAATCTTTTCCACTCGATGATCCTGATATTATTTCCAAAAATCCTCTACGCCCCTGATACCACTGTAGCGACGCAATCCAGTCGAGATGAATCATCGATGTGATCCACTTTCTATTATACTTCCGCAACGCTGCTCCCGGTCGCCTCATTCCGAATCGCATGGAACAAGCCGTGATTCTTTCAAGCGGACGGAGGGTCAAGATTTGGTGGAAGCGTTTCTGAAAAAAATATGAGAATGAAATTGATCGAGTGGAGTAGTAGTAAGGTAGTTTCCAACGCTCTGCGATTCCACGGTCTTTGCTGTAGTTGCTGTGGTAGTCGTAAGTTAGGGCCTGCTGTACGATAGGTTGGAAGTCCCCGAGGCACGACATTTAGCTTGCGTTTGCGGGTATTAACGTACCTTACTGTAGGCGGATAAGTAAAGTAAAGTAACTTAACTTTCCTGTATGGAAGTTCCAAAAGGCAACCTTAGGAATTGAGTGCACCCAGCTTACTGGTAACTAACGTTAGAGCATCTCAAATTCATGATGCTGGTCTTGGTGTGGAGTGACCGGTGATGATGCCCTCGCCCCAGTCGATTGTCATCGCGATCAGGGACTTAGAGTACGTTGTCAAGATGCTGGTGCCAGACAGACCAAGGGTTCGGGATGACCCATCCAAGTCATGACTCCATGTCATAGGTGGACTTCAACCCTTTCAGCTGCCTCCGGACAGGAGAGGCCGCTGCGGCTTGGTTCACATCCCATCCTTGACCTGGGCTACCGACCCTGAGCCAAACAGATTCTCTCCGAACGTAGAGGGACCTTATCGCTGCAGGGGCTGTGGTTATGTTCGGCAGCTTGTGATTCCTCCCAATCCGGTTGTGATGTCGTTGCGACACACGAGTGGGGAAGGTGATCTTTGAAGCATCCCTCGTTGGCCGACAGATCTGACTTCCCCACCAATACCGTACGAACTACCGGCAACGTTAGTTCATAGCCCCTTAATCCCTTCAATGATACGAGTCCGCCAAGATTTGAGGCGCAAAATCCCAATGGATCCCATCAATTGCAACGGCGTTTCGTCGTCCCCGGGCACAACGAATCCATCTCCACTCCAGGGATCCTTATGGCCACTGACTCTTAGCGTGCGGCAGGACGTGCGTCGATTTCCCAGCGAAAGTACCCCAGCTATGCTTCCTGCCGCCATGTCACGCCTTAGAGATGGAGGCCGTGAGGTGCTTGGATTGATAACTAGTAGTTAGGAATCAGCCGCAACTAACCGCAAAAAGACGACCTGTCCTTCGATCCGTATAACGACCCTCATTCATAACCAAGTAAACGAAGAGAAGAGTAACACAAGATACCGTTGAGCCGGGTGTCCATCTGTTGGGTGGATTCTTACCCAATCAATTCATGTGTAGCATAGGATGCCTCGGGCCCTAAAGTTTCTGTTCCAATTGGTTTGACAACGCCTCGGACCACAGTACGAGAGCCAGCTTTCGAACCATGGCAAGCGAAACCATGCTACTGCAGCAATCCGCATTTGGCGAGCGGCCAAGGAGCCAAGCTACAGACTACTTGATATCACCAAAGGCTTCAGCTCGTCCCGGGAGGTTGCCCCCGTGAGAAGTGGTATGTTAGTATGGACTAAGGATGCAACGAACTCCAAAGACGGAAACAGGCTCGTCAATACTTCGGAAGTATTCAGAGCTTCCGGAGATCGAGTCCTCGATTTTATCCTTGATCTCAGTCGAGATGCTCGCCGGCTATGAGTATTCAGATCCACTAATGGGTTTAGTCGAGAAGTGCCTTTGACCGCACCTAATGTCGAAAGCTAAGGTCATGGCCATCCATCATTTGGTCCAGCAAGCCACTATTGAGTGAGCCGCGAAGCACCGGACCATCAGCGGTAAGCTCCACTGACAGCACCATCTTTTCAGAGATCCCGGCCACTGCTCGTGAAAACATGAACCTAAGCTCAGACTAGACCCTAAGTGCTCGGGATGTGGTCACATCAAGTCCTGATTAAATTGTATATTAGCACTCTGGTGACGTCAAAGCTACAGGCCATGAAGCTGTTCCCCGTTCTTTGTCAATCAACGCTGGGCTAGGGTGAGACAGAGGAAAGGATATCTGAGACTAACTCAGGTCGAAGGAATGAGTAGCATAGCTACCAGCTTGGGTGCCAAAGTTGTGCGGACAGAGAGACTTTCAGATGCCCGTAGTTCATGTGAAGCAAAAGTTTTGGGAAAGAGGGATTCTGTAAACGAAAAGGCAAGGCGTTTTGCCATACTTTTGTTGAAAGACCTTGTACGCGATTGATTGCTTTGAGGCTGTGTCCGTGTCTGATGAGGAAGGAAGCAGTGGAAGTTGTCGTAAGAGTCTTGCGGATACCTGTACTTTAGCAAGGAGCAATGATGAGGAGGTAGATTCTAGATAGTGGAGCGACAAGGTCATGAAAGAGTAGCACATATAAAGGTATTGGTGAAGTTGTTGACCGTCACGGGATCATGTTTGGCAAGCGCGAATACGGTTTCGCCATGGGGTTAGTGACCTACGAAGGGAATTGTAGGTACCTACGCAAAATCTGGTTCGTAAGGTAAGATGAACGGTTCCTTCCCTTGTGTTCGAGTATGTACGAAGCACCTTCCGGAGATCCACTCGAGGACACTCATGAATTCAAGAAAAGAGTACCTGAATTCCAGCATCCCCCGATATTCACCGACAGATGATCATCTCAGACTGAAGTCTTGTTATCGTACAAGGTCACAGCAGTCCACATGACAAGGAAATAAAGGACGGAGAAAGGAGACTTCCACAACATCGAAACCACAGTAAGTCCAGCTCTCAGCATCGTTTCCATCTCAACCCAGCGATATCCAAGCACAATGCTAACGGCGCCGAAACAAAGTGGCGATGCCGAAGCTATGGCGTCTTACGGTTGCTTCGCGCGAGGTTCCAACGGCAGGCTTCTCAGTCTTCGTGCTAGGTCTGATATTTCTGTGGACGGGCAACAAGGCGCTGTGTGATCTGGCTATGTGGGCGAGTACTTTGCTGCTAAGCAACAGAACAACGTATCAGATGACTCTTGACACGATGAAAAAGACCTTCGACGAGATGGAAATAGAGGTGAACGAAATGAAAAAGGAATTCGAAGACATGAACAAGAGTTGGCATATCGTAAAGAACAAGCTGCAGCGAACGAGCGGCCAAAGCTTCACGCTTAGAAGAAGGCAGCGAGGAGACGGACCGGTTGCGATGCGCCGATGAGGTCATGAACACCTCAACATGACCGCCAGAGGCTTCTCCTATCCGCTCCCTCACATCTTCTACCAGCCACTCTTCTCGACATTGTTACCTCGCTTCTTCGCTCTATAAGCCTCGAGAAAATCATTCCACTTATTCCACGTCACTTGTTTCTGGGCCGCCTGTCGATGGAACTTTTCACACAGTTCTACAACTTTCAACAAGGTCTGATGCACGCTTCTTGTGAGGTCTAAGGCGTCGTTGAAGACATCCAGCTCGGCTTGGCCGACGTAAAGCTCGTCGATGTTGCGGTGACGCATCATGTATTTCCAGGTTGGCGTGTTCGGGTGACGTGGGGTTGGCGGACGGTTGAAGGGATCGTCAGAGAATATGTATGGCGGTACGATATCAAAGCCGCCCTCCACGATCGAGTCTGCATGTGTAGCATTCTCCTGGTGTTCGGTGTTGACCATGGTGTTATCACGTTGATTGCTTGATCCTTGGTTGGCGTTGCCCCCTTCTGGCTCAAGGGTGTTGCCTTCTTCGATGATACAGGACAATAACGACATGAGCTCATTGAGCTTATCATTGACCGGTTCCAACGCATATATGATGGCGGTGAAAGAGTAGAGATAGCCGTTGTGGATATCGTCAACTCGGCAGAGAGCTTCATGGATCCTCTGAGCTTTCTCGTCCTCGGTCATCAAGTTCGCACGAGACTCTCTTGCTGTGGGAGTGTCAGCATGCTGCAGCTGTTCGCAGCTAGGATAGTCAAGCATTGCCACATGGGCTTACAAGACCAAAGCAATGTTGGCAAAATCAAGAAATAATCACATACCGAATTTGCGTTCTTCCAACCCCATCATAACGATGCGCTTTGACCACTCCGTAACCTGGTTACTCAAGTTATGAAGATGACTTCTAACGCAATCGAGAGGTATCCAGAGACTATTCGTTGCACGGCCATTATTCGGCGGTACAGTGTAATGGGTCCCTCCCGCGAAACAACCCCTTTCCACAGCGACGTTGACGTAGAAGAGTTCAGTCAACAACATGTTGACTTCCGGAAACGGTCTGGAAATGACACCATTGTTGACCAGACGGCGTCCTGGAGGGATGTACATCGGGTTGTCAGGGTCACTCGAAGGGTTCTCGCGTTTAAATCTGGTGGCCTCATCTTCTTGAGGAGGGTAGATGCGAGGCAAGCCTCCCCAGAAAGTGATTGTGGGTTGTTCGCCGATCTGGCTCCTGGACTCGGAATCACGTTCGTTCGACATCGGGCTTGATCTTTGAAGGCTTTGCGTGTATGAGTGTGTTTGAAGTTCCGATCTCTGCGTTGGTGGGTTGAGCGACTGCAGTATGCTCCAGCCGTGGTGTTGAGACACGAAGAAGAAAAATTGGCCGGATGAAGCTACCAAGCAAGTAATTCAAGAGACAAGCTCAAGAAGGGAAAGGATTTCTTGCGTGTGAATCCAAAGCTACAGCGTTGGTGGAGTCGTGGACAGAAGAAAGCTTGAGATAGCGAGGCGACGACATCATAACACGACCAGGTGAATTAGGCTAGGGTAGGGCAATTAGATGTGACCGTTAAGACCGTCCATGAAGTTCCAGCGACACATCGATTTGATCCATTGCCAGACCAATTGCGGACAGCAACCTCTCGGCGGCAAAACATGAAATTTGCTCGGTCTGATCAAAGTAGATAGAACAGCATCACTGCGGTTCTTCTAGGTTCTTTACAAGCCTCCAACATCACAGAAAATCACAACTTGAGACAACTGGCCGGCAAAGGCAGTCATTATGGAAGCGGAAAAGAACTAGGTTGAGACATTTGCAATGCCGGGGGAATCATCAACAGATATATAATGAACGAGAAACGAATTTGTGGCAGCCAGCAGTACCTGAGTGAAGCATTACATTGAGTGTCGTTGCCATATATTGGATATATAAGGTAGCTGGAATGTACCAGTAGGTAGCCTAGTGGTGCGGAGCCAGTTGCTAGAGAGGAGGACGTTCAAAGACATCTCCAGTAATGATCTCTGCTTCACCACATTGTATCTCTGCCGGTACGAACGCTGCTTTTGCTCACGACAATGGATACTGGCAATCCTCTTCCAGAGAAGTGAGGTGGATAGGCACGCACAGCTGGCTTACATAATATCACCTATGCCCGGCCCGTTGCTCTAGGTCGTAAATGAAGGGCGTCACTCATATGCTTGGGGGCCTTCACACTGATATAACTGAGGAAGACGGGGAGGACATTCATAGTATTAGTATCAAGGCAACGTTCCGAGGAGGCCCAGTCTATTGTCAGATCTTGCTACTGAGGAGGCCGCCATAATACATTACATGGAGTGCAATCCAAGCATCAGCACTCCTTTACGACCTGGAACCATATACTCAGAGCAAGTCCTTCAATGTATTCGTTAGCTAGGTAGATATTCCGTAACTCTGATTATGATGATTGGGGGGTGCTCTGAGGAAATTCCCGACTATCCAAATAAGGTCTTTGTTGTACGGGAGGGCCGAGCTCCCTCCACAGTATCATTTAACCCTATTTACCATCTCACTGGCATTGTGCTATCGAAGAGACCCGTACTCATAAGCTTCGATGTCAAGATTACAGTGGAGTCATATATAGTGCCAGTGTGAGACGGCAGAAGACTGACCAAACTGCAAACGGAGAGTAACATCCAGCATATTCCTTAGGGCAGTGGAAGGTTTGGATAGTGGTGACAATGATTTTATATAGAGTACATATCTATCAACAGACAAGCCAATGGACATAAGACGTATCGAGCTAGCCTTCGATAGTATCTTCCTCGAGTAGAACCTTAAAGCTGAATGGCTCAAATGGAACCCCGTCGCCGATGCTAGATGCAAAAGTCAGCCAGTCATGAAGAGGACAGCAGGAAGAGGGGAAAGCAACAAATGTTTCGACATGGCCTCAACCCAGTGGAGGCGGAGGCTGTGTAACATGGCGCTGGTGCCTTCCATGACACACAGAATGGCGATGGTGAGGAGGAACCACATGTAGAAAGTGACGACGGTCATGATGACGGCGAGGACGCCGGTTTGTTTGAAAGCGGCACCGATGGTCATAGTCCACAACACGATAGACAGCTGCTGATGGGCGAGAGAAAGCGCCCAGAGACGCAGGTAGGACGCTGTATGCGAGACGCAGTTAAGGCAGAATTCTACACATGTTAGCCTCCGAGCCGTAGGTTTTGCACACGTGACCTACCAATGGTGTGAATGGTCTGGTGAATCATGACTTCTGAGAACTCGAACTCCTCATGTTCTTCATTCCCGATATCTTCCGTGATCATAGCGACGCCTTCGCCATCGCTACCCATGCTGTCCCGCCCACCGTTCATGACCTGTCCATCCGCTCCATCATCATCCAATGCACTGACTCTCGACGTTTCTCCAATGCCTCTATATCCCATGGCACGAGCTCGGTTGTGCTCCCATCTGAGATACAACGGCTTGAGCAATAGTAGGATCGGTACACAGCTGACAGCCACAAGTAACAGGACCAATTGTATGCCAGCCTGACCACGATACAATTGCTGGCCTTCTTCAATCTTACCGGGTTGAAGAAACATGTAGATGAGCAAGTTCAATAAACCTGGAGGGTCTCCATGGGGAGGTGGCAGGTCCGGGTTGGGGTACCAATCGACGCACCATTTAAAGATGATCGTGAAGACAAGATAACCGAAAATGGATTGGAAGAAGATCATACCGGGGACGAAGTTTCCCCAGATGTCGATGGGCGATTTGAAGTGTCGAGCGTTGATCAATGAAAGGCATAGCGAGTACGTCATCTAGACGAATGTCAGCATACACCTGCTCGTAACGCGCATATTACTCTCATACATGTGCCCAACCCATAAGGATACTCAGCTTCATCTTGTAGCTGTTCGAGAACAGAAGATCATTCTCCGCCCCGTGCCAGCCCCAGTCAATACCAAAAGGATACCGGTAATTCTTTTCCAGCGTTGCTTTAACCGTCCGATTCGGGTCGACATCCTCCGGCCAATTCCACTGGCTGGGAAACAGAGTAAGGGCTTTGGAGAATGCGTCATTATATATCAGTCCCGTGTACATCGAGTATACGCCCATCATCAGCATTATGTATCGTCCAAAGAATGCCATCGAAAAGAGCTCATCCAACTTCCTTCTTGACAATGTTCGTTCGTAATAGATCATGGCAGTTGCAGCGCAAGTCAAAATGAAGCCATGACCGAAGTCTCCAAACATAACGGCGAAGAGGAAAGGGAAGGTCACAATTGTAGGAAGACCCGGATTGACTTCTTGATACTTTGCCGTACCGTAGGCATTGATAATGGTCTGGAATCCTTCCGTGAATTTATTGACCTTGTTGTAGGTTGGTGGCGTTTTCGAGGTTTTGATTTGGTTGACGATGGTTGGAACGGAGAGACCGGCTCGGTCATTAACGTCTTGCAGCGTTGATTTGATAAGGGGCAAAGAATTCGTCGGGCACCAGGCCTCAGCAATCAGCGTCTTCCTAGCTTGGTCGTACGAGAAGCGATTGAGGGTCTGGTATACGGCCTTCTCCTTCTTGATGACGATCATCCATGCAACCAAATTCCGACCAATCTGCGTGAGTTCCGCATCTAAGGTGTTTTTGGTGTTCCGCAAAACGCTGGCTAAATCGCTTAGACGAGTGTTGACTTCGTGGATCTGGTCTCTCCGCAGGTCGCTGTTCTCATCCACGCTGTATAGATCTGCACCTAGAGACTCCGATATCTTCCGGATTTTGGCGATGATCTCTTTCCCGTGTGCGAAGATGACAAAAACGTTTTTGTGCACTTCGTGATTGTCGGTGGGGTCGATGATTGGTTCTGGTATCTCGGATTGGTTCATATAGAGATTGCCGCGCAGAGTCCGCCACAGGATTCGCTCGAATGCCGCAATACGATCTCGTGGTATGACACCGGCAACAAAGCCGATGTTCATAACTGAAAATGACTGCTGGCCCTGAACATCGCCATTCTGTCCTCGAGACTGCTGCTCGACATCCTGCAACAGTGGAGCCTCGTCGTTGTCGGTCGATTGTCGAATCTCATCAGTATGGCCATGAGCCTGACGGAAGTCAGTATCGGCCAACTCCACGGCCTACGTATGACAACATACTCTATCGAAGAAACCTCCAGCTTCACGTAGGACCCATCGCCATTCTGTAAGCTCTACTTCCCGCTTCTTCAAGGTCTCGTAGCTGTCATTCAGCGAAGCTATGCGCTGCTCCAAACTTTCACCCCTTTCGGCCAACTCGTCGATCTCCGAAGCGGATGGGGCAGCCAGGATGTTGGGGAAATCGTACTTCGAACGCATAGGTATTGAAGACTTCTCCAACTGAGAGTGAAAATAGCCTATGTTATTGTCAGCGACAGCTTCTAGTGCACATTACCAAAGCTCCATACGTAGTTGCCTTTCCACATTATCTAACCTGCGGATCTCCTTTGTGAACGTACGCTGGAACGCTGTGGTTTCGGAGTTGAGCTGCCACACGAACGCCCCGTTAGCCAGTTGTAACCCAGATCGAAGAAAGACTAGACTTGAAGTCCCCATAGCCAGCTTCAGCATGTCCAACATGGTGCTCATCTAAATCCACTGAAGGTGCAGCGCTCCATGCCCGAGTGCTTGCTCTCCTGCCAGCTCTGCCGCTGTAGCCGATCGGTGGACTCACATCTCGAAATTGAATCTCGCCCAGTTCTCCCAAAGCACTCACGACCTCCCGCCCAATTTCGTTGGCCATGTAGAGTTGTGTCAAGGACATGTCCGACGAGCGGAAGAGGGTGTCCTTGTGAGCGCTCATGGTCGCGGTTGCTGAGGTCCCAAGCAGATAGATGTTGTTTTCGATTCAGTGCTCCAGCCACCTCATGCGTAGCTACACTTTGGCATGCGAAGCTCGGGCTTCCACTTCCTGGTGACAAGGCCGGATTTGACTTCGCAGTTAATGATTGATGATGATGAGGCAAGACCTGTCTCGCTTGCTACGCCCCAAACCACTGGTCGAAGGTTCAATGACTAAGCTGCAGCGGCGAGCTCCTGTGGACCTAATTCGTTTTCACACAACTAACATTTTAGAAAGTCTCTAGTCGTATATAGATACCGATGTCTGCATCGGACTACATGAAGTCTATGTACGGAGCCCTCCTTGAGAGCATAATGTCAGTGAAATTCTGACGTCCTAAGAAATCTCAAATTGGTCTTGAGGTCCCATCCAGATGGTCGAAATCGAATATAGATCGTGTGGGCATGCTAGATGGCCTGGGACCGTACTTCTATTCTATACTGATGGTTCCAACGCCACCTTTTTCAGTCTATCCCTTAAGAAAGACTGAACTCCTCTCAACCGGCTTTCGCTGGTGCCCCTCCTTAGCTGCTGCAAGCTTTCGGTGACACGACGAGACAGGACGTTGTCCCAGACCCTCATCCAGAGACCGTAGTACGGATCACCATGCCGTATGGCTGAACCACGCTTGCGAAACTGCAATCCGTACACTCCAGTGACCAAGACTTTGACAAAAGTCACGTCAACCACAACGCAGTAGTTCCACATACAACGAAAACCACTGTTAGTCTCTCTGAATTGCATTTGCGGCAAGCTGCAAAGTACCATACGGAAGGCTTCGACCACCTGATGCGGTGGGCCGCCACGATCCGTATCCACAAAATCTAGAGAGCCGCCCAAGGAAGTTTGAGGAGCCTCGGGCAGGCCCTGCAAACATGGTAACGTCCAATCCCCGGCCGCATGCAGGATATTTGCGGCTGAGAACTCAGGATCATGTGAGTCAAGCCATCGTGGTGACCAGTCCGGAAACTCATAGGCACCTGTGCCGCTGATAGAAGCAACGGCTGCAATATAGTCGTCGTCGTCGTTTGCTCTCACGGGATCCACCGTGAGAGGCTGTTTCTCAACATCGTAACGGCTATCTGGTGGATTACGTTGCATATATGGTAGCGACGTCGCTGGAGGTTTGGTCTGACTCGTTCGCCCGATGACGTTGATTGGGCTTTTGTCAATGTCCAAGCCCAGGGTTTTCAGAAAGCCAAGTGGGTCCCTTCTAATCTTCCATGAATAGGAATTGACATGTCCCAGCTCCTGCCCAAGCGCGAGACAATCCTGCAGCAGTGAAACCCCTAAAGGGGTTTGCAGCGTACCAAGTGCGTGGTGGCCAGATATCGCGACAGCCCAGCTGTCTCGAGCGTCCTGGAATGACTGAAGCTTGAAAAAGGTGTTCCCCAACATCCTCGCTGAGGCAGTTGTCCCGGGGTCATTGTACCCATACATCTTCGAGAGGACATCTCGGGACGTAGAGAACATGGTGATGGCTTCCTCCAGCTTACCTTGACGACTGTAACACACGCCAAGCTGATGAGCTATCCCGGCTGTAAAGCCTGATACGGCGCCGTTAGCATGTATGGAACGACTGTAGGCCTCTTGGAGTACAGATTCGACCTCGTCGGCTCTCCAGTTGTTAGCCAGACATCTTGCAATTGCGACCATAATTCTCAGAGTAAGATCTGCGCGCCGTCCAAGATGATGCTGCGCAACGTCAAGAAGTTCGAGGTACAACATCTCCGCTTCGTCAATCTCACCTACCAACTCGTGCACCCCTGCTAATACGAAACCTGCGTGAAGCGTTTGTTCTGCTCGACTTCCAAGTATATCATCCAGACCCTCACAAACACTCTTCATAACTTCCATGGCCGTGAGGTATTCCCGCTTGTCTCGATACAGAATGCCCAGATTGCACATAGCCGTCAATCTAGGGATCCGGGCGTCCTCCGTGACTTCACTTTGTTCCGCTGCCGATAGGACCTCTTCAAGGAGAAGCGTTGCTTTATCCAAGCATGCCCTGCCAGCTTCGCTTCTATGATCCCTCTCGAAGCTTTCATGGCGGTAGGAAGTCACAAGAGTGTTCACAGCCACAAGCCTCGCGAGGATGGTGAGCGGTGTGGCGGCCAATTGCTTGGACACATTCTCGAGTTCTGAGACTGGCAATGAGGAAGACGATCCACCGTCCAAGAACGGATTGACTACCGCAGGCGCACCAGGCCCACTATGTAACTGGTTTCCAAGTTTCCTACTAGACAGGCGGGCCGTTTCTTGGAGCTTGCCCTCATCGACAGCACGATTAAGCCACTCTTCGATGAACGCTTTATGATCAACCGCCATGCTACTGGAGATCCCCCTAGCATTGAATTCTTGAAGGAGTTCGTTCCAGCGATCTCCAGCTTCTGAAGGGTGTGCCCGAACCATAATAGCAGGATTCTTTGAGATCTCGCCTTGCCCTTTGGCGGCTATAGAGAAAAGCTCGTTCAGCACCCTTTCGACGCGAACTCTGGAAGACGTACTACGCAAAGGATCTTAGCAGATACAATTGAAGATCGAAATGCTATATTACCTTTTTGCATCATTATATGAAGCCGATAGAAGGGTGAGGCTCGTCAGTAACCTCGCTCTGATGTTTCTACATTCCTGGTTCCATCCCGTCCTATCCCATACCTTGTCGCTCTGGGTGCCTTGACTCTCGTATCGCTCGAGTAAGGTCTCCAGTTCTACCAGTAGCTCGCGACATGCCCGTCCTCTCACAAACAACTCAGCTTCTATCTTGGGTTCAAGGGCCTGTTGCTCAATCAAGACTTGCAGATTGCGGAGTACCTTTCGCAGTTCTAGCAGCTCGCCGGCAAGGCCGCTGTACCGCTTAACGTTAGAGGACTTTCGGCAACGTTCGTAGACAGACCAAGCGAAAGGGCCAAGACGGATAAAGTCCTCCACAGTGAAGCCTAATCCTAAGAACGGGACAGCCATGACGATGTTTGGAAGACTCCAAGAAATGGTGATAGCTTCGAGAACAGGCTTGCATACGGCGCACGTCCGCCTTATCAGCAGCACCGTTTCAGATCCGCAGTCTCAACATCCGACACCAATCGTAAACGAGCGCAAGTACTGCAATGCAGCGAGCAAGGCCTCTGGCCGCATACCAAGACGCATCATACCCGCCGGGATGACTCTGATGCAGCTCAAATAATCACTAGCGGTGTTTGAAGAATGTGAACTCCTTCTCCTGAAGAATCTTGAAGACGCGTCAGAAGACAACCGCGGCTGTGAGTTCTTTTGTCTCTAAGTAATAAGTAACGCTATTGCCTGAGAAGCCAAACATTGACATAGTAGTATCTAAACATGCACCAACGACTAGTCCTGGACAACGAATGGAAAGGTCACCTCAAGCAAATTGCATATGTATTATTCAACAGCAGATAAAAGCCGGTAAAAATCCAATTTTCAACAGAAAAAATCTCCAATTACCTTAGTAAGGTTGGATTCGCCGAGAATAAACCTTCTTGGAAGATCTAAACTACCTTAGAGTTCAGATGGATAAGATAACGCCACGCACGCAACTCGTCAGGGACTTGGGATAAAAATAAATATCTGATGCCGAGGGCACAAAAACACTGTGTGAGGAATTCCGCAGGCGTCCGAAACCTTTCAGCCACTTCTCAATGTTGATGCCGCCCACTCTCGTCCACCTTCCCAATGGGCAGGTGCTTACAGTGTCACCAGTATTTGGAGGTTTGTTCTTCAAAGCCAACGATCTCACCACCCAACACTCCATTTTCCCAGCAGGATGGACGATCATATTAAACTCGGAAGACGACGAAGAAGACCAGCAAGCCTCCGAGAAGGATCAATATAGCGACCATCGCCCTTCACTTGACGAACAAAGCCACCCTTCAAAAGTGCACCATGTGCACCGATACAGAACGCCTACATTGCATCACGATAACCTGTACATATCCTCAATCTCGAATCCCAGCAACTCGGACTTCAAACCTCCAACGTCACCGACGAGACAGATTGCGATGATGCTATGGGCAACACTGTGGTGGTACTTTCATCAGGCACATCCAGATGAGCGAATAGTCAACAGCGCAACCTTGAACACACCAGTTTCGGGAAGACCAAAAGGGGAATGGCGGATCAATATTAAAAGGGAGGGCATCTTCAAAGGCAAACATCTGTTGCCGAAACTCGAGAGAATGGGACTCATCGCGTCAGAGGACTCATGCGTGGGCGCGGCTTTGGACGAGAGGCTTGGTGAAGGGTGGACGGAGATGTTCGTTTCAAAGCGCAGTTTCTGGCAGATCGATTCAAGGATCTTTCTTTTCACCCTCCCGCCAAATCCCCTCCATTCGCCATTCCCGGGTTCTCCTATTCCATCACGCCCCAACTCCCCGAGCAGAGAGGAAAGGCCACCAGCGAAAGCAGACCGGCAAGCTGAGGCTACGTCACAGGGTCTTTGGTCGTCAGCTTCATCAGGTCCTTTTGCTTCGGGAAGTCATCTGCCAACATATTACCCTCCTCCGCCGGCTCAGTATACATTTACGAATGGCATTCGACACCCAATCCGTGCAAAGCCACCCCGTCAAGGCGAGACTTTCTATACACGTCATGTACCCAGCCTGGGACAATACATCTCATTCCGTGTAGCATCTCTGTCGAACCATTCACCCGCACATCGGGGCCCTGTCTCTCATACCGCGCTGAGCTCTCTGCCGCCAACTTCAGGCGTATTTCCAGGTTCTGGCCTCACCGAGGCGAACCCGAATCCAAGCGATGTAGAACTACTGCACAAGTGGATGAACGAGCCGAGGGTCGCCGCCGCATGGGGCGTGACAGGACCAATGTCGACTCAAGAAGCTTTTCTGGAATCAAACCTCAACAACAGGCACAGCATCCCAGTGATTGGGTGTTGGGACGGTAAACCGTTTGGTTACTTTGAAATTTACTGGGTGAAAGAGGACATCCTAGGCAAGTATATCGGGGGCGACGTCGGGGATTTCGACCGCGGGATCCATGTCTTGATCGGAGCACAGGAGTTCAGGGGTGAGCATCGTGTCAAAGTTTGGCTAAGTGCATTGGTACATTACTGCTGGCTGGCCGACAACAGGACGAACTGTGTGATGTTGGAGCCGAGGACGGACAATCACAAGTACGTATTTGTCCTTTGAAAGCGAAAAAGAGGCAGCAGCGCTAACCATGAGGCAGAATTATTGGCTATCTTCAAGATGCAGGCTTTTATAAAGAGAGAGAAATAGCGTTGCCTCACAAGCAGTCAGCGTTGATGAAGATCAAGCGGGAGGCCTGGGATGCGCCGGCCCTCTAAATATAGCCATATAGCGTCTTTTCTTTCTTCGTATCTCGAACTATACCCACTCTCAAGCTTCAACGTTGTTTTGGACATTTATGACCGAGACGTGTCAATAGTACGGGAGACAGACCGGGAATGGGTGATATAAGCGCATGGCAGGCGCTGGCGGTACTGCTGTTCAGGCCACAATCTTTCAAAGTCAAACGCACGTTTCCGCTCTCATGCACGTCTGCGTAAGGGCATCTCTTCTCATTCGACTGGGCATCCGCTCGTTAGCAGCAGCCTCAAGGGCGATGGACGGAAAACCCGCGACAGAGGTCTAAGAACGGGCCAGGACGGCAATGGTGCAAGAGGGGAACCTCATGTCAAATATAAGAAAAGAGAACAGGGTATCAGTGCTTCTTGCAGCAACAACAATTGGAGCGATGATCGTAGAGTCAATCCTCAGGGCTGGCATACAAGAGATATACATCAACCTATTTTCTTTTCATTACTCTTTTCCCACTACGATCTAAGTTGCCTTTGAAAGATTGTGGCCTGAACAGCAGTACCGCCAGCGCCTGCCATGCGCTTATATCATACTATCTTCTCATGAGCAAAGTTGAAACGACCGCTCCCACATTGCTTCCCATTCCACAACACGAGACGATGATACCGATTCGACTTGGGTAAACGAAAAAACCGGACAAAC
>QQTW01001676.1_pt1 | contig 15727 bp, 18 predicted proteins | sample 1904831 | NCBI WGS metagenome assembly QQTW01 (sample SAMN09435610, study PRJNA476489) | Subsurface metagenome, whole genome shotgun sequencing project. | reverse complement strand
CTATTGCGTCTGGCTCATACCTAGTATAAAGTCTAACTGCTGCATGAGTACATAGATTTTCTTCACGTTGGAGACCCAAGTCTCAGTCTCTTTGAAGACACTTAGAAGTCACTTAGAGTTTATTGACCACCAAATTTTCTGCTATGGGAGCCTTTATGGAATGGCTACATGACGAGTATAGGGATGCATTAAATTGACTTCTACATCAACGTCATTCAATTTTGCTAGATAGTACAATTCCATTAGTATAAAACATATACACTCACAACTCACTTCCGTCATAATCAACTTAGCAAACACAAGTATAAGATTAAGTCTAATTACGGTAGTAAACGATTACTATAAAGCAGCCGTACGTTTGTAGCTTGCTATCTCACTATTCTAAAAACAACTCGCTTATTACCCCGCTAAGGTTGGCATCGCTTGCGCTTTTTTCAAAAAGATATTACGTCCGCATCTCACCCGTGGACACTTGTACATCTCATCATGAGCTACAGTCGGTCGCGTGGCTCGAATCCCGCATCCGCACTTCGGTGGCTGAAGTCAATTGATCCAGACTAGCGCGAATGGCTCTTCTCGACCGGTAGAGGTAGAGGCGGACGCTCCCTTGCTCGACGGGCCTTCTGCTGCATGCAGCGCTTCAGAATTGGCACATCGGTGCATCGTGATCGGAAGCAGACCCGGCAGGGCGGCCTAAGATGGCAGCTATCGACCCTTCCAGCGGCCAGCCTCTGCCTGCCGACGCCGTTCAAAGAATACTCTTCATCGTCCCCAAGGTCCATGTCTACAATATCCCTCCAATGGCGTCCACAAAGGGCCACTCGGCCGCCTCGTGGACCGCCAACAACAACCAGCGGCAAATCTTTACCGCTCGTCTCCGCGTTCTGGAAACAGCGATATCTTCGGCAGCAAACGCTAACCCGTCCGATTCCTCCGAGCAAGTGCGCACCGATATCCTCCTCGAGGATCCGTCAACCGGCGAGCTCTTTGCGGCAGCGCCCTACAACACTCCTACCTCTGTCGAGCAAGCCATCGACAGCTCGCGCTTCTTTGCCGTGAGGGTCGTGGGTGAAGGCGGCCGCAAGGCGCTGCTGGGCATTGGCTTCGAAGAGCGTTCGGACGCCGTCGATTTTAGCATCACGTTGCAAGATGTGCGAAAGGTGACGGGCATGGAGTCAGGACCGGCTGGGCTTGGCCAGAAGGCAAATTCAACGACAACAGCGAAACAGGCGGAGAAGCGGGACTTCAGCTTGAAGGAAGGCGAAACCATCACAGTCAGCATCGGCAGTCGCGGGAGGAGGTCGAGAGAGGGCTCAGACCGCACTGCGTCCGGCCAGACCGAGCGGGACGCACTGTTCTCCATCAAGCCGCCGCCAGGCAGCGGAGGATCTGCGCACGGCGAGGGAGCGCTGCCACTTCTGTTGTCTCCGCCCAGCACACAGGGTGTCAAGGCAGAAAGGAGGCGTAGCAGGACCAACTTTCCGGCCGGGCAGGAGAGCCTGTCAGCCGAGGAGCTGGGCTTCGACGATGGAGAATTCGGAGAGTTTCAGTAGCAAAGTCACGGATTCACTAGTTCGGATGACGTGCCATATCAATATAGACACTGTTAGGGTGTCATACCCATCAATGATCCGTTGCGCTTCGCTGAATCACGAGATATAAAGTTCACTTCGGGAAGCGTAATCGCAACTCTCCCATACGGCATCTATCAGAATTGTTGGAGAAGGAATCTAAATTTGGGTCCCAAAAACAAGAAAGAGTAGATGATACACGTTGTAAGAAATATCCATTGCAGGATGATTGACGACATAGTTCGCCGTAGGAAAAGCGACATGAGAGTAGACTTCAAGCGCGGGAGCTCAGAAATTGAACTTCAATCATTGATCGAAAAGTTCTTAACCTTAATCAAGCTCCTAGTTAAGGTTTGTCTCGCCCGTCAGCACAGTTGCCAGTGTTGCTCGATGATGGCTAGCTGCTTAGCGTTGACCACATTTGACGGGCTTCTTGCGCTTGAATTTGCATGACTGTATGCATTCCCCTGTTCATAATCACCATGCGCTCCTGCAATAAAAATTTTGATGGCGTTCAAGGACGCGAGCGTAAAGAGAGTCATGTATTGGACTTTTGGCTAGCCACACGCTCTCAATCTCTCTGAATGATCACGGTGAGTTACTTGGCTCGGCTGGTCATCGCGGGAAGCGATCTTGCTAAAGCTCATCGTCGTGATAGATGGCTCTCGCTCGGCTTACCTACTCGGCTGGAAAAGCGAATGCTGCCCCTCATCCGTGTGGTGTATTCGTCCAAGCAAATACTTGCAAGAAACCTTCGGATACGTCGCTCTGTCGCAATATTCCATGAGCTGCTTGATTTTGAGGTAAGACGTTCAACTGCTGGGTCGGTGCACGTTTCAATTGAGTTAATACCTCGCTCTGGACTCTGAGCACGGAAACGGCATAATGCTACCTGGTGTTCATCGATGGTTGTTCTTTATATCCTCAATCAGTGATCTGGGAGTGGTGCCGTTCGCGCACTGTTTCCATTCTCCTCCGTCGCGTATACATCGTATATTCCCGTTAAGACGGACCTACTCATGTCAGCGATCTTGTCAAGCCGCATACCCGGTCGCTTCATGGCTTACGGTACAGCTCTTAGTGATGTTTGCCGCGGCACTCCGTTCGACACTCTGCCTCAGCAGACCCATCCCAAAAGCACCGTGGTCTTGACTTGCGCAGTTGTTTAATGCGACAAAGTCAACGCTGTGCTCCAGAGCACAATCCTCCACGAGCTCATGTTTCGGAATGTCTCGATACTTATGAGACAAACACATTGCGAAGCCGAGATATATCTTAGGATCCGGATATAGATGAGCGGCGCAGAGCTCGATGATGTTTCCCAGACACTCGGTCTGGCCATGCTTGCATTCAACACCGTCATCGTGCTCGGTTACGCTGAAAATGTTACTCGGATACAACCGGAGGCTCAAGAATCTACTCACTTGCCGATGAATGACAGCTTGAATTCAACCAGGTCGGACACGTTTTGCATGGCTGGAATGATAAGGTCGCGCAGGCAGTCTCGGGCATCTGGGCATTTCGACCTGACGCAAAAGATAAGCTACGCACCACTGCTGGCGTCCTCCTACGTACATGACATGAACCTCCAAATGCACCTTCGGACTCTTCCCCGGCGCAAGCCACTGTTGACCGCGGTCGCTCCACGCGGCAGAGGTGATGAAAATCGCGAGAAGTGCTGCGGCTGCTAGCTTGAACACGACATGCGGGCGGAAGATGCGCCTTCTTGCAGGAACAATCTGGACCTTCTCGTCGTAGTACATGTTGGAGTCTGCTGCTCTTGAAGTGTGAGTTGGTAAATCTAGATGCATGATGAGGGCAGGTGTTTCAGATGTTGAAAAGTCACGCCCAGATCTTTCGGCTAACCGACGGCGCGATACCGCCGGCGCAATTAGGTTTCAGACGATGCACAACAACCCCGGGGCCGTCACGCATTCTGAGCGCAATCCTCATCTACCAATCAACGATGGATGTCCCGGCCTCATCTGCTGGTGTCGACGGTTTCAGCACACAAATGCTCGAATAGGGGCTGTGTAACTCGCTTCATTGAGGGTAACGTTATCCGTCAACGCACCTGCTTTATTCAGGCTCCTGCTTCTATGGGTTACTCACGTCACATACGCGCTACTGGTGAGACGTCTGGACATTGAGATGCTATCTTTCGGGTTAGCTGTGAACGCGATTGTGCTCTTGCTGTTTCTCCTTAAATAGAGTGACCCCTCCATCTCCGCCCTCTTCCTCTGATATCTCATTCAACTGCTCATTTTGTCTCCCAAACGATATGCTTCTCAACACCCACCTCATCATTCTTGTCCTCGGAGCATTTGCTTTCCAGTCTGCTATCTGCTCCGATTCGGAATGCTACTATGCGCGAAAACCAAACGGATCATTTCAAACACAAGCATTTCTATACTCCAGAGATAGATGGAGGTGCGACAAGCGTCTCCTAGATCAACTGTTGAGAGTATGCGGCGGGAAGGACGACGCTAGCACATTCTCGAGGGCCGGGTGTTCAATCATGATTGAGAGTCAAGATATTAATACAGTCTTCTGTATTCAGGGCATGTTAACATGCCCTGTTGATGAACCCCTTGGTACTCTCGAATCACCATACTGCGTATATCTCCCCTCTCACTCTGCAAGGCTCTCGTCTATATCGAGGCTTTGAAGTGGTTTTCACGGCTAACAACTTGAAGGAACTGAGCAGGTGGGGTGGGGGTGATGATGATGAATGAAACTGTTTACACGGTTTTGGTATGGGAGGGCAGTATGAGAGGGCGCAATTGTTTATCACCCCCAGACAGGCGTTGTGGAGAGGTTGCGCTTTTCGCGAGCCTTAGAGGTCTGCGCATCTGAAAACCATCCTATCTCGATAGCCAGTCGCCAGTTCAACGCGCAGTACTCTGCATGACTTGCTCCCGAGTCGTTGGCTGACTATCTCGATATTGTTCACTTCATTGCATGAGTAGCATCCACATCAAGCGGAAAGGCACTGAGTCCATGTACTTCTTTCGATCAAGCCATGTCTCAGAGCTTTTGCTCTTCAGTCACACCACCCTATACCGTCCCTTTGTTGATACGCCCTAACGCCGCATCCATGCAAGACCGGTATCGTCTCAACCCTTCTTTGGCTTCTTCGTTCCATACTTTGACCGCGAAGTAATTCGATTGGCAACACCACCCTGCGTACCAATCAGTACGAGTCTCCCGTGCGTAACCGGCCTAGATAAACCATACCAGATCCAGTGCCCCTCTGACAAGATGATATCTGACCCCGGGCAAATCTTGGGCTCTGCCACCGCGAACGAGCACTACCGAATGCTGCTGTACATTGTGCCCTGAGATAGCAGTTAGCCCGCTGTCCGGTGCGGAATCGGACATGCAGCTTTGCGCTTCTGCGGACATGCGGTTCCAGCGTACCTTCACCAGGGATGTAAGCGGTGACAACCTTGCCGTTGCTTAACCTCACTCTCGCCGTCTTCCGTTCTCCTGAATTGGGCTTCTTGGGCTTCATCGTCCCGACTTTGACGCATACTCCCTTCAGCTGCCTCCGATTGAGCAGAGCAGGTGAGGTCGACTTTCGCGCGCGCTGTTCCACTCGGCAGCCGCGAAGGACCTGATTAAACGTCGCCTGTGGTTGAACACTCGAAGCAAAGTGACGGACATTGCGGTGGATTGAGTTCGTACGGAGGGTGTGATCGAGGCATGGTTTTTGGGCCAATCGGGTCGGAGGAGTAGTGAACGTAAGACTGGGGTGCCATAGCCGCAATGAGAGTCGCATTGAGGGCCGCATGATTTGATCTTGAGCATGAGAAAGTATTCCAGATACTAGAGACACATTAACCAGGTAGAAGCGTAGTGAAGCCTTGTGCGCGAAGGACGACGATAAAGCTTTAGGGAGATATTCGGCTAGCCTTATTTGGCCAAGTGCCCATGATTTTCGCTCCGGCAAGGCTTCGGGTTTAAGGACCTCATTTTCTTGAATACCTCAAGATTTATTGAGCTTTCAAGCATCAAGGTCTCACGGTTGCAATATGGACGACCTCGGACAGCTCGAGCTGCTCTCGCTCTACTCAAGAATCACCTCTGAGCTCCAGAATCACTTGGGCATTAGCGACAAGACCGTTGCGGAGTTTGTCGTCGACCAACACGCAAAATGCCAGTCCTTGGACGACTTTCGGAGACTGCTTCAGGACATGGGAGCGGACTTTCCTCCGAGTTTGATCGAAAGCATAGACCGGTTAATTCTTACCATGCACCCTAAGCATCGAAACAGGAACGGCACCGAGAAGGAAGAGGCGGCGCAAGACCCAGAAGCCGAGAAGGAGAAGAAAACAAGGGTGTTCAAGGGGCTTGCGATTCCGGACAGGGATCAGGACTGGATTGATGGCGCATCCGATACAGCCAAGGCGCGTAAGCCGGGTGAGGACGCTGTGAAGCAGGACAGCCTGGAAGACACGTTCGCGATGCTCGAGGGACTGGCTGGGAAGGCCGCTGCGGTGGAGCACAACGGATCACCCCGCAAGAGAAGCATCAGCCCGTATAACGACGAGGAGCGCAAACAGAAAAGTAGAAAGCGGCACCGGCATCGATCCAGATCACCCACGTTCTCCCCACAGCCGAAAGATCGCAGGTCCAGACGCGAAAATAATGAGTACGTCTTTGAAGACGAATTCGGGCGCACAATCACCAGGAAGGGCCATGACCAGGATGATCGAGGCAGACGACGAAGAGGAAGCCACGGCGATGACCGTACTGCGCGACCCCCAACACCGGAACTGGATGACAGCCCTGTGTTATACAAGGTTTATGACGGTCGTGTTACGGGCGTCAAAGACTTTGGGGCCTTTGTGAACATCCAAGGTGTTCGTGGGAAGGTCGATGGGCTTGTGCACGTCTCTGCCATGCAGGAAGGAGCCCGGGTCAATCATCCTTCAGACCTCGTGTCTCGAAATCAACAGGTCAAAGTCAAAGTCATGAAAGTCGAGAACAACCGAATCAGCCTGTCCATGAAAGAAGTAGATCAAGTCACAGGCCAGGATCTAGCCCCCGAGCGTCGCATAGCATCAGGGGCCAACATGGAAGGTCCGAGAGGCGGAGCCAATGGTGTCATCCCGTACGGAAACCTCGGCCCCGAAGTCCCCGTGATCGAGGGAGACGCAAACGGGCGTGGGATGAAGAACAAGAAGCGCATGACATCTCCTGAGCGGTGGGAGATCAAGCAACTCATCGCGTCGGGTATAATATCCGCACAGGACTATCCTGACATTGACGAAGAGTACAACGCCACTCTGAACGGTGGCGCCTTGGAAGAAGAGGAAGACGTTGATATCGAGGTCCGAGAAGAAGAACCGCCCTTCCTAGCTGGACAGACGAAGCAATCGCTCGAGCTGTCTCCCATCCGTGTCGTCAAAGCGCCAGACGGCTCGCTGAACCGAGCAGCAATATCGGGGGATGTTCTTGCGCGAGAGCGGCGAGAGCTCCGGCAACAGGAAGCTCAAGACAAAGCAGAGACACGAGCGGGCGAGGTCGACCTCAACTCCCAATGGCACGATCCCATGGTGGCGCCCGACCAGCGCAAGTTTGCCAGCGATGTGCGAAACACTCGCACCGACAAGCCGAACGAGTCGGTCCCCGAGTGGAAGCGGATCACTCAAGGAAAAGAGCAGTCTTACGGCAAGAGAACCTCGATGTCGATCAAGGACCAGAAGGAAAGCCTGCCGGTCTTCAGGTTTCGAAGGCAGCTACTCGACGCGATCAGGGCTAATCAGCTTCTGATTGTCGTTGGAGATACCGGCTCAGGCAAGACGACCCAGCTGACGCAGTATTTGGCCGAGGATGGGTTTGCAAACGAGGGCATGATCGGATGCACGCAGCCTCGCCGTGTTGCTGCCATGTCCGTGGCTCAGCGTGTCTCGGACGAGGTTGGCTGCAAGTTGGGTCACGAAGTGGGATACACCATCCGCTTCGAAGACTGCACCGGCCCGGACACGAAGATCAAATACATGACGGACGGCATCATGCAGAGAGAGATTCTGCTAGATCCGCTCTTGCACAAATACTCGGTCATCATGTTGGACGAGGCCCACGAGCGGACAATAGCCACCGATGTGCTTTTCGGATTGCTCAAGAAGACGCTGAAGCGCAGACCGGACCTGAAGCTGATCGTCACCTCTGCCACGCTGGACGCCGATAAATTTTCAGAGTATTTCAATCAATGCCCCATCTTCAGCATACCTGGGCGCACATTTCCCGTTGAGATTATGTATTCTAGAGAGCCCGAGTCGGATTACCTGGATGCGGCACTCACTACCGTCATGGAGATCCACATCACTGAGCCTGCGGGAGATATACTTCTGTTCTTGACCGGAAAGGAGGAGATTGATACGAGCTGTGAGATCCTGTACGAGCGAATGAAAGCGCTCGGACCGAAGGTGCCCGAATTGATCATTCTTCCCATCTATGGCGCTCTGCCGAGCGAGGTGGCAAGTCGCATCTTCGAGCCTGCACCTCCGGGCACCAGGAAAGTCGTCATTGCTACCAACATCGCCGAGACTTCCATCACCATCGATGGCATCTACTATGTCGTCGACCCTGGCTTCGTCAAACAGACCGCCTACGACCCCAAGCTCGGCATGGATCGACTGCAAGTCACTCCGATATCGCAAGCACAAGCGAAACAACGGGCCGGAAGAGCAGGGAGGACAGGTCCGGGCAAGTGTTTCCGTCTGTACACCGAGGCCGCTTTTCAGTCTGAGATGTTGCCGACCACGATCCCGGAGATACAGCGGCAGAACCTCTCTCACACCATCCTCATGCTGAAAGCGATGGGCATCAACGATCTCCTTCACTTTGACTTTATGGACCCTCCTCCCACCAACACCATGCTCACGGCTCTGGAAGAGCTTTACGCCTTGTCAGCACTCGATGACGAAGGTTTACTCACAAGACTAGGCCGGCAGATGGCAGACTTCCCCATGGAGCCTGCACTAGCCAAGACGCTGATCATATCCGTCGACATGGACTGCTCCGACGAGATGCTCAGCATCGTCGCCATGATCTCCGCCGTCCAGACCGTCTTCCACCGCCCGAAAGACAAACAGCAACAAGCCGACCAGAAGAAAGCCAAGTTCCACGACCCGCACGGCGACCACCTGACCCTTCTCAACGTCTACAACTCCTGGAAGCAGTCCAAGTTCTCCACGCCGTGGTGCTACGAGAACTTTGTGCAGCCGCGGTCGATGAAGCGGGCGCAGGACGTGCGCCAACAGCTGGTGACCATCCTGGAGCGGCACAAGCACCGCATCGTGTCCTGCGGCCGCAACACGATGAAGGTCCGCCAGGCCCTGTGCTCGGGCTTCTTCCGCAACTCGGCCCGCAAGGATCCGCAGGAGGGCTACAAGACGCTCGTCGAGGGCACGCCCGTCTACATGCACCCGTCGTCGGCGCTGTTCAGCAAGCCGGCCGAGCATGTCATATATCATTCGCTGGTCGAGACGACGAAAGAGTACATGCACAACGTCACGGTGATCGAGCCCAAGTGGCTGGTGGAGGCGGCGCCGACATTCTTCAAGGTGGCGCCGACGGACCGGCTGTCGAAGCGGAAGAAGGCGGAGCGGATACAGCCGCTACATAACAGGTTTGCCGGCGAGGACGACTGGCGGCTGTCGGCGCAGAAGAGGCAGGGTAGGGGAGGGGGTGGGACTTGGGGTTAGTGGAGCGGTGGCAGTTGTGTGGACTGTTGGCGTCGTATGCAGTTGTATCTGACCTATCGATATACCGTCACGGATCCTATCTCCTTATAAGGTTTGTAAACGTCGATGAAGGGAGCGTTCTTCGTCGAGCAATCGCAGGCTGGGTGGGACGCTAGAACTTGACGAGGCTCACGCTGTACCTACCGCTGATGATGTTATTCTCGTTAAACGAGCAATACGAGAAGATGAAACTTAGCTTGAAGTAGCTGAGTTGATGGCAGCGATTATCACGCAGACGTCCGACTATATGAGTGACCAGGCCCCTTATTCCCAACCCCAGGCATCTCTGAGAGATACTGCCACATATAATGATCTTGTCTCCTGGGGCTTCTACAGCATTTCTACTCACTATAAAATATCACCGTCGATGACATTTCCAGTGCCAAATAGCTCAAGATTCTGGACAAGTCTTTCAACTCTGATGTTCGCACAACCCGAAGAATAGTGACCAGCCTCATCTGCTTCTACGCACTTCGTAAACCACGACACTATATACTGCGTACACAAGACCCCACACGTCTAATCCTACACTCAGCCGACGAACTAAGAGCGCTTCTTCCGCCGCCTCCGCTCCCGGTCCGCCCTCCGCTCAAGCTCCTCCTTTCGCTCGAGCTCCTTCCTCCACTCCCTGCGCCTGTAGAGCAGCTCCTCCTGCCGCGTCTGCTCGAACTCGGCGGCCTGCCTGAGAAAAGCAGCCGACTTGCGCGGCCTGACAGCCTCGTCGACCCCGCCGCTGCCCGTGTACTTGGCCACGCTGCTCCTCATCTCCGTCACCATGCCGGACCACTCCTTCTTCGCGCCGTCGTACACGCCCTTGGCCTTGCCCGCGGCGGTGGTCTTTACAGCGTTGGACCCGGCGGCGGCGGGGTCGGTGCTGGTGATGGCGGTGTTGGTGGTCATCGAGCGGACGGTGGGTGCCTGGTATGTGGGCGTCGGCAGCGCGGGCGTGGCGGATTTTGGTGCGGATAGAGACCGGGACGGGGACGGCTTCTTGATGATCGGGGCGATGCCGAGCCACTCGCGGACCATGGGGTTCTGCAGCGTGCGCGACTGCAGGACGCCCATGGCGCTCGCGGTCGCGAAGCTCAGCTGCACGGTCGCCGGCGGGTAGGTCATGAAGAAGAAGGTGAGTGTGGGGAAGAAGAAGAGGAGCATCTTGCGTAGTTTGGGCGGGGTGTTTGTGGTGCCGGTCTCGCCACCGAGCTATTGAGGGAGAGGGGGTTAGCTGTCTCTAGGGAAGATGTGAGGATTGTGAGGCCTGTGTGGAGCTTACCTTGGCGACGGCGTACATGAAGAGCGCCATGCAAGTGGGCAGAATGTAGTAAGGGTCGGAGATGGTTAGGTCCTGCAGCCAGAGGAAACCAGCCGTGTCCAGCCCGGGTACGGGAAGGTTCGCCATGTTCCTGAGCAGACGGAACGAGCCATACCCGAGGACGCCCTGGAGGACAATGGGGACGAAGACCATGTACGGTTTGAGGCCGGCAGCTTTGGCAGCCTGCTTGATCTCCAGTCGAGCCTGCTGGGCGCCCTGCGTGTCGCCGGTCTTTTTGCAGCGGATCATCTTCGCGTTCAGCGGATTGAAGACCTCGGCCAGGGCCGACGACCGCGCCGTCGCGTCCGCAGACGCCACGTAGAACCTGAACAGCGCCAGGCGGACGATGACGGTGGTCATCATGATCGACGCCCACCACGGCGTGCCCGCGAAGACGTGCACGTGCTCCAGGAGCCACTCCATCATTGCCGTCGGGCCCCAGCCGAAGTCGAGCCCGATGGATTTAAGGTAGCCGATGTTTACTGGTATGTTGTTCAGCTGGGCGTCGGAGAAGTCCATGAGGTCGTCGATGGAGGTTGGTGTGGCATTGGTGATCGGGGTTGAGGGTGTCTGGCTTGGGAGGGGGGTTGGCGTGGTGGACGTCGAGTTGAATCTAGCTGCTATGACAGGCCGTAGGAGGGAAGAGACGGAGCCATTCGAGAGGCTCAACGGATGTCGCTGGACTGGTGAAGATGTTGGTCTCCGCCATTGTTGGAACGAGCTCCGACTGAAGCTGCGTGCGCCGCCGATGGGAAACTGCGAGATTCTGCTTTAGTAGCGCTCGAGATGCTGAGAACTAGCCTTACATGTCTCGATTGACTCGAGCAGGTTCTAATGAGTGTGTGTAGTTCGCGATGACTGGGCCTGGCGGTTATCATGATCGTTGACGAGCTGCTTCTTGGATGCGTGACTGCGGACGAACTTTTTACGGTCCACGCCAAGAGCCAGCCGAGGCACGGATCTTCGATATCGTCGATGGGGCAGAGCTCAGGAGAATTCGCGATATCTTCTCAAGCCGGATATTACGATTTAGTGCTGTCAGACAATTCAACTATAACGGTTACTCGCTCAATTGAGGAATTCTCTCAGAGGAAATCATGCATCAGCACAGGATTCGGATTGATATACATCGTAGCCGGACAAGCAACACAAAACTCCGAGCTCTTTCCGCCGATGGACATGCTCGCTCTATGTAGCTGCGTATATACAGGCAACCGTGTGCTTTTGCATCTACCCAAGATGCCTTGGTGTCTCTCTGCCCACGAGTCCGCTCTGGGTCGTTCCGTCATTCTAAGCTGGTATAGATGGCAAGCTCCTCGCCGTCTCTCCGTCTCCTCTCCACCGGATCGCTCCGCATCTCCACGCCCGGACCGACCGGCCTTGAGCTCCGATGTCTGGGGAATATCTGTGGGTTCTGTGGTTAGCTCGTGTATACGAGAAGCAGCGTGAGGGCTTTGACGGGGAGCGGGTGCGAAAGAGACATAAAAGCCACAGACTACGACTGTATACGGCACAGTCCGAGCTATAAATGAATCTCCTCAAGAAATCTGTATTGTATATTGAATGCAAGCAGCAGCATACCTTTGTACCCGACCAACCAAACCGAAACGCCACCTCATGCGCGAGAAGCTCGCCGAAGCCGAGCATGAGCCCGTTGATGAACGGCAGGACCAGGTTGATGGCGGCACCCCTCAGCAGACTCCAGATGGTCGGCGGAGAGTAGAGTATGACGGGCGAGTTGGAGGGAGAAGAGTCTCGGGGCGAGGACGAGAGCTCGTTGTTGGCCTCGTAGTTTTCGCTGTCCGACGGGATGGTGAGGGACGAGTCGGACATGGGATTGTGCCCGCTGGGTGAAGGGGAAGTCATGGCTGGAATGGCGAGTGAGGTCTTCGGCACCCGATCCTCAGAGGGGATCGTCGGTGCGATTGAAGACGCCGGTGAGTGCTCGTCTCATGGAGGCATCATTCGCTGTTCGGGAGTCGTGCGTCGGGGGTCCGGAAGAACTGTGGGTCCGGCGGTACTTGCATCCAAGCTTGCAGGGTGACGTTGGCAGCAGATCGCCTAGCGACAAAGGGTTTCTTGGTTGTCTCAAACACAAGAGCTTCAAAAGGTTTAGAAACTCGTCAGCTCAGCGTGTAATTCACTCTACCAGACATTCTCATACTACTACACCTATTCTCTCGGCTCGATGGATGCGCCAGCGCCGCCGGATTCTGATGCTCTCATCTCCCAGTTCTGCAGCGTTACTGGAGCTACCCCACAAGAGGTACCTGGACGATGCTGCAGTGAAGATTTCACGGCTGACGTGAATGCAGGCCGCAACGGCTCTCGCAGCAGCCAACTGGAGGGCAGAGGATGCCGTGAGCATGTGGTTCGCGTCGCAAGAGGACGAGCTCGACGACGACGACGAAGACACCAGCATGGACGCCGATCCAGCACTCGCGGAGCCTGCGAGCCACGGCGGCGGTCGAACACTAGGCGGAGCTCCGGCTCCGGCCACTTCGGCATCAACATCGTCACAGGCAGCGAAGAAGGGCCAGGCAAAGTCCGGCAGTAGCAAGCTGCGGACGCTGAAGGACCTTCAGGGAGATTCGGGCGCACACGCACATGGAGACGGCGACGATTCAGACAATGATCAGGACTTCTTCGCCGGTGGTGAGAAGTCCGGCCTCGCGGTCCAGAACCCAAACAACCCGCGAGACAAGATCAACAGCATATTGGAGCGGGCGCGCAAGTGAGCATCTTCACAACTGAGACGTTAACATGGGCGCCTTGGGACTGACACTCGGCTCCAGAAACGTCGGCAGACCGGGCGGCGAGGAGCCCGAACCGGCCGTCTCGCACTTCAGAGGCACCGGCATGACGCTCGGCGGCGACGACACGCCCAGCAGGGTGATCGAGGACCCTCACGCGGCAGCAAACCAGCCCCAACAGGAGCCGGCAGTCGAGCGGATCCTGCACTTCTGGCGGGACGGCTTCTCGGTCGACGACGGGCCGCTGTACCGATACGACGACCCGACGAACGCGACGACGCTGGAGATGATCAACTCCGGCCGGGCCCCGCTCGACCTGCTCAACGTCCAGCCCAACCAGCCCGTCGACGTCAAGATCGACCAGCACCGCGACGAGGACTACAAGCCGCCCAAGAAGAAGTACGTGCCCTTCTCCGGCACAGGTCAGCGGCTGGGCAGTCCCGCGCCGGCGGTGTTATCGGCGGCGGCGGGGCAAGCGAGCGCGCAGATAGGTTCAACTTCAAGTTCGACTTCAGCTCCGGCGGCCAGCTCGTCGTCGTCCTCATCAACAGGGCCGACGGTGACGGTGGACGAGGGCCAGCCGACGGTGACGGTGCAGATCCGGCTGGGCGACGGCACGCGGCTGCAGTCGCGCTTCAACACGAGCCACACTGTGGGGGATGTGTACGCCTTCGTGGACGCGGCCAGCCCCGCGAGCAGGCAGCGGCCGTACGTGCTGATGACGACGTTCCCTAGCAAGGAGGTCAGCGAGCGCGGGCTGGTGCTGGGGGAGATGAGCGAGTTTAGGCGGGGAGGGGTGTTGGTGCAGAAGTGGACTTGATCTGGACTCATGAGTGCTGTGGCTGTGGTCGTGGTCGTGGTCGCTGTGGGTGGTCGGGTGCTGGACGTTCCGGGGATGCGCCAGAGAAGTCTGGAACGTCTGGATCCGGCGGATGCTGGTTGATGAGACACGACCTACGAGGCAATTCGCACGACTATCGAAACTGAAAATGGGAGGGAGAGGCCTGAGGGCGGAGCGGAAAGGGGCATGGTGCCACTTCCGCGGCTGGCACGGGGCTGGCCACTAGACCGGTTCGGGCGTTGGCGGGGAGCGGGACTCGGGGCTTCCGCGTCGCAGGAAGTCATACAAGGCCATCCGGCACGCTGAGCATCGATCAATAGCTTCAGGCCTACCAATCTAGACATTCCCACTGAAGATGACGATGCCGATTGGAAAGACTCGTGCATGTCTGTGTTGTAGGACTGACGATGGGCTGCGCTGCCTGTGCAATGGCAGCTGAGAAAGGGTCTGGACTCTCGCAGAGCGTCCATCAAGTGGCTGAGACGGACAAGCCTTTCGGCAGGCGACATTAGCGCGATGCAAATCAATAACTCCCGATGCCGACGCCGCGATCGAACGCAAACAGCCCTCGTGACCCTTGAGAAGCGTCAACTAAATGTTGTTTCGAAGAGACGATGATGCACCAGCCCGCAAGCGTTTCCTCTGGCCGACGAGTCTCGTTAGCTGCTTGCCTGCATGCGTAGCGCTTGACGGGAAGGCCTTGGCAGCTGCGAGTGGTAGAACAGTGACGGAGCGAGCTGATGCCAAACGTCGTCTCGAGTCTACGGCGGCTATCGAGGCGACCTCTTGGAATTGGCTTGCGGCGGTGCAGGAAACCATCGTCCGGTCTGGACCCATACATCGATTAGTATGTCTGTACCCAGTCGAGGGCTACCATGTATGTGATGCCTCAAACGGACTCTCGCAGCGTCGAAGAAACAGACGGTGGTACGAGTCCTGTATGTATCCGGTTCAGCGATGGTCAACCGTGTAAGAAACCGAGTCGTCTCCCTTTAGGCTCCCAAGTCTTGAGCGGACATGGCTTGAGAAGATGACTGCCTGATGGCTCTGCATGTGCAAAGAAGGGAGCGGAGAATTTCGAGGCACTGGCGACGGGTGCACGTCTGTTAGTGTTGGGACGGCAGCAACGGCAGGGATTGCTTCAATCCAGCTTGGGACGAAGGGTCGCCGTGCGGTTTCCATTCCAGTCTTCTCGTTTGACGCAACGCAGGCACTGCTGGAGAACTGGTATGCAGAAGCAATAATCTGGGAAACGAGGCGAGATAAGCGGCAAAAGCAAAGGGAAGAAGTACGGAGTAAAAGGAAAGAGGAATTATACAAAAGTAGGTCGAGATGAAGCTGGTCAGAATGATAATTCCTCAGGCCTTGACGTCATGAAACCCCTACTCTGATACCCGGGTACCTCCTGGCCGTCCTGTGTCTTGTGCGCCCCCAGGAAAACCTGTAAAGTTGGTAATTTCCCCTTGGCCCTTGCCCTTGGGCCGACCCTTGACCAC
>QQTW01001675.1_pt1 | contig 15729 bp, 16 predicted proteins | sample 1904831 | NCBI WGS metagenome assembly QQTW01 (sample SAMN09435610, study PRJNA476489) | Subsurface metagenome, whole genome shotgun sequencing project. | reverse complement strand
ATTTTTTAAGCTGCCGCTTGGCTTCACCATCATCGCCTGTATCTGCTTCATGGTGTGCTCCATTCCATCAGGTAAAACACAATGGTGATGGCAATAGAGAGGAAGAACAATAAAACGATAAGATCCCTGAAATTATACCAGGCATAATCAATTGGGCGCTGATACCAGGTCCAATTGCCGATGAAGGATTCAGCTACATCATTGGTCTTTTCCCATTTTTGTTTCGACAACTGCATGATCTCATTGATGTAGCCAGGGTCCGTGAAGCGGCTGTACATAAAGCCATGCAGGCTCACCAGCAACGCAGCGATCAGGCTCGAGATCATCCCTGTTATTCCCAGTGACTTCCATTTTATTGCAGAGCTTCTGCTAAAATGATTGAGCGAAAGCCAGATCACGGAAACAATGCTGCCAAAGAAAAAAGTAAGGAACAGCAGGTTGGCAGTAAAAGTGTCCGGAAGGAACCTGCGCAGGTAAGTACCGGAGATCAGTATGGCTGATATGATGATACCCGAAAATAGTCCCGTTATTAAGGCTTTTCTCATTGGATTGCTGTTGTGGTACCTTTAAATATATGAAATAGTTTAACAATTTTCCCAGGATTTTTTTATAACCTTTACACGTTTAAAAAAAAATCCCATTAATGAATTTGTTCTTTCTTCAGATCGATACTTCTGCCGCTGCCTCGCAGGCCGCAGCAGCTGTTGCCGCGCCCGCCCAGGAGATCAGCATCATTGACTTACTCTCTAAGGGAGGGATTCTGATGATACCGCTGGCGCTGCTGCTTGTGGTGGCCATTTTTGTTTTCATTGAACGATTGCTCTATATCCGGAAGGCTTCAAAGGTAGAAGACAATTTCATGAACATCATCCGCGACAATATTGTCACAGGCAATGTTACCGCAGCCCGCTCAATGGCAAAAAATACCAACAACCCGGTGGCGCGGATCATCGATAAGGGTATCCAGCGTATCGGAAAGCCGATCGATGCCATTGAAAAAAGCATGGAGAACGTAGGCAAGCTCGAAATGTACAAGATGGAAAGGAACCTCAATGTGCTTTCACTCATCGCGGGTATCGCACCCATGTTCGGCTTCCTGGGTACCATCATTGGCATGTTCCAGCTGTTCTTCCGGCTAGCTTCCACAGGGGAGTTCACCATCCAGTCAATGGCCGACGGTATCTATACCAAGCTGATCTCTTCGGCAGTGGGGCTTATCATTGGCCTGCTCGCTTACATTGCTTACAATTACCTGAATACCCAGATCGATAAAACCGGTAACAGGATGGAAGTGGCCAGTGCAGAATTTGTAGATATCCTGCAGGAACCTACAAGATGATTTTGATCAAGCTTTTCACCTGTCACGGTCTTTAAAATATCAATTATGAACATCAGAAGGAATTTGAGATCACACGCCGAGGTGCACACGGGGCCCCTGAATGACATCCTCTTCATTCTCCTGATGTTCTTCCTGATCGCCGCCACGCTCGCCAATCCCAATGTCATCAAATTGTCGAATCCCAAAGCTAAAGGTGACACCAAGACCAAGCAAAACGTGGTTGTGAACATTGATCTGAAAAAACACTATATCATCAATGGCAAACAGGTATCTGCGGAGAACCTGAAATCTTCCCTGCAACCCCTCATCATGAAGGATTCCGTGAATGCCACCGTAGCCATCAATGCGGATAAACAAGTGCCGGTTGATGAAGTGGTGGCCGTTATGCGCGTGGCAAGGGAGCTCGGAGCCAGAACCGTACTGATGGTCGACAAAGCAGGCGTCCAGTAGTCTGCTTAATCATCCCTGGCGTTTCGTGCATTGGTGGAGTGAGCACGGGCCCTGATCATCCTGTTCTTGCCCTGCATGTCTTTCCTGATCTCTACATCTGCAAATACTGAAGGTTCAAAAATGCCGGCTGTTTCAACGGCAAGATCCTCATGAACCTCGGCATACACCCACCCATCTGGCAACAGCCTTTGTGCAGCAAATCCTGCAATGGCCCTGTAAAAAACAAGCGGATCAGTGGTGTTGACAAATAAGGCGTCATGAGGCTCATGAAGCACCACATGAGGGCTCATCAGTGCTTTTTCATCAGCCGGTATATAAGGCGGGTTACTTACGATGACATTTGCTTTGGGGAGGGTGTTCCATTGCCCGTGGTCCAGGATGTCTGTTTTAGAAAATAAAATGGCCGTTTCATGCATCAGGGCATTCGTGGCGGCAACTTCCAGCGCCCCTTCACTTACGTCACAGGCGTACACCATGGCATTTGGTAATCCTTTTTTGAGCGCTACGGCAATGCATCCGCTTCCGGTCCCTATGTCAATGATAGTTTTTCCGCTATCTTTAGCTATTGATGAAAGGACCCATTCCACCAGCTCTTCGGTTTCAGGTCGCGGGATGAGCACCTGGCTGCTTACAAAAAACTTCATGTTATAGAACCATGCTTCACCCAGCACATACTGAACGGGTTGGTGCGCGGCAAGCCCTTCGATGTGCTTTTCCAATAAGGCCTCAGCCGGTGCAGATAACTTTACCTGCTTGTTGAGTACCCTGTCAATTCTTTTCCACCCCGTGATCTTTTCCATTACCAGGTCTGCGATATTGGCTGCTTCAGCGCCGCTGTAATGATGATACAACTGGAAAAGCAGGCGGTTGTTTGCCTCGTGGATGGTCATGCCGGCAAACTTAATTGATTTTGGTTTCATACTTTTGACCACAGCACCTGGCTATTGAATACAGATGAAACATACATGCGGCGCTGCATTCAGCTGGCCCTTTGCGGCGAAGGAAATGTAGCTCCTAACCCAATGGTGGGCGCCGTTCTGGTGCACCGCAATGAGGTGATCGCGGAAGGGTTTCACCGGGCGTATGGAGGCCCGCATGCGGAGGTTAATTGTATAGAGGCCATACATCCTTCTAAAACCGAATTCCTTGCCCATTCAACCTTGTATGTTTCACTGGAGCCCTGTGCGCATTTCGGGAAAACCCCGCCTTGCGCAGACCTCATCATTCGTATGAACATCCGCAAAGTAGTGGTCGGTTGCCGCGATCCCTTCCCTGAAGTAAATGGAAAGGGAATAGAAAAATTACGTGCGGCAGGCATTGAGGTCATAACAGGTGTGCTGGAACGGGAATGCATGGAACTGAATAAGCGGTTTTTTACCTTTCACCGGCTGCACAGGCCTTATGTGGTGTTGAAATGGGCGCAGACAGCTGACCGCAAAATAGGCAATGCAGGGGACCAGCGGCTGCGGATCTCTAATTCATTAACCGACCGGCTGGTGCACAAGTGGCGCAGCATGGAGGCTGGTATAATGGTGGGCACTAATACCGCAGCCATGGATGATCCGCAATTGACCAACCGGTTGTGGTATGGAAAAAATCCGGTGCGCCTGATCATTGATAAAGAATTGAAATTGCCATTATCGCTCCACGTATTTGACGGAGCTGCCCCAACGATTGTTTTCAACACCATAAAGCACGAAGAAAAAAATGGGTTGATGTATTACCAGGTTACGGAAGATGTAAGCCTGGTTCACCAGGTGATGAATGGTTTGCAGCAGATGAATATACAGAGTGTAATGATCGAAGGAGGAACAAGACTGATCCAGTCGTTTATAGATGAAGGCAGCTGGGATGAAGCCAGGGTGATCACCAATACCTCGCTGACCGCCGGGGCCGGTGTACCTTCTCCACAGCTGGCCAATGAACAATTGATGGCGGAAGAGCGGATTTTGGAAGATGAGGTAAAGTATTATGCAAACCGGTCGCTTACCACCAGTTCTTTTTTGCCCGGCGCATACCTGTAAAACCCTTCGCCGCTTTTTACCCCCAGGCATCCGGCATTCACCATATTTGTAAGTAAAGGGCAAGGCTGATAATGTGTTTTGCCAAATCCTTCGTACAGTACCTTCAGTATCGCGTGACAAACATCGAGCCCTATGAAGTCAGCAAGTTGTAAGGGTCCCATCGGATGCGACATTCCAAGCTTCATGATCGTGTCGATCTCCGTAACACCTGCCACGCCTTCCTGCAGGCTGTACACGGCTTCATTGATCATAGGCATCAGGATGCGGTTCGCAATAAATCCAGGGTAATCATTAACCACGCACGGTATTTTCCCTATTTGTTTTGATAGTGCAACAATTGTAGCGGTCACCTCTTTCTGGGTAGCATATCCATTGATGATCTCAACAAGCTTCATCACCGGAACAGGGTTCATGAAATGCATGCCGATCACCTGTGCAGGCCTGGAAGTAACAGAAGCAATATGTGTGATCGAGATCGAAGAGGTATTGGTGGCCAGGATGCATTGTGCAGGAGCGGATGCATCGAGCTGTTTGAACAGGCTCAGCTTGAGGTCTCTATTTTCCGAGGCCGCTTCAACAACCAGTTCCACGTCCTTCACCGCTTCCTCGAGCCGGGTGTAGGTCCGGATGCGCAACAGGGCATTGCCCTTGTCTTCTTCAGATGCCAGGCCTTTCAGGATCTGCCGGTCAAAGTTTGCCGATATGGTCTTCAGCCCCCGCGCCGTCCGGTCGGCATCAACATCTGCAAGGTGAACGGTAAGGCCGGAGTGAGCGAACACATGGGCAATGCCGTTGCCCATGGTGCCGGCGCCAATCACTGCAATCTTTTGAAGCATGGGGTGGTATGATGAAGTTTGAATACTGATAAATCAGTTTTTTCTCTTGTAATCACCGCGCTTCCACGCTTTGATAAACTCCGACCACGCAAACGGGTTAAGGATGTTTTGCGGTGGAGCCTGGCCGTAATAGTACTGGCGTGCAGCCACGCTTCTCAACTGGTAATTCGACATCTCCCCTCCATCTCTTGGAAGCGAACGTTCCAGGATACGTCTTTTCGACTCTTCAGTGTTTTGCCTTGCGATCTCATACTGGTCAGCAGGCACATCCGTGTTCAGGAAATCCCTGTCAAACTGCTCCCGGGTTGGGCGGGGCCTGATGATCGTAGCCGGGAGATATTGTGTGTCCGTGACCATCAGCTGCACCATGCTGTAGTGGTTGCCTTCTATGTTACGCGGAATTTCTACCAGTTTCGGCTTGTAGCCGATCGAAGTGAATTCTACCAGGTCTCCCTTCATCACCACTATGGAAAACACCCCTTCCTCATTTGAAAAAGTTCCCCTGTTCTGCCCCTTGATAGCTATGCTTACCGAGGGTATGCCTTGCAGGCTGTCTGCTGTCATTACCACACCATAAAGCTGGATCACCGAATCCTTAAGTTTTTCAAACTGGGCAAATGCGGAAACCGGCATCAGAGCGATCAGTAAGGCCAGTGCAGGTATAACTATTTTCATCCGTACTAAATACTTTTAAATGGTCGGCGGAACCTTGCTGCACTTTGTCCTGGATTGTCCATGACCATGCCCGGTTTCATCGAATCAAACCTACGTTTTTTTGTTTAATAGGTCTTAACGCCTGAAAATTTTAACAAGTGAAATGCAGCGTTCAAATTGATGGGAGAATAACGCAGGGCATTGCCTAATTTTGCACACTTATCACACAAGTAAATAACCCACAACAGGCATGACGCAGGAGAAAGTACTGGAAGCGCTCAGTAATGTGCAGGAACCGGACCTTGGAAAGGATATCGTTACGCTCAACATGGTTAAAGACATCCGCATTGATGGCAACCGGGTATCCTTCACTGTTGTATTGACCACACCCGCATGCCCGCTTAAGGACATGATCCGCAATGCCTGCGTAAATGCAGTGAAACTGCTGGTAAACAAAGAAGCGGAGGTTTCTGTGAATTTCACGGCAAACACCACTTCAAACCGCGTGGATCCGCATTCGGTTCTTCCGAAGGTCAGAAACATCATTGCGGTGGTGAGCGGAAAAGGCGGAGTAGGCAAAAGCACCGTGGCCGCCAATCTTGCCCTTGCATTTGCAGCCGGAGGCGCAAAAGTAGGGCTCATGGATGCAGATATTTATGGACCCAGTGTTCCCATTATGTTCGGTGTGCGGGGCGAAAGGCCCCGGATGATGGCTGGTATTGGCGATAAAGGAATGATAGTGCCTATTGACCGTTACGGGATAAAACTAATGAGCATCGGGTTGCTTGTAGACGACAAAAGCGCTGTGGTGTGGAGGGGACCCATGGCCAGCAGTGCCATCCGGCAGTTCGTAACTGAAGTGCACTGGGATGAGTTGGATTACCTGATCATCGACATGCCTCCCGGCACAGGGGATATTCATTTAACGCTTGTACAAACGGTGCCAATAACGGGCATCGTGGTGGTGACAACACCTCAGGAAGTAGCGCTTGCCGACGCAAAAAAAGCCATTGCCATGTTTGGGCAGTCGCCGATTAAGGTGCCAGTGATCGGACTTGTTGAAAACATGAGCTACTTCGTTACACCTGGGCTGCCCGATGAACCGGCGAACAGGCAATACATCTTTGGTAAGGAAGGCGGAAAAAGGCTGGCCGAAGAATATGACATACCTTATCTGGGGCACATCCCCTTAGTACAAAGGATCCGTGAAGGAGGCGATAAGGGTATACCGGTGATGATGACGGAAGACGAGGTATCTAAAAATGCATTTAGTTCCTTCGCCGGCGCAGCCGCGCGCAGCATCGCGATGCGGAATGCGGACATGAGCTCTGCGAAACGCGCAGAGATCGTAGAATTGTAAATCATTTCAAACCATAAAAGGATCCAAACGAACAGCATGACGAGGGCCGCGCTCATTGAACAGATCAGGAATAAAGGATCCTATCTCTGCGTTGGCCTCGATAGTGATGTGAATAAAATACCTGCTCACTTATTATCCTTCCCTGATCCGCAGTTTGAATTCAACCGCCAGATCATCGATGCCACAGCGCCGCATTGTGTAGCCTATAAAATAAATACGGCGTTTTATGAATCAAGGGGTGTTAAGGGATGGGAATCGCTGGCAAAAACAGTTGAATACATTCCGGCCTCGCATTTTACCATCGCAGATGCAAAAAGGGGCGATATTGGCAACACCTCCTCGCAGTACGCAAAAGCATTCTTCGAAACGCTCAATTTCGACGCAGTAACGGTTGCACCTTATATGGGTGCAGACAGCGTAAAGCCCTTTCTTGGGTATGAAGGAAAATGGACCATCCTGCTGGGATTGACCTCTAACCCCGGAGCGGCGGATTTTGAAATGCTGCAAACCATGGAGGGGCTGCTGTACGAGCAAGTGCTTAAAAAATCGTCGGCTTGGGGCAATCCCGGCAATCTTATGTTCGTTATTGGTGCTACCAAACACGAAATGGTTAGCAAAATCAGAAAGTCTTTTCCTGATCATTTTTTTCTGGTGCCAGGCGTGGGAGCGCAGGGAGGAAGTCTTTCGGAAATTTCCCTCCATGGGATGAATGAGGATTGCGGGCTGCTGATCAATGCCAGTAGGACCGTCATCTTTGCATCCGCGGAGGAAGACTTCGCCCGGAAAGCAGGGGTCGTGGCCAGCCAGTATCAAAATGAAATGAAGGCGTTCCTTCATGACCGGCCTTAGTCGTTTCTTATTTGTGACCATTTCTAATTGGTTCAATTTTTGATTATCGAGCATCATCTCTAACTCCTGACTGATTATGAAAGTATTTACACTCCTTGTGCTTGGCTGTGTGCTAAGTGCTATACCCGCCTTTTCCCAGATCCAGATAACCATGGCTTTATTGCGAACCACAGCTTCTGCATCCACTACTCAATCGTATGTGATCACTGATGCCGGAAGGGAAGGCGTGTTTTATTACGATGTTAAAGACCTGAGTTCTGCCGATAACGGGGGCACCGTTATTGTAAACGGCACTAAGAGATACAAGAGAGTGTATTCAGGGGCCCTGGACGCGAGATGGTTTGGAATGACCCCCGATTACAGTGGCGGCGTTGGCACCGATAATACGGCGGCCTTCATGGCAGCACTTAATGCTGCCAAAAGGAACCAGTTGGTGGTGGTGCCGCATGGAAGTTATTATGTGAAGTCGACCATTGCCCTTCCTTTGACCACAATCAAGAAAGTATATGTTGAAATCTATGGCGACATCTATTTCGCACGAGGAGCAGGCTTCGTTGTTGAGGGGGTGAACCAGAGCCTTAAGAGTTATGGTTTATTATCCGGAGGAAATACGGGCGCCACAACTGAAGCAGGCTTTGCTGCTTATTCAGGAACCGGAGTATATATAAAGAATGCGTATCAGTGTGATGTGGAAGTTAACGAAGTGAAAGATTTTAAATATGGCATCCACATGTCAGGCGACAAATCCGGAGGCACTCCAAATGGTTGCCAGTATAATAAAGTGAAGTTCAACACGATCCACCACAACCATACGCAGATCAGGGTATCCACATTTGGGACCACAACCGGAGGGGCTAACTGGAACAACTCATCGTTCTGGTATGGCGGGCAGTTGGGCCGGGGACCTGCCGGCACTTATGGAAGCGGCGGATGGTTTGGAGTGGTTTTAGTTAGGGATCCGACCAGCATTCCGGGCGATCCCATAAACGGACACATGTTTTATGATGTTGGTTTTGAGGGGTTGGAAAAAGCGATAGTCATGTCGCACGCGAATTACAACAGTTTTTTTGGCGGAAGATTTGAATTATTAGCTATACGTGAAGGAATAAACCTCGATCCTGTAACTGCAATGGCAAATAAATTCATCGGGCATTTTGCAATGATCGAAAACCTGTTCGTTCCCGGCAGACTTGGATCCAGTACCATTATCAGCGGTACGCCTCTCTGGACTTCTCAACCCAACCAGGTGCTGATGGGAATAGATGCTACCAATTCCATTACACCAAACAAATTGCTGGTCACTACTAACAAGTATGCGTATACGAATTTTGAGGTTAGCAAGAACCATGACCTGATCAGCCAGACGGGTCAGTACCCGACCGTTGAAGCGATGATGTACCGTATCAATGGCGTTAAACGCGCCGTTCCATATAAGTCTACTTTTTTTAATGTAAAATCTACTACTGCGGGCAGTCCGCTGGCGCTGCCTGCGAACATCGGGCTGGTGAGGGTGGAAACAAACCAGGCAAAAGTATTCAAGATTGATGCCGGTGACCTTGTCAAAGACGGCTTTGAATTCCTGGTAGAATACCTCTCCCCGCAATACCCGATCAGTTTCATCCGCTCTGATAACTCCGCATCGCTGATGCCCTCCAGTTATTTTGTGTCTGCCGGAACTTACCGGTGTTTGTGGATGGATGGTGTGTTCAAGCTATCGAAGATCAGTGAAGAATTCCGCACACAAGCAAACTATGATGGGCCAAGCTACACAGTCGCATCCGGTATTAGGACAGTGTTTATGAATTCGACGTCTAATCCTTCAGTTGTTGTTTTGCCGGCAGCATCAGCATGGTCGGGCAGGGAGATTACGGTCAAAAACCTTCAGGCCGCGAAGAATGTGCAGGTGAACGGCGTATCTGCCAGTGATGAGACCATCATACAGGGAAGGGGCGCCATGACCATTAAAAGCGACGGAACCAGCTGGCACATCATCCACTTTTACAAACGCAACCTTACGTACTGAGTAATCCTTACTTTTGTACACATGGCTTCGCGAAGCGATCTTTTTACAGCTCCGGATTATTATTTAACGGATGAGTTATTTACAGAGGAGCAAAAGATGGTGCGTGAAACCGTGCGCGCTTTCGTCAAAAAACAAATTTCTCCCATCATTGAAGAATTCACCCAGCGCGCAGAGTTTCCTTATCAGATCGTAAGGCCGCTTGGAGAGCTCGGTTGCTTCGGACCCACGATACCGGTGCAATACGGTGGCGGCGGTCTTGATCATATTTCATACGGACTGATGATGCAGGAACTGGAGCGCGGTGACAGCGGTGTACGCTCTACGGCATCCGTTCAGGGCTCGCTGGTGATGTACCCCATTCATGAATTCGGCAACGAAGAACAGCGCATGCGGTTCCTTCCAAAGCTGGCTACCGGCGAATGGCTTGGCTGCTTCGGGCTTACCGAACCCGATCATGGCTCCGATCCAGGCAGCATGGAAACGCATTATGAGGACGCGGGTGATCATGTAGTGCTGAACGGTTCAAAAATGTGGATTAGCAACGCGCCTTTTTCGCAGGTAGCCGTTGTTTGGGCAAAAGATCCGGATGGAGAGATACGCGGGCTGATCGTAGAAAAGGGTATGGAGGGATTTACTGCACCGGTAACACATGGAAAATGGAGCCTTAGGGCAAGTTCCACGGGCGAACTCGTGTTTGATCATGTTAAGGTCCCAAAAAACAATATACTCCCCGCCGCAAAAGGATTGAAAGCACCATTAAGCTGCCTAACTAAAGCAAGGTATGGCATCGCCTGGGGAACGGTAGGCGCAGCAATGGACTGTTATGATACTGCTTTGCGGTACAGTAAGGAAAGGATGCAGTTCGATAGGCCCATCGGCGGATTTCAGCTGCAGCAAAAAAAACTCGCAGAAATGATCACGGAGATCACCAAAGCACAATTGCTCAACTGGAGACTGGGCGTACTCATGGACCAACAACGGGCCACTCCCCAGCAGGTATCAATGGCAAAAAGGAACGGTTGCGAAATTGCCGCCAACATCGCCAGGGAGGCCAGGCAGGTACTGGGCGCAATGGGTATATCGGGCGAATATCCTGTAATGAGGCACATCATGAACCTGGAAAGTGTGATCACCTATGAAGGCACCCACGATGTGCACCTGCTTATTACCGGAATGGACATAACAGGCCTAAATGCATTTAAGTAGATGAGAGTATTCCTGATCGGTTTCATGGGCTCAGGTAAAACATATTGGGGCAAACAGCTCGCTGCACAGTTAACCATCCCTTTCTTCGATCTGGACGAAGAAATAGCCGCTAAAGAGAACAAACCGGTTACCCGGATCTTTGCGGAATCCGGTGAAGAAGCCTTCCGGGTAAAGGAAAAAGCAACATTGGAGCGTCTTATAGATGAGCAGCCTTCAATGGTACTGGCATGCGGTGGGGGTACACCCTGTTTTTTTAATAACATTGGCAGGATGAAAAAATATGGTGTTGTGGTATGGCTTAATACACCCGTAGAGATGCTTTTACAACGGCTTATGAAGGAAAAAGAATCCAGACCGCTGATCAGAAATATTGCTGATGAGGAAATGCGGTCGTTCATCATCCGGAAATTAAATGAACGTCGGATGTATTACGAACAGGCCGATGTGATCATCGATAATGCAGACAACCTGCCGGTTAATGAGCTCATTCAAATCATATTGCATGCATAGATCTTTTTTAATAACGGCGGCATTGCTGTCTGCACTTGCAGTGGTGCTCGGTGCATTCGGTGCCCATGGTTTAAAGCAGTTGCTTCCCCTGGAATCACTCTCAGCATTTGAAACGGGGGTACGTTACCACTTTTATCACAGTTTTGCGCTTCTTGTAACTGCAATGCTTTATGAGCGGTTCCGGAACAAATGGATCGTGTATGCCGGATACAGCTTCATCGGTGGAATAGTGCTTTTTTCAGGGTCATTGTATATACTTACATTGATGAAAGCAACAAACTCAGTCGGATTGAAAGGTATAGGGATCATCACTCCGCTCGGAGGTGTACTGTTCGTTGCCGGCTGGATCTGTTTATCCGTTGCCTTTCGTGTGAGAAACCAGTCGCCGCTCAAATCAATCTGAAAGCATATTTAAGATAGTACTGCTTATCTTTGTCGCCATGGCGAACCGTTTAAAATCAACAAAAAGCCAGTCACCCAATCCCAATGCGTTAAAACCTGAAAAAGAAGAACAGGTAAGCGTGAAGGAACTGGTACGGGACGAACGCACACACAAGATCGCCGGAACCATTTTATTGCTCATCTGCCTTTTTTTATTCACTTGTTTTTCATCCTATTTATTTACCTGGGCAGAGGACCAAAGCGTCGTGAAAAGCGCCTCGGTGTTTTTCCCGGATAACGATATCAGGATCGCAAACATACTAGGCACCCTCGGTGCCTGGATAGCACACCAGTTTTTTTTTAATGGATTCGGCGTAGCTTCTTATTTATTCTGCATACTTTTTTTTGTTGCAGGAGTGAATGCACTAATGGGAAGAAAGATATTCTCTTTTGCCAGGCATACGCGTTACGTAGTTGCCGGCGTGCTGTATTTCAGCATTCTTCTTGCATTTATTTTCAAAGGCAATGCATTTCCCTGGGGAGGTGCGGTAGGTAACTTGTCTGCATCATGGCTTACCAATGTATTAGGCTGGCTGGGGGCTGCAGCGGTACTCTTTATAGCAGGACTTGCTTACATCATCTGGCGGTTCAATCCGGTGTTTAAAATTCCGTCGCCCACAGCAAAAACGGCAGGCCTGCCCGATGAGGCGATAACCCAACCAGTTTTATCAGCAGAATCTGCCGATGAATCACCCCGTAACCGGCTTAGAAAGAAAAATGCAGGCATGGTGGTTGTTTCACAAGAAGAAGAGCCACTCCCTGATCTTACCCTTGTAGAGAAAGAACCCGAACCCATGCCTTCGAATCCGGCAATCCTTCCGCCGCTTCAGGTTGATTCATCAAACCAGGCAGGTTCACTACTACACCAGGCGGAAATTAAGATCAGGAAACCTGTACAAGACCTGCCGCTCGTGATCAATGAAATACCGGATGCCGGTATAGAGGAGGATGAAGAGGCCGAAGCCATCACTTCTGAACCTTACGAGCCTACGCTGGATCTGCGCGATTACAAATACCCTACCATGGACCTGCTGGAGATACATGGCAGCGAAAAGATCATTCAGGATGCGACCGAACTGGAAGCAAACAAGAATCAGATCATCACCACACTTAAAAATTACGACATCCTGATCCAGAAGATCAGCGCTACGGTAGGTCCTACCGTTACCCTTTATGAGATCGTTCCTGCGGCTGGCGTAAGGATATCGCGGATCAAGAACCTGGAGGATGACATTGCGCTGAGCCTGGCAGCGCTGGGCATCCGCATCATTGCACCTATACCCGGAAAGGGCACCATCGGCATCGAGGTGCCCAATGTGAAAAAAACAGTGGTGAGCATGCGTACCCTTCTTGCTTCCGACAAGTTCCAGCACAACAACTTTAGTTTGCCCATTGCTATTGGAAAAAAAATAGACAATGAAAATTTTATCGTTGACCTGGCCACCATGCCTCATCTGCTGATGGCAGGCGCAACAGGTCAGGGCAAATCGGTTGGCCTGAACGCTATCCTCGTGTCCCTGCTGTATAAAAAGCACCCGTCGCAGCTCAAACTCGTGCTGGTGGATCCCAAAAAAGTGGAGCTCAGCCTTTACCGTACCATAGAAAAACATTTCCTGGCCAAGCTGCCCGGGGAAGAAGAGGCTATCATTACAGACACCAAGAAGGTGATCCATACCCTCAATGCCCTTTGCATTGAAATGGATAACCGCTACGACCTCTTAAAGGAAGCGGGAGCCAGAAACATCAAGGAGTACAATGAGAAATTCATCAGGCGCAGGCTGAATCCCCAGAAAGGACACCAGTTCCTGCCATTCATTGTACTGGTGATCGACGAATTTGCCGACCTTATCATGACAGCAGGCAAGGAAGTGGAGATGCCGATCGCCCGGCTGGCACAATTGGCCCGAGCCGTGGGTATCCATCTTATTATCGCTACGCAGCGCCCGTCAGTGAACATCATAACCGGCACCATCAAAGCCAACTTTCCGGCCCGCATCGCCTTCAAGGTTTCCTCAAAGATCGACTCCCGCACCATTCTCGATACCGGGGGTGCAGAACAACTGATCGGGAAGGGCGACATGCTGGTGTCTTACAATGGGGAGATCACCCGTTTACAATGTGCTTTTGTGGATACGCCGGAAGTGGACAGCGTATGTGAATTCATCGGGGACCAGCGCGGTTACCCCCAGGCATTCCTTTTGCCTGAATACATCGACGAAAAGGATATGGATGGAAAGGAATTCAGCTTGCTGGAAAGAGACCCGTTGTTTGAGGAGGCAGCAAGACTGATCGTTCAGAACCAGGTGGGCTCCACCTCGCTGATCCAGCGGAGAATGAAGTTGGGCTACAACAGGGCCGGCCGGCTGATGGACCAGTTGGAAAGCGCCGGCGTAGTAGGAGCAAGTCAGGGCAGCAAGGTCAGGGATGTGCTGATCAAAACAGAAGCGGAGCTGGACCAGTATTTGTTAACATTAGGCTAGATGCCGACACTCATTCACTTCTTTTCCAAGCCACAAGAAACACTTTTTGTTAAAAACTCTTTAGCAAGTAAACCATCTGGCCATAAATGCAGTCTTACGGTTGCCGTATTAAACTATCTTGCGGCTCCTGTTGAAAGGATGAATCTTAATCTGATAAACATGAAAAAAATAAGCTTGTTTGCCGCATTGGTCCTGTCATTGATGACCGGATATACCCAGGGCAATGATCCCGCTGCCAAAAAAGTGCTGGATGCGGTGAGTAATAAATTCAAGACCTTCAAAGCAGTCCAGTCCACTTTTACCTTGCAGATCGAGGATGCGAAGGGTAAGGTACAGGGTACGAAGAAAGGCACTGTGTACATGAAGGGCCCGAAGTACCGGGTGAACATTACAGGTCAGGAGATCTTTAGCGATGGCAAGAATGTGTGGACCTATGATAAAGGGGCTAACGAAGTGACCATTACCCAGGTAGATGCGTCTGGCACCGGCATTACTCCGCAAAAGTTGTTCACTTCTTTTTACGACAAGGACTTTTTATATAAGATGAACGGTGAAAAGAAGCTGGGCGCCAAAACCCTTCAGGAGATTGAAATGACCCCGGTTGATAAAACCAAGGCTTTCCATAAAGTTTACCTGCTGATCGACAAACAGACCCAGACCATTTACTCGACAAGGGTTCTGGAAAAAAACGGAAATAAATACTCTTACACGGTGAACACTCTTAACGGTAAGGCGCCAGTGAACGATGACGTGTTCCAGTTTAACAAGGGCAATTATCCCGGCGTAGAAGAAGTTGATCTGAGGATGTAACCAGTCTGTCTGGAGTGCTCCGTTCACTTGCTGGTTCCCCACCTGAACGCTGCAATATCAAACCCTGCCAGGTCGAGTACCCGGTCCACCACTGTAAGTGCCACCTGCTCCAGCGTGGCAGGGCGACTGTAAAAAGAGGGAGTAGCGGGGCATATAATGCCGCCGGCAAGTGTTATCGTTTCCATATTCCTTATGTGCACTAAGCTATAAGGGGTATCTCGCACTACGCAGATCAGTTTTCTCCTTTCCTTCAATACCACGTCTGCGGCTCTTGTAATAAGGTCGTTCGAAATGCCGGCAGCGATCCTGCCGAGCGTTCCCATAGAACAGGGAACAATAAGCATCACATCGAATTGTCCCGATCCTGAAGCAAATGGTGCCATAAAGTCCTGGGTGGAATAATAGCGCACCGACGGACTCGCCGAAAAAGGCTCCCCTAATTCAGTTTCCCAGACGAGCCTGGCATTCTCCGTCATGACTACGGCAAGGTCCTGCCACTGCGCTTCCAGTGTGCGCAATTTCTCGATGAGCAGCCGTGCATAAATGGAACCACTGGCTCCTGTAACGGCAACGACCACTTTATGAGGCATGCTGATGATTTATGTAATAGAATACCCTTAAACCGGGCATTTTTAGGGTTTTCACACGCGGAAAATGGTAAGCAAAAAACCGATGTTTCAACATTTATTGTATCTTAGATATGTGTGTGTGTGTGTGTGTGTGTGTGTGTGTCTGTCCATCTCTCTG
>QQTW01001674.1_pt1 | contig 15730 bp, 7 predicted proteins | sample 1904831 | NCBI WGS metagenome assembly QQTW01 (sample SAMN09435610, study PRJNA476489) | Subsurface metagenome, whole genome shotgun sequencing project. | reverse complement strand
ACAGTTGCGCCGGATCACTCTTTGGCGATTGTTGTAGCTTCAGCGGTTTCTGGTATGAAGATTAATCCCTGGCATGATTTGACCCCCTGACATTGTCACAGTGGAAACACACCGGAGTTCTGCTTGGCAGGTTGCCAAGAAGCCTTTGGCAATTGCCTTCGCGGCGGTGCCAACATCTCCACAAACGGCTTGTGCGGGGTGTCGAACAATCGCACCTGCGTAGGCTCGATATTCGGTGCTTGTTGCAGCAAGAGCGGATTTTGCGGTAGCACTTTCGAATATTGTGGGAACGACTGCGATCCTGAATTCGGATTGTGCAATTCTTCAAGCACCAGCAGTGCAGGCCCTTCTACAGTTGTTGTTGGTCCATCCTCGAGTCCACAAAGCACGTCATCATCTCAACTGATTACCATATCAACTTCTGGATCGGTTGTCGCCAGCTCGTTGCCAAGCGGCAGTCTAATCACCTCCTTGGTTTCGACGCTTAGCTCACTACTCAGTAGTGCTAATTCTTCAACACCGCCTAACTCCAGCAGCTTGACTCCTTCTCTGTCAATAACTAACCCAAGCACACCAAGCTCGATCGTAACGGGCAGCCCAGTCTCTTCCGCTGTTTCAGGCTCAGGTCTTTTCAGCAGTTTGACGGTCTCAACCACGTTAATCTTTACGATAACAGGGAGTCCTGTCTCTTCAGTATCTTCAGTCGCTTCATCTTCCGTGGTGATCAGCAACCTAATAACATCAACGCCGAGCTCTATTGCCCTGAGCACTTCGGCAATATTATCGTCGTCAAGCTCTGCTACCCTGAGTATACCGACATTATCATTCCTGTCAAGTTCCACCACTCTGGCCACTTCAGCGTTGTCGCCATTGTCGAGCTCTACGGAATTGAGTACTTTCACACTCTCGTTGTTGTCAGGCTCTACTACTCTGAGCACTTCGACAGTATTGCCATTGTCAAGCTTCACCACTCTCCCCACTGTGACAATTTCGTCGGCATCAAGCACCCTGAGCGCTCCAACATTTTCGTTGGTGTCGAACTCTTTGGCTCCTACTACTTTAGCCTACCTAACATTGTCAAGCTCATCCAGCGCGAGCACTTCAGCCCCTTCAACATCCTTGAGTTCAAGCAGTGCCACACTTTCAATCTCGGGCTTGACAAGCTTGACATCCTCCATATCTATTTCTGCGAGCACTACGATCTTACAGCCCTCCAGCATTCCCACAACCGAAAATTTACTCACATCGGTCGTATCGACTAGCATAGCTCCGTCCAGCTCTCCCGGGATCATAATCTCGATATCGTTGCCGGTTCTAGGTGGCTCGTCGTCATCAACAGCTTCGGGGCCTCCCTCCACATTGACATCGTTAACGTTATTGATTCCTTCTAGTACATCGTCTTCCTCTAGCTTGGTTCCTTCCTCCAGCTCGCTTTCTTCTTCTCCATTGTCTTCTCTGGTTCCTTCCTCTGCAGGCAGCACAACCACAGCACAAATAACTACTTCCAGTAGCATCACAACATCATCGATCGGAACTACTACCAGTAGCTCCAGCATAACAAGCTCCCCTGGATCAACCTTCACCACAATCACCACATCCTCCTCGCCGCAGCCGTCGTCAGAAGTACCAACAAGCAGTTCTGCCGCAGTCTCCAGCACCACCGGAGGGTATAACGTCCGTTTGTCTTCACCTACGCCCATTCTTGGAGGCCCAGAGGCGTTCTTTGATGCCGATGATGATTATGGAGCCTTGACTCTTCCATTTGCTATTCAGCTCTTCGGTGGATCATCTGCTGAGATATTCCCAGCCACAAACGGGGTGAGTTGTATCTTTCCGGCCCTAGTCTGAGATGGCTCGACAAGTGTGTCCACTCAAACTTGTTCTGACCATTTTCTGGCAGTTTCTGTCTCTTGACACCGGCTCTGCGGAGTATCTGACCACAGCTCTGCCGACCGAAACTCTCCCGATTCTGACCGCGTGCCCCTTCTGGGCGGATCTGTATGTTTCTGCAGATGGAACGCAGGGCATATACTACCAGATCACGGGCCAGTCGGTTACCTTTGAGTGGCTGACCGGCAGCGTCAGCGATGCCTCCGACATTTATCAGTTCCAAATGATATACGATACAGCCCAACCGGGTACAGTGGTTTTCAGATACTATATCGTCGGTTACAGCTTGCCAGGACCTGTGATCGGCGCACAGAACTGTAAGTCCCATTCTGGCTCTGCACGCTCTTGGCAACGCAGACATCTTCAAGGAGACTGACAGGTGTTGCGTTTAGTTCCAAGCGCCGTGCAATTCACCGATTATTCGCCAGGAGGTATTACTGCCGGTCTCCAGGTTACCTGTGATACTTTGGCAAATGTTTGCACGCAGTCAACGTTTTCTCCCTAGAATTTTGTTTCGAATGGTATACAACAGATGCCGCTATTGTAATTTAGTAGTTTGATTCAACTTCAACTGGCTGCCGGTCCTCTCAATGATATACCGAGATCCTTGACAAGGTTATCATTCCCGAGGCACCAGGTATATTTTAATACAGAATTACTCTTTCATCGAACGACTTTTGGTGGACAAGCGGCCAGATACTGCTTAACTCATTCATTTTGAGACATTGGAACTTTGCGAACTGTACGCGCTTCGGCTGAGGGGTTGGCAACGTGTGAATCTGGTCAGCCGTTCGGCTTGCTTTCATCTGCCTCGGCAGTACCGTCACGAGTCTCTGACGCTTTGTCTTTTCTGCGCTGCGCCACATCCCAGTTGTAAACCCTCGCGCTCGCGACCTCAAGCGTCTGCGACATCAATCAGCATGCGGCTTCGAGACGAAGATGTTGCTGTCATTCCCTCCAACGTACCGTGATCTGCTCACGCAAAAAGTCCAGGTCTTCCTGGCAAGTGCTCAAAGAACTTCGCGCTGCGCCGAGCTTGGTGTCCAAAAGCTGGATGGCCTCCGATAGGGAATAAGCAAGCATCACGTTGGCCTAGGCTCATCCATTTCTGTCAGACCTACGCTGGTATGATGCCAAAGAGCGACAAAGATGTTCCCATTAGGAACTTGGGACTTACCCCTAGCCAGAGATAAACCTCCTCGGTCCTGGGCACGAGAGCTTTCGCGTAGAGCGTGTCATTGAGCTCAAATGTAGTCTCAAGCGCCGGGCTGTCTGGCTGGAGAGCACGTCAGTTCCGGCTGTGAAGGTCCGAATCACCAGCAAGGACATTGGCGCACCTTGCGCGAGTCCAGAAACCGCACCGTCTCGAGCGTTTTTTGAATGTCAGGTATCTTCTCCTTAAGACCCGCCGCTCGCCGCGCAGTGTTGACTTCCATGAACTGATATTTCCTGCAAGCCAATACGTTCAATGAAGGCATCGTCGTCCGCCATACCGCCATGCACATACGAGATCATTTCCTGGAAGCTCTTCAACGTGCCCTCGACCTCGGCGCGCGAGGTGACATAGTCCTCGACCTTGTCGACAAACGGCGCATAGGGGATGCCGCGCGGGTTTGTGGGCGCATCTTTGGAGGTGCCTGATGGAGCGCTTGATGGGCGTCAGCTTACGATGATCGCTGGAGAAAAGGGCATCACTGTGGAATTGGTGGATACTGTACCTTTTGGTCTTACTGGCATCGGCCATCAATACAAACGGCGTTGGTGCCGCGTTTGAGCAAAAGGAAGATTTGCCATGTTCGGAGCTAAGGAGCTGCTCTTCGAATAATGATGCAGTTGGCGGTAGGAGCTCCGGATAAACTGCCGCGCTTGTTTCCGGAACACACTATGCGATTTTGAGACTAGCCGCAAGGCGCTGGCAGCACCATACAGGAGAACCCTTTTATTGATTCTAAATAAGAGCGCTGTAAGTACAGGACATCGAAACAACATGTCTACTGGACGAATTTAAGAAAGCAGTGTAGAAGACCAATCATCGGTTCAGAAATCATAGCCTAGTAACGCCTCTAACTACGGTGGAGAGACACTTTATTGCGCAGATCGACAATGCTCAAATTAGCAGACAAGCGTGTATCATAAATTTGAAATGTCCTCCCTGTTGCATCTTTGCGAACGTGGCATATTTAGTGTAATGAAAGAAAGAATTCGTTTGGGTCGCAAATCAAGCTGTAAGGCCCAGACCTTGGCGGAGAAGACGGCTCAGTGTTTCGCCCTGCGTGGCCATTAGCTGAAAACTTCAAAAACTGCACAAGAGGTGAGAACTCACATGCTCGTCCCGCATCATTGAGAAGTGATTACCGCCCATGACTGCAAATTCCATGTTCTCCAGACCGACCAACTGGGCCCATCCGTTATCGCCAAAGTCGGTGCGATTGTCTAACAGCCACTTCATTGGCTTGGGGTCTTCTCCTTCGGCTGGTGGCGGCCGTGGATCGCCCGGCTTGCCGCAGACGCCATCACTGGCCCAGATTGCAAAGGTTCGAGGAACGTTCTCCTTTGGAATTGGTTGCGGGTTGTATGCGGAAAGCGCTTTGATGGACGACTCGAAGTGGGGAAGCAACCAGCCGGGAGTGCCACCAGGCTTGCCGGTGCCGAGGAGACCGATCGAGTCGAAGAAGTGATGCAGGCGCGCCGGCAACGGCTCCAGTCTGACCGGACAAGGCGAGTCGATAAGAACGAGACGCTCAACCTTTTCGCCCAGGGCGAGTACCTGAAGGGTTACTTCGTAAGCGACAACACCCCCGGCAGACCAGCCGCCGATGTAGTAGGGCCCTTTGGGCTGACGACGTCTCATCTCGGCCAGATAAATTGCCGACACACCCTCAATGCCGCAAGTAAAGCTGGTGGGATCCTTCATGAACGGGCAATTCAAACCGTAGACTGCAAAATCGGGAGAGATGTTAGGTATTGTGACGTAGGATGTCGCGCTCCCGGATCCGTCTGGGAAGAGGAAGAACTTCTTGGTCGCGATCTTTGCGTTACCTTGCAGGAGCACTGAGGTGGCGGACGGGTATTTGCTGATGTCCAAGGCAAGAGGGCTTAACTTCCGGTTGACTTCGGCAAGCTGAGTGCTGACGGAACTTGTGCCAGCCTTAGCTTCAACGCTGACCTTTGCCTTCGGCTTCGGACGCATCCCAAGAGCGTTCTCAATATCTTCGATGGTCGGATTGGTGACAAAGAACGTGGAAGGGAGATCTGTGCCTGTTTTCTCGCGAAGAGCGCTCAGTATGGTGAGACTCATGAGCGAGTCCATGCCCAACTCCGACAGATCGGCTTGGTCTCCAATATCGGAAATACCCACGCCCATCTCTTCCGCAATGGTCTGTCGCGCGAGGCTTGCCTCGCCGTTATCAACGTTAGACTGCTCTTCCACTGGCTCCTTGCCCGACAAACTGGGAGCGGAGCTGGGCGTGCAGCTCGCTGGTGTGCCCGCGTCTTCCCCTCCAAAGGGCGTCGAAGCATCAGACTGCTCTTTGGACTCGTCCTCCGAATCTTCAGACTCGACGAGCGGAGCAGCTCCATCGTACTGCGCGAAGAACCTCTTCATCTTGCCGACGGTAGGATAATCTGTGAACAAGGTAGAGCTGATTTCCAGGTCCAGGTCCTCCCTGAACTTGGCTGAAATGGTCAACGACATCAACGAATCGACACCCAAGTTCTCAAACGCTGCTTCTTCAACCAGTTCGGACATGTCGACGTCGGTTTCCTCAGCGATGATCTTCATAACCCGCGACGTAATAGTGTGTGACGGCTGCTTGCGGATAATCGCTTTTGCGGCCTTCGCGGCCTTAGGTTTCACACCAGCGGGCGGCGTCAATTGTTTCAATGGTGTTTTGGATTGAGTCGTGACAGCCGTACCGGTCAAAGCCTTTGTCGTCGATGTCGCAGCTCTGACCGGCGCGGCTTTGGCAGCGCCTTTGGGTGGAAGCATAACATTCAGAGCTCGCCGCGGGATGTTCTGGAATTTTAGGCCATTGACAACGCCGATGATCTCATCGCCTTCAAAGATGTAGACATCTCCCACAGAGACGTTTCCTGGCGCCGGCTGCATCCTGACGTATGATCGATATTTTTTGTCCGCAGAAAGAGTGCGCGAGATCCTGATCGAGCTCCATCCATGTGAGATGTATACACTCGTGTCAGAGTCGACCAGATCTGAGGCGTTGACAATGAAACCAGATATGTGGGCCAAGCTGTCAATCCAGTACGGGGAACAGAAGAACTCGCCGTCATTGTCTGTCGTCTGGAAGCGCACCCGTGACGTTGCTTCTGTTTGCTTGCTGTCTAAGATGACTTCTTCCATGCCTTGGTATTTACGGTCGTAGGTCACAAGGGCCCTGAAGAGCTTGTAAGCCATGCCGCGAAGCACTTTATGCGCAGAACCAGACTCCAGCTTCTTCTCCATTAGGTCAATTTGGGTCTGGACCATGAACTGTGTGCGGGTCCATTCTTCGCGCCAAGTGTTCATGTCTTCGTACTTGACCACGCAGTAGGCATGCTCTTGAATCTTCTTGCCGTCCGGAGTGACACTCCTGTACCGCAACTCTGCGTGATTCTGTTCCAGGTCCGCGGTCGCTTCAACTTGTATGTGTTGGCCTTCTGCTGGTACAGGAATCGTAGCGATGAGAGGCTTGGGCACCTCCATCTTGCAGACATTGAGACCCACTGGCCCCGCTTTTGGCCGGAGCTGTTTGTACAAATAGTCGGCAACCGTCATTGCCATGTCAGCGTACAAGGACGATGGACAGAGAGGCGTATCGTTGACAAGGTGACCGGACACAGCAGCGTGCAACTTAGGCTCAGTAAGGTCTGACTGAACGACGACGGTACCGGAGTTGGCATGGAGTTCCTCCCTCACTATACGCTGGCAGGAAGTTGTGGAGAGTTTGGATTTCTGCGGCACGACCTCTTTCACAGGTTCGAGGGCAGCAACTGGGGCCTCTCCCTTTGTGAGACACCAATTGTTGTGGTAATCCAGCCAATACCGCTTTTCATCGAACGAATAAGTTGGGAGCGTTAGTAGCTCGTGCGCGTCATTGAACTCCCGGTGATATTCGTTGAAGTCAATTGCAACTCCGGCAGCATAAAGCGTGCAAAGTGAATTAGCTAGGGTCTTCCATGGGTCTTCGTTGCGGCGAAGAGACGGCGCAGTCACCGGCGCAGTCGAGAGTGATGACTTGATCATGCCAGAACAGACAGGGTGAGCACCAATCTCGAGCCAAACAGTCTTGTCGTCAAACGCGCTCTCGGTCTTCCCGCCAGACAACGCCGCTTGGAAGTCCACTGTTTCTCTCGCATGGCGGCAAAGGTAATCCGGACCAATCACGGAGTTGTCGCGTATGACGTGACCAGTGAGTGGGGAGATGACGGGAGTGTGAGGCTTGTTGAACGTTACCGAAGCTGCAACGCTTCTAAAGCCCTCGAGTATTGGCTCCACTTGAGCAGAGTGGAAGGCGAAGGGGACTTTGAGTTTGGTAGCTTTGAATCCTTTGGAGGCCAGAGTGTCGTGAGCTGCGTCGATTTCCTGACCAGTACCGCAAAGTACGGTTTCCTCGGGACCGTTGAGACAAGCAATCTCCGTCATGTTTGCCCCAAGCGCGGCTGATAACGCATCAGCGCTACCTTTGACAGCAAGCATGCCGTGAGTGTAAGCGGTACACTTCGTTTCCAGCAGTTGGGCTCTGCGACCGACTAGGAGAATCATATCGCTGGCAGAGAGAACGCCCGCCACTTGCAAGGCAGCATATTCTCCCAGGCTGTGACCGATAACTGCTGATGGCCTGACGCCCCATGAGTCCCACATCCGGGCAAGCGCCACTTGGATACACGCCATTCCTAGTTGCACCACGACAGGAGAGAGAGTTTGCAAATCCGTGCCGTCTAACAGGGGGATGAATGACGGTAATCCTTGAGCGCGAGCCGTGTCGTCGAGTTGATTGATGTCCGCCTTGAACGAGGGAAGGTCGTCGTACAATTTCTTGCCAAGAGCGGTGTACTGCGAGCCTTGGCCAGTGAAGGCAAAAGCTGTCTGCGTCGCGACCATGGAGATGGGACTGTATGTATCCTTTATTTGCGCTTGAAGCGCCTCTCCAACCTGATGAATGTCGGAAACGGCAAACGCTACACGGTAATTGTGCTGGATCCGACGTGCCGTAGTTGTGTAGGCCAAGCTTGGGAGTGCCGTTGACGGGTTCTCCGCCAAATATGCTGTTAGGCGCTGGATATTGCGTTTGAGGGATGCAATGGATCGCGCCGAAACGGTAACGACATGGGATGACCGGGGATCGACGGCTTTGATCGCTTCTCTTGCGGGGCCATCCTCCAACAGAATCGCGGTATTGCCACCGGCAGCGCTGAAGTTGTTGAGGAAAATCCTTCTCTTGTCACCGTTCTTCCTCGGATAAGCAACCTGTTTTGTCTCGATGTGGACGTTACGCTGAGCCAAATCTTTCGGGAATGTCTGGTTGATGATCCCTTTGATACCAACATTGGCAGGAATCGCGTTTTTCTTCATCATCATCAAAACTTTCGCAAGTGAGTTGATGCCAGAAGCGGCTTCACCGTGACCGATGTTGGCCTTGATGGCGCCAAGATGAAGAGTCTGGTCGGGTCGACGTTGGCGGTGGCGGGGGGCAAAGACGTTGGTAACGGAGGTCATTTCAATACCGTCGCCAGCTTGGGTGCCAGTTCCGTGCATTTCGACATAGCTGACGTCGTGAGCATCGACGCCGGCATCGGCCAAGACCTTTTTGTAGAGAAACTCCTGAGCTCCTGCGTGTGGATGCGTAATCGAGACAGCCTCAGCGGAGTGATTCGTCGCGGCCCCCAGAATGCAACCGAGGATATTATCCTTGTCAGCAATGGCATCCTCGTATCTCTTCAGAATGACTGAGCCGCAGCCGTCACCGCGACAATATCCATCTGCATCATTGTCGTAGGTCTTGCATGATCCCGTTTTGGAAAGGAACTGGCCCTTGCTCAAGCCAGAGAAAATGTCCGGGTTGGTGAGGACATTTAGACCTCCTGCACAAGCTGTGTCACAGTCACCTGCCCAGAGCGACGTACAAGCCAACTGGATAGCGGCAAGAGATGAGGAGCAGGCGGTGTCAATGCTGAATGACGGACCGGAGAATTTGAAAAAGTAGTTGATTCGTCCGGGCCCAAACGCACGCACGCCACCTGTGATGAAGTATGTATCAATATTTTCAGCGGCATTGATCTCTCGCCAGTCGTCGCTTGTCTGGCCATAAAACGTTCCGATCCTGTGAAGCTTGGTCGAAGGTGTTCGGTTGGGGACATATCCGCTCATCTCCAGAGCTTCGTATGCAGTGACGAGCGCCAGACGGCCCATAGGGTCTGTTTGCGCAGCCTCACGCGGGGACATGTAGAAAAAACGTGGATCGAAAAGTCCAGGCTCATCAATGAAGCATCCATAAGGAGTGTGAGTCTTGTTTTTGCCTTTTCCAGAGGGATCACAATGGGCCTTCGCGTCGAACCGATCTGGTGGGACTTCACGGTGCACGTCCATACCTTTCTCCAGCAACGCCCACAGCGCGTCGTGATTGGCAGCTCCGGGAAATCGGCCAGCCATTCCCACGATTGCAATCTTGTCGCTCTGTGTACGGCCGCATGTGCTCTCCTGGCCAGATACCCAGGACGTATGATCTCGTACCGTTGTCTGCGAGTGGGCGCCTGCTTTCAACGCGGAAACCAAGCTGTTCGTTACATTCGTGACACCAAAAGCGGAAACGGCGCATGGAGAATTGCTGAAAGAGGTCACCTGAGAGACGCATTCCTGCAGGAGAAGATCCCACCGCACGGGCTCCCTGAGGATCTCGCTCAGAGCAAGTTCGAACAACTCAAGCGAGTTTCTCGTGGTGAAACACTTTCCAGATTTGGCTGAGTGTATCAACGATTGCGGACGGAAAGTCCGCAGAAACTCCCGTGAGCGATCGTCCAAGATGTTAGAGATATGACTGTCGTTGTAGATATGGCCAGCATGGTACGGAGAGTAGATAGGGATCCGCACTCTGTGGTTGTTCTTGAGCTCTTCGCATTCTTGAAACAATCGCTCAGTAGTCGCCGGTGGCCCGCTGATGGTGACTGCCATAACACTGATGGCAGAAACGTAAGCCTGACTCAGAGGTGGAATGGAGTGTTGTTGATGGAACTCGTCGATTGCTGATCTAGCTGCTCTTTCTGATGTTCCAGCCACGATTGTGGACCAACTGTCGCTCCCATCGCTTGACTGTTCAAGCATGTACTTCGCGCTTGCCACACAGGTGCCCGTTCTGAACGCAATTCGTACCGCCTCGACGGCGAGCGGGATGAGCTCCGATAAAGAACGGGCCGAGGCGACTGCAGACGCGGCCAGCAACCCAGTGCATAAACCAAGTACCCTCGTATTGGCTTGATTCGGTAGCTGAGAGGGATTTTCGCCGTAAAAGCTAAGTGATGCTGGGTTATCATATGACAGCAGGTGATTGAGAGGGCATTGGAAGACTTACCCTAGAAAGTGCGCCAATTGAGCGACAGTCACGAGGCAGCTGTCTAACTGAGGTATGTGCAGACCATGCTCATGGTAAGCCTCCACCAATGCGGATACTGTCAGAAAGTCTGGAAATCTCTCGCGCTGATTCCGGGGAAGGCGTTGAATCTCAGACCTCAGAGCGATGCTGACTTGCTCGAGAAATGTTGTCAAGACAGCATTTCCCTTTCGCAGGCAAACTTTCCGCAAGAGAGGATACTGATCAGCTGTCTGATCGCCAAAAAGAAAGACGTTCATTGTTGACGTAAAGATCAAGTTGAAGTTAAAGAATACGGAATGAAGATAAGGACTAAGGATGTTCGCTTTTGGACCAAGCAGAGTCTCGAGGCTCAACTCTAGCCTTTCAACGGGATTCGAAATCTTAAACCATGAATGAGAATAGTGATGTAAGGAAAGACAGTGTGCTTTCAGTCCGTCTAAGGGGTATGAGTTCGATATCGGTAGGTAAAAGTGATAATGAAATGCGGACTGAAATCGGAGTTGACGGTGCAGGCAAGAGGAGTATAGATATGGAAAAGCCCAGAGGGTTGAGCGCGTTCTATTTGTAGCTACATGGCTCCGGTCTCAATCACTTGCCATGGACTCCAGGTATCGATTTCGCGGAAACGCACGGAGCAAGTGCTTGACATGATGTTGGATGTCAGCCTGCGACGAAACAACTCTGCAGCTACTCGGACCAACCCTAGATGAAGACCTGGTTCGTGATGCCCGAAAGGAGCATGTTCTCCGACTAAGCATCAACCTATTGATAGGCGCAATCCAGAGAAGGCTCGGACTAAGTCAGCCGTTGAGTCACTTTGACTTCACCTACTCCAGATAACAAGCATGAATAGTATCATCGTGTTCTGACAAGCCAGTGCAAAGCGTGGTGCTCGCGGCTCCCCGCAGCCGTAGTCCATGTCTTGCTCCGGGCGGCCATTATGTCAGCCCTCCGGATACAGGACTTCAACTTGGAGTAGAGAAGCCGAGTTCTTGTCAAGTCCAAGCTCTTTTAGCAAAATCTCCTTTGATAGTTCCGGCATGACCGCTTGATAGCGCAAGGTCGAAGTGCATTGATCCGATATTCAGCTTCGCAAACGGTTGTCTTTTCGTAGACTTCCCAATCTGACGGCAGAGTTACACGTATAGCCGGCTCAAAAAAGTCTACGACGTAGTCTCTATCCAGATGATGCTCATGACAAGAGCCATTCCAACGCAAGGGAGGCCTCCAGATGGCTGGCGGGCGTCTCTTTTGAGCGACCACAGTCATGAACCCGACATTGCTTCTGGAACAGTGAGCTCGAGAGGAGGATCATGTGCGCTTCACACCTACGATAGATATTGTACTCTGGTTGGTATGAAGACGCGTATGTCCAAGGCCTGAAGGCTATGTCGAAGCACGTCGAGGGACATGTTGTTGCTGGGTGGACCGTGCTTTCTCCGACGCGGTCCGTAAGAAGACCACCATTCCGGCCCAACAGCGTGGGTCGGAGAACGACCTCGACCCAATTCATAGTCAGCACGTCGAATGCCGGAACCATATGCATTTCAGCCCTGTACTACCTATTCCTATGATGAAGCCGAACCATCTACCGAAGCTGCTGCCGTGCAAGCTGCGGCGGAAGAAAGTCCGGTAAATCTGCAAGACCGCATGCTTGGACGTCGAACAATTCGCGAGGAATCTTCGAAAGAGGACTGCAGGCATCAATCCTTCAGCTGCATGTCGGCATCTGCTGCTGTTGTTGGTCCTTCCTCCGGCTGTCAAATCCTCCAAGAATCGTGGACGTGTCATGACGTTCTTTGTGCGACTGGAAAAATGCTCTAGTTGAATGATTCTAACTCTGTGCAACGGTGTATTCGAGCGGATTGGGTCCCACTATTCCCACAGCGCCAGCAGCTGAGTGTGTGTTCTCGCCTCGTGGCACAGGGCGCATGTTATGCTCAAGCCCCAGAGTGAAGGCCATCTGTCAGATCGGAAACCATATCGTGGCTTTGCGGTCGGCTTGCACGGCGAGCCTTTGATGCGAGCCCATGACCATGAGGCGCTCGATGTGGTTCGACCACTAGACATATTCCCGCACCTATGGCTACGTCTTGGTCAAAAATTCGGGGTTGACAAACTGTACATGTTGCACATGGGTTCGACACATTGATGGCAAGTTCTTGATTGTACATTCTTCCTATGTGTTGGCAATGGTGCCATGGCCCGAGGAGTCTTGACATATTGTTCCTGTAGCTGCTACCAAACATGTGGACTCGCTAGAAGCGAGTGTGGCCGGTCATCTCGATCTTCCAGTCTCTGACCCGTTGGCATTCTTTGCGTCTTTGTCCAGTTGTTACGGATATAATCAGGCTTCTGGTTGTGACAGTGATGTATATCACCATCAATCTGGACCTCTCATCATTCTCGGCAATCTTTGAAAAGGTGGATGACGTTCTCCATAATTCCGACTCAGTTTTTGTCTACCTTTCATCCCTCTCCCATCTGAGGCACGGTTTTCCGCGATGGCTCCAAAGATGAGGCTTGCTACGAGTACCTATGCGTTCAATATAGGATCATGTGCGGCAGCTGAGGCTTCGCCTCGTTATGCGACAGTCCATTCGTCTCTTGTACAAGCTGTGCAACTTCTGCTTGGTCATGCTCGTGTTGCTTGGTATGCCCTTCGCCACCTGAGCTCATGAGATTCGGGTGTATTTCCTATCTCCGTATCGACTTATCCCCATAATCTATCTCATTGCTGCTTGTCAACTTGTATTAGTTGCGTGAAGTATCTCCGATGTTCGCGGCCATCGTGGTTGCTGCTTCTGTCGCAAAAAGCCTTACGCTTCGCGCTCCTCCCTCTTATCCCATGTATTGGCTCCTTCATAATTTGACTGGGTTGAAGAGTGATCTGTCTCCGCGATGCGGTCGGCCAAAAGGTCGTCCTGGTGAAGGGTGAGGTGTCCGGCCTTCTCATTAATACGAGTGGATGATTGGACCCTAATCAGCGCTGTGTCCAGTGGAGCGCACGTGTTTTGTGAAGCGGATCACGAGGTGGGTGTCGTTGCCTACGACTTCGTTGGTTTCTAGCGGAGAATGACCGCCATTAATCTTGGCGCATCCCTGTCATACCGCATGGAACACTAGATATCGATATCTGAGAATAGGTGAGGCAGAGAAAGGACATATTTGCCAAGGGCAGTATTCAGCACGTTCCACTATCACTGCTAACATCTCTTTCGTGCATCTTCAGCGGAGGACTGAGAATCGAGAATGCACTCCTTTGTCTGATTACCTAGTTTAGAAACGTTCTGGTCAACCAGGGAGACGCAGATACATTAGCAAAGTCTTCTAAGTTTTCGCTGTTATTGTCCCTCCCGCATGAGGTGCGTTAAAGCCGCGCTTCAACTTTCAGTGTGTTTGGCATGGTAGCATCACTCTTCAATTGCTTTGAGCTCGATTTGCGAGAACCTCTGCTGCTACACAAAGTATCGGCATGGCTAGCTTTGTAACATGATCTGCGGTACGGCGGCCAGCTATGCGGCCTTACCAACAACAAAAGGCCTGAATAGTAACAGTTGGACGAGAATGTCTTCGGTCAGTCTGAGCTCGACGAAATGATTCAATGATCCGTCCTCCTGACTTCAGAGCCTGTTCAAAGTGGCGCAAGCCAATGATGTGATCGATCATTCCGCCGCTGCAATGGCGTTGGCATCGTTTGATCGCCTCCACAACGGGATGTCCAGCTTCCGACAAAGACAACATATTCAAGGAACGGGACTCTTACAAGGTAACCCAGGGTGACCCAAGGGTTGGTATCCTAGCCATAGAGGATATCCTCCAGATGTGGCTTGACCAAATACGAGTGTAATCGTCATGAGTTGGAGGCATCCACGATGGCGACTGTTCGACAGAAGTTGTCAGTATCTGAGCTTGGTCTTTCTTGGTGCGATAGCCTGAAGCGGCGGGTGGTATTGAAATCTTGACGTTGTGATCTCGGTGTGACTCTACGATAAGTTTGTGACACGGGTTTATGAAGTGGTTCTCGAATTCATGCCTTGACGTTGTGCCACCATAAGCAGACAGGATGCCATTGATTCCTCTTTATTGTTGGTCGGTATCCTATCAGGGCCCGTTGACAGTCTTGATTGAGACTACCCCTGCCACGTGTACGCTGTGTATCGTTGCACGCACGCTCAAATCTCGCCATGCGTTATCTAGCTCATTTCTGTTATTGGGTCGGGAATTTTGCAATCTCGTTGCAAAAACGTCTTTTGAAAGTCTCTTCAACGTCAACGTTATCTCTCCATTTCCAAATGCTCCGCGCCGGACAGGTATGAATCCATCAATGAAGCATACTGATCATGCAATAGCGATCATTTGTACCACTTTCGGGCAGGAGCGCGTGCATGTTGTACGTCTCATAAGGCTTGTCCTCGATTCTGTATATCTGTTTAGCATGTGGAACTTGCTCATATGAGGGATTCGGATGTGGCCGGATCGTGATGTTGCTTCGGATGCATCCTGGAAGCTTGTATGCGTATTATACCTTCCGCCATATGCGGTCGAGTGAATACCCATCTTTTCATGTTTGATCAATAAAGAAACCGGTTCTATGTGTGTCGAGGGTTGTAAACAATTTCAGTGTGGCCGCCTCTGGAAGTCTTATGCACGCATAATTTGAGGTGTGGACCTGTCTCCATCAACGAGTTATGCACAATCATTGCCCACCTCACCAGTGGAAAGGTTGTAGGAAATCAATGAAGTGACGATCGTCCGTAGTCATAGGTTATGGAACGCATTTTGCTGGATATTTCGAAAGTAAAAGCTAGGTTGATCATCAGCGTCCATCCATTCAAGGGGGATGGGTCTTGATAATAGAACGCCAAGAGCTTCGTCTTCGTACCCGTTTCAGTTCGGTGCCAATTGTAGAAGAAAGAAAATTGCATGATTGATATTAGGATATGAATCGCTAGAAGGCCTCCGGGCTAATCAATTATAAAAAATGACAGAAAGAACTCTTATTAAGCATAATAGTGGTCACAGACCAACTTTTATCTCGTCAAATAGAGAGCTGAACGGCTCCCGCGCAAGCCCATGAAGTTGGAAAACGACTGAATAACAACGAGACTCTCCGACATGCCTGGTTCTCGTCTGAGTGATGGCTCGTTTGCTGTCTCATTGAGAGGTATGCACCATGCTGCTAGAGGATATCAATGGTGTAAGTCGCACTCTTTCATAAGCTGTTGCAGCACGCGCAGGCATAACTACGCCCT
>QQTW01001673.1_pt1 | contig 15732 bp, 19 predicted proteins | sample 1904831 | NCBI WGS metagenome assembly QQTW01 (sample SAMN09435610, study PRJNA476489) | Subsurface metagenome, whole genome shotgun sequencing project. | reverse complement strand
CCACAATGGCTGACTGGGAGCCTTTCGGGCATGATCGGGCTGCTTCTCTTGAGAACGGAGCTGGCCGTAGAATGTCGAGGAGCTTCTATGGACATGGCTCCAACGCGAGCGAGTATGACTTCTTGCCTTCCTTGCCATCAAATTCTGACAGATTGAAGCCTCAGTGTCGCGACCGACGTCGGTATGGCACAGGAGGAGGTAAGTGCTCGAAGAGTTATTGAACGACAGCAGTGTGCTGATTAAAGTATAGGCATACTCAGGCCCGATGTCTGCAAGCATTCCCACCAGTGTCACATCATTTGCGCACCGGCGGTCAAGAGCGGATTCTACCGTCAGTTTCACGTATTATGCAGACGACAACGGCTCCGAAGAGTGGCCCGAGGATGATGAGGTTCTTCTGGACCCGGATGAATTAGAACTGGAGGAGAATGGCCACATCGAGCCACGCGAGGATGTGGAGCTGGATCTACGCCCCTCCGTTGGGCGACAATCATTGGACCGCACCTCTTCGTCCGCTGCGGTCCCGCTCCTACCACGCCGGGACTCTGCAAGCACTGAAGGAGGTACCCACGAGAGGAATGGAAGAGTGAGCCAAAAGATATATATAGCGACCGAGGACTTGACAATTGTCGTTGCTGGCTTCAACACTTCCACCATAGGCTTGGTGTTGTACTGGACAATCTGCGTAATGACATTGGGCACAGGCTTTTTGCTATTCAGATGGCTCCCGCGTCTTCGTATTCGACTCATAGGAGTGCAAGCACCGCTGCGGGAAAGCAAGTGGGTGGTGATCGAGGTCAGCGAGAAGTCTTCGCCGCAGTACAAGTGACGGAAGCTTACTGCAGCAGAATCAATGGGGTGAGTATGCACTGCATAACATAGTCAGTCAAGTATATGGCCGGTCTCTATCAACCGTCTTTGGCCCGCAAGACAGCGTCAACTGGAAAGACTATGATGAAGAAGGGGAGTCAGTCATCAAATGGCTGAGATCAGTCGATTACAGATACATGAGATTCTTCTACCATCCGTTACGGGACAAATTTCTGCTCGGGAATACGTGGAAAGATTCTGCGTGGACTACCGTGTCAAAAGCTCGCATCGGCCTTGACGCAGAACAGAAAGAGAGTCGAGAACGAGTATTTGGTAGGAACCTGATCGATATTGAGGAGAAGTCAGTTGGAGAACTGCTCCTTAATGAGGTAAGTGATTGCCTCTTCTAGAAGTTACGGCACACTTAACATGCATGCCGCAGGCTTTTCATCCCTTCTACGTCTTTCAGATTGCAAGCCTGATACTATGGTCTCTTGACCAATATTACTACTATGCGATATGCATATTCTTGATATCGTTGGTCAGCATTGTCACCACCCTCATTGAGACCAAGACGGTGAGTCTATCCTACGTGTCGTTTTGCATGCGGTGCTGAGTAGCAGACTATGCGGCGTCTTAGAGAAATTTCGAGGTTCGAGTGCAACGTGAGAGTGTTGAGAAGTGGATTCTGTAAGTGCAAGATTTGCCCATTTCTCAGTTGAAGCGCCATGGGCTTGAAACGCCACAAGCATCAAACGAGCCTTCGTGGATACTCTACGGATGGGGTAACTTATGGTCTGTAGGGCGCTCTGTTCTGTCCAGCGAACTAGTCCCGGGCGACGTCTACGAAGTTACGGATCCCGGGCTCACTCAATTTCCATGTGATAGCCTTTTGCTATCCGGGGACTGCATAGTAAATGAGAGCATGCTTACAGGTACATCCTAGCTGTTCAACTTGTAGATAAGGACGCTTACTTTAGACAGGTGAATCAATCCCTGTATCAAAGTTGCCGGCCACGGATGAGGCCCTTGATCTTTTAGATTTAAGCGCATCGTCCATGCATTCTGACGTGGTAAAACATGTTCTGTTTTGTGGTACCAAGATTGTGCGAGCAAGAAGGCCGCAAGATGACGGCGACGGCGAAGCTGCAGCAATTGCACTGGTGATACGGACGGGCTTTAACACTACGAAAGGTGCTTTGGTTCGATCGATGCTGTTTCCCAAGCCCTCTGGATTCAAGTTTTACCGAGACTCATTTCGATACATCTCGGTGATGGCAATCGTCGCCCTGATGGGGTTCGTTGCATCTTTCATAAACTTCATCAAATTAGGGGTAAGGAATTTCCAAAATCAAACCGCTGTTATGCTGACCTTAGCCACAGCTTGCCTGGCATTTAATAGTAGTTCGCGCACTGGACTTGATTACCATTGTAGTGCCTCCAGCGCTTCCGGCAACCTTGACTATTGGCACCAACTTCGCTTTGTCACGGCTGCGAAAAAAGCAGATATACTGTATCAGCCCACAAAGGTTGCTATGTCTTCTCACGCTCCAAACATGACTGACTTGACTGCAGAGTAAATGTGGGGGGAAAACTGGACGTCGTCTGTTTTGATAAGACAGGGACATTAACGGAGGAGGGACTCGATGTGCTTGGCATGAGGATCGTGCAACCCTCGAAAACTAGGTCAGGAGGCTCCCTACTGACCAAGGCAGCGACAACTGACGAGCCTAAAGTTTCAGTGGTCTCTTTGCAGATATCTGTGCCCTTGTCGAAAGCTTGACAAAGGAATCGGATACCAAAAGCGACACTAGGTTTAGCAGAGCGATGCTGTACGCTATGGCAACTTGCCACTCTCTTCGACTGGTGGGGAACGAGCTCGTTGGAGACCCATTAGACATCAAGATGTTTGAGTTCACTGGATGGAGCTTCGAGGAAGGACATACTCAGAGCGGGATAATGGACGATGGCGAGGACAACAGTCTCTCGCCGTCTGTAGCTCGGCCTCCTCTAGGTGCGGAGTATAAGATTGAGGCGGAAGAAAACAACCTGGATGTGAGTACATTTGCTTTCTAAATTCCATTGCCGTTTCGACGAATGTATCAAATGAGCTCCATATTCTGGATCTGTCTCTCTACCCTGCGCCATGACAGCCGCATAGCATTAATCGCAGATTTCTAACAAATTGCTAAAACTCAACAGGACCGGTCGCTTGAGCTTGGCATACTGAAATCATTCGAATTCGTACCTCGTCTTCGCAGAGCTAGCGTTGTCGTCCGCCGGTTTGGCGCCCCCAGTGGTGACATATATGTCAAAGGCGCCCCCGAGTGTATGGTAGACATCTGTAAAGCCGAGAGTTGTGAGTCATTTCCTACTTTCCCTCTTCTTTGGACTTTCCATGGCACGTGGATGGCCACCCTCCTAGACGATGGATATTATTTGAAGCTACTTTGCCTCTGCCCTTGCTTTGCCATTGCTACTCACTAACCACTATGATTGGCGCAGTACCTTCTGATTATCAGGAGTTGCTCAGTTTCTACACGCATCGCGGGTTTCGAGTTATTGCGGTCGCAACCAAGAACATTCCCAAGCTTAATTGGATTAGAGTCCAGAAAATGACTCGGCCAGAGGCAGAGTCGGATCTTGAGTTCGTAGGCTTCATCATCTTTGAGAATAAACTCAAGTCTTCCACGACGGACGTCATCAGAGAGCTCGGCGAAGCTGGCGTGCGCAGGATCATGTGCACGGGAGACAACATCCTGACTGCGATCAGCGTTGCAAGGGAATGTGACTTGATTCGGAAAGGCGAGCATTGCTTCGTGCCTCGCTTTGCTGAGGGTAAAGCCAAGACAAGGACTCCTTCAGGAATAAGTCTAACATATACAGGTGACTCCAGCAGCGCTTTGGCACGCTTGACGTGGGAAAGCATAGACAATGCATCCGTTTGTCTTGATGCGAACACACTCAAGGTTCGTCATAGGCAGTTCTAATGGGAGGTTGCTTACTTAGCTAGCCATTGCCACCTCCTGCTGGGACGAATATGTCGCCTCTGTATGATACCCACAACCCTCGGAACTATTCTGTAGCTGTCAGTGGAGATGTTTTCCGGTGGATTATCGACTTCGCCTCTGAGAGAGTACTCCGAGAGGTAATTCGAATTAATGTCAAAAGTTTACTCCGCTAATCCAATTAGATGCTTATCTGCGGACAAGTATATGCGCGCATGTCTCCTGATGAAAAGCACGAACTCGTCGAGAAGCTTCAAGCGATTGATTACACCTGCGGTTTCTGTGGTGATGGAGCCAATGATTGCGGTGCACTCAAGGCTGCCGACGTCGGTATATCACTCTCCGAGGCTGAGGCATCCGTGGCTGCACCGTTCACCAGCCGCGTGTTTGACATTTCTTGTGTCCCTGAGGTTATTCGGTCTGTCATCTCCTGGACCAATAATAAGTTATTTACTTACAGACTTATAGGGAAGGCCGGGCTGCGCTTGTAACGAGCTTCAGTTGCTTCAAGTACATGAGTTTATATTCCGCGATTCAGTTCACTTCTGTGAGCTTCCTGTACGCTTCGGCTTCCAATTTGGGCGACTTTCAGGTATGTTCAATTGAAGCTACGGACGTGTACAGGTTTGATAACGATTCTGACGTCTCCATAGTTTCTCTTCATCGACCTCTTCCTGATATTGCCGATTGCTATATTTAGTACGCTTCCCCATCTTCGGGGATTACAGCATCAGCTTGTTAACACACACAGTGGGATGGACGGGTCCTTACCCAAAGCTGTCACGCAAGCGTCCGACAGCGAGTCTTGTGTCAAGAAAAGTTCTTACTCCGCTGCTCGGGCAAATCTTCCTCTCGGTGACAGTCCAACTACTAGGCTTTGTAGCGGTTCGCAGCCAGCCTTGGTGAGATTACATCTTGAGCGGACTGAGCATCTCGCTAACACGTCCAGGTATATACCACCGCGACTGGACAGAAACAAATCCAACACCGAGAACTCTGAGAATACCACCCTCTTTCTCCTCTCTTGTTATCAGTACATCTTGACCGCCATCGTCATCAGTGTCGGTCCGCCTTTCCGGCAGTCTATGGCTCATAATCGTAAGGCTTGCCACAATTCAAGCTCAGTCGGGATCAAGACTAACACTAGTCAGGACCTTTCGTCGTTACCATGGCGGTCGCACTCATCGTCTCTACAGTCATGCTTTTCTTTCCACCTCGGTGGCTGTTCAGACTTATGAACCTGACAACCCTGTCATTCGACTTTAAGATGTTCATACTCTTGCTTGGGCTCGGCGGCTTTGTGCTATCGCACTTCGCGGAACGTCGTGTCTTGCCTCGCTTGGCATGGTACATCGAGAAGACGAAGGTCAGACTATGGCCAAAGGCGCGAAAGAAGCGGAAACAGTACAAGGAGATTCAAGACAACGTTTGCATATAGAAGCGTGTAGATACCCTGGGCATGGACGATCCTACTTTCCGAAGACTACCCAGGTAGATTTCAGGTGTACAATTTTGGAGCGACTTGTGTGTAGCTTCCATGCATAGCTTAGGAAAAGTTAGAGCATTTCTCGATACAAGTGAAAGAGGATTTCTGGAAGGATGGATCCAGCCCATCACAGAGAACTTTGCATTTCGAGTAAATAAGACCTTGGCCGCGTCTCATTAATTTTTCGAGAAGCCTCCGCCATTGTGTTTGCAGCGTTGTGAAATCGAAGGTTTATTGCAGCGCTTTGTAAAGCATTTCTGCCCGAACAATCGCATCCCAATATCAACAAGGCCCTCACACAACCCCAACGCCCAGTACCACATCCCATACTCCACTCACAAGCGAGCCGCTCGTTGACGAGCACGTCTTTGGCTTGCTCGTGAGGGTGTTTTCTTTCCCTTCAACCTCAATGATCCCAAGGATGTTTCAAGCCTAGAAGCGCCGGGCCATCCTTCTTTGCCCGGTACATCAACTAGAGCGGGCAATTAGAAGTGTTCTGAGTGAATCAAAGGTCTGACAACATACGAAGAACCACATGCTTGCGCCTAACAGTGTAGCGGAATACCGATATAAGGGCCGCGCCGGGTGAATGTGGATAGGATGACCTCTACTTGCTCCGGCAGCCGGACCTGCCATCGTGGATTCGAATGAGCTTCTAGCCCAGCTTTTGGTGGAGGAATTGACTGCGTCAGCGGTTTCGATTGAATTGCCAACCGGAACACGATCAATTGATAGCAGTTTGTGAGAGGACGGTGACCGCGATGCGCTGGGTATGAGGGAAAGCTACCAATCTTGAATGAAGCCAAGATCGGTTGCACGCAACTCAACAAATGCCAAGACGGGCCGGCGGCGGCCGAAATCGGGATTTCATGAAACGAGCGGCAAGGTACGTACATCCATACCGACTGTTTCTCAGGCGCGGATCTATGGATCCATCAACTTGCTGCTATAAAACACCGTTCTCTCAACTCCGGGCTGACTAGCTATCGTTGATCACGTCGCGTTGCTCACAACTCTCGCTCGATAGCCTTCTTGGAACCTGCACAGTCATTCTTAATACCCGATCCATGTCTATTGCCAGCCACCGCGATCCATATCCGTCAATTTTCAGCACTTGCCGCCTTCACCTTCATGCATCTCTCCTCACCAAACCCGATTGCTGCGGGCGTTACTCGACCTGAAGCAGTCCTCCTGCATCTTGATCCACATTGTCGGAACCCTCATCATACATGGCGCAAGATAACGGCGTCGCGCCGGCGGTGCCAGTTACTCACCACTTCCGCGGATGCTCAAACATCCGGGACTATGAAGTGATGGGAAAACTTGGTGAAGGGACTTTTGGGTGAGTGAGCTGTCTGTCGTCGTATTGCGCTCGACACAGAATACATGCTGACGTGAGTGCGGCAAATTAGAGAAGTTCATAAAGCTCGCTCGAAGAAAACGGGCGCGATTGTTGCGCTCAAGAAGATTCTGATGCACAATGAGAAAGATGGGGTATGGCTTCCGGCATCCTCTTTGCTTGACAGACTCTGAGTGGTCCGCTGCCACAGTTTCCCATTACTGCTCTTCGGGAAATCAAGCTGCTCAAGATGCTGTCGCATGTCAACGTCTTGCGCTTGGAGGAGATGGCCATCGAGCGCAACAAGGGTACATTCTTCATTGGTTGAGATGGCATACGTCGGTGCTGATCGCGACTGCAGGCGAAGGAAGGAAACGAGCCATTCTATACATGGTCACACCTTACATGGACCATGACTTGTCAGGGCTGCTCGACAATCCGGACGTTCGCTTCAGTGAGCCACAAATCAAATGCTACATGTTGCAATTGTTTGAAGGTCTCAGGTATCTGCACGAAGTATGCTTCCCTGAGCCATTACTCTCAGAGGTCCTTGGTCGTCTCTAACGAAGATCACATCCAGAATCACATACTCCACCGCGACATGAAAGGTATTGATACAACGACCATTCTTCATGCACTGGTACTGATCCGAGTCAAGCGGCGAATCTTCTCATCAACAATCGTGGGATCCTTCAGATAGCGGATTTTGGTCTTGCCCGTCACTACGACGAGCCCGTACCGCAGCCAGGAAACGGCGGCGGAGAGGCTCGAAGAGAGTATACATCTTTGGTTGTCACTCGCTGGTATCGGCCGCCAGAACTATTACTCCAGCTCAGGAAATACACCACTGCTATCGATATGTGGGGCGCTGGGTGAGAACAGATGGGACACCCCTCGAGTGCTGCAATTCTGACAGGGATGTAGATGTGTGTTCGGAGAGATGTTCAAACGCAAGCCGATTTTGGCCGGAAATAGCGACTTGAACCAAGCCCACATCATCTTCGACCTTGTCGGCTCCCCCACTGAGGAAACCATGCCTGGTTGGAGCGAGCTACCTGGATGCGAAGGCGTCAAGACGTTTGCGCCGCGACCAGGGAAACTCGCCCAGGTTTTTAGAGAGTGAGAACACCCCGCCGATGCTGAAACTTGACATTCAGGCTGACCCCGCATCCAGACAAGGCTCATCCGCTATCTCTTTGCTCGGCGAACTCCTCAAATTGGACTGGCGCAAGAGGATCAATGCTATGGACGCCCTCAAGCATCCCTACTTTCGCAACGAACCTTTGCCAGCACGACCCGAGGATATTCCGCGATTCGAAGACTCTCACGAGTTGGATCGCCGGAATGCGCGGGGTCAGAAGCAAGCCCTGCCACCAGCGCCTGCCGGAGGGACGGTTGGTATGGGCCCGAACGGCGAGTGGACTGGACCAGGGCCTCACAACGGCCCGCCTTGGATGAACGGCGAACATCGTCCATTGCGGGGCAATGGGTGGCCGCAAGATAGAGGTCCTCCGGGTGCAGGGATTCCCCCTCCACCTCGCGCTCACGACGGTCGACCTCCCCACGCATTCTACGATCGAGGTCCGCCGCCACACCCTCCTCCACCTGCCAGACACGGCTGGGCAAACGAAAGCCACAGGCCGCCGCCTCCTGGCCGGGGTTACGGCGGCGAAGAGCACAGTGCGGGCCAGCGTCATCCGCTTCCGCCACATCCACCACCGCCCGAGGGCAGCAGACATCCGCTTCCACATCCACCGCCTCCTCGCGCGGCCGTCGGCACCGGCGCGAGCAAGGTCGATACGTACATTCCGCATTACCCAGACGCCGGACTGCCGCCCAGACCGCGAGATGACCGGCTGCCGCGAGATGATCGATTGCCGCGAGACGACCGACGGAGCAGGGACGCTAGCGGACCGCAGTCGAGGGACGGTAGAGGCGCGAGAGGCGATCGCGGCCGCATGGACGACGCTTATCATCGGGACCAGGGCCGAGATCGCGCCGGCATCGATCGCAGAGACCACTCCAATCGAGACCGGAGGACGACGCGCAGCAGAAGCCCCGTGGAGCATCGTGATCGCGGTCGAGATCGTGAGAAGGACCTGTATCGGCGGTGAAACAGCGCTGCTGCCACGAATGAAATCATTTACACTCGGTCTAGCCTAGGACGGCCGAGGAGCAACTTTCATGAACGGCGCATATCTTGGGAACGGTGATTGAGAGAATCAAGAACGATTGAGGGAATGTATGACATTAACCAGGCGTCTGGTGTTTTATTTGGTGGATAAAGAAGGGACGGTTACGCTGTCCCGGAGGGTGGGCTGCTTATTTTCGATTACGGCATAGCGTCGCGGGCGTTAAAAGACCTGCCACACCCCAAGGTTGGCACTGGACCAGTTTACCTGCTACTGGAAGGTTGGAATCAGGGTTGCCGCGTGGCAACAAGGTTGGACTCTTGGTATGGTAACTGGAGTAACAGGTTGACACACCTGTTACTGGGTTATAGAAAGCGGCAACATGGCCGATGACCGCTTCGATTTGCGGAGCTGAGGTACCTTACTTTCGGATCCGATGGAAGATTTGTAGTAGGGTAATGGTGCGCGGACTCATCATGGAGTTGCGAACCCAAACTAGCCAAGATAACAACGAAGAGTCTTCTGATGCAGACAACTACGTCTTGAAGCTCTTCTGTATGTACTGTACATCAGTGAATACACGCTCAGCCGTCACTTTTCACACAAGAGGAATTAGAACGTGGACGTGTTGATGTTGCTCTGACGAACAGGCTTATATACAGAAGCGTACCGCACCGTGGCGATGTCAGATCACTCACGTTGCCCGGAGCATATCAGTGGTCGTACATAGAGGTCGAGTAAGGACCTGGTTAGGGTGTGGTGTTGGCGCCTCTAATATTTGATCTTGCCGAAGAAGGGTAGCCCAATGGCGTTCAGCAACATTCGCGCGTCTCGATCGTCCTTTGCTGAAGTATGAACAGTGATGTGGCAGCCGGGAATCATCTTGGGTGGATACCTTTCAGAAGTCGTCAGCACAGTGCGATGGCAGTCTCCGACTTGAGGCGGTCGGACTCACATATCGTAGTTGACTTCAATCTCGGGAAACATGGCAACGGTTTCCGCGCTCAAGCCAAACGTGATGTTGCCACACATGTCCCCTGAGCTCGTCTGCACACCCTTCCAGTCCTTGATCCGAGGCAGCACGATATCTATGCACTTGCTGAGAAAGTGATACACATCCTCGCCCTTCAGCCGCGCCGTCACCGCGACGGAGCGGCGCGTCTTCAAGCCCCAGCCCGGAACATTCTTCCTCGACTTGTGCGTCGTGACGCGTACGTTGGTGATCGACTGCAGGACCATGCCCGCCACATGCAGGTGCGCGCTGTCCTCCAGCGCATCCCTCACCATGGTGTGCACCGTCACACCAGTCAGTCTGGGGATGTTCCGGAACGTGATGGGCTTCCTCAGCGGCCGCAAGCCATCGCCTCCCCGCGGAGGCCGCAACGGCCGGTTCTTGTAGTACGGAGACTCGCCTTCCCACGCTCTCAAGCGGGACGTTACCGGGGAAGGGCTGGTGCCGGGAGGGTAATGCGTGTACATGAGCGTCATGAGGTCCGAGGCGATGGTGGTGTCGTACGTCTGCTGCAGACGGGGCAGCGTGAAGGGGCCCGGAACGAAGAGTCGTGAGGCAGGGTCCGACGGTCGAGGCGATTGGTAAGGATGCAGCGGACCACGGTAGTACTTGGGGGGCCGGAAGCGATATCTTGAAAAGGCTTGTTAGCATGCAAACTAGAAAAGTGGGATTGACGCGATGATACCTGCTCGGCGGCAATTGAGTTGTCCGACTCCTGGCCCGCGCAATGGGATCGTAATTTTGAATGACATCTGCCGACGGTGGAGCAGCTGAGAAGGAGGACTCTTGCTCCAAATCCTCAATGTCTTCGTTCGGCACCTCGACGGCTGCAGCTGCGGCGGACGAAGCGTTACGTCGCCGGCATAACGCTGCTGGTCTCGTATGATGTCGGCAAAGCTGCCGCAGTTGCAAGCAGCTCGTCAACGGCCTACCACCGGCCATCATCCGATATTGGCGCCGCCAGGTGGTTATCTTGCTGGTTGTCAGTGATGCGATGCGACTTTCAATGTTCACAATAAAATCTCTAATGCTCTCCAGCTAAACCTTGCCCAGGTTGGAAAGCCCAACCGGAGCTGGACAAACATTGTTACTCGTGCATGGACCCTGAATAATAATGTTTCGGCAGCGGGCCTATCTTAAGGTACAGATACAGCGCTTGCCTGGCAAGGCAACTCGCTTCAGGCTTCACTCGCAGCCGACATGTACGCGTCTCTGTACAGGTCAACATCGACAAGCAAACCGTGCTCAAGTCCAGAAGAAGTAGAGCCGGTGCATGATCCAAGCAAACTGGAGAAGCTCTGAGGTGGCAGTTCCACTGGGAATGAAAGCCATTTATCCACCTACCACCCCCAATCCGCCAAGTAGGATTGATGGACCAAGACCCAGCTTCTGAAAATCATTATGAACGGGGTGTCGAGGCTCTTGAGCAGGCGAGACAAGCGCTCGAGCGGGCATGGTCATAGCAAAGTATATTCACCTGCCTCGATTCCTATACTCTCTGCCGTCGCCTCTCCTGGGGTCTCCCCCGCCATTTCTCTCCTTGATGAGCCAGCATATACTCTTTGTAAAGAGACCCATGGTCATTGGACTCATTCCTTTCTTTGCATATGCTGTCAAGCCAACGATTGCGACCTTTCAGGGAAGCAGAAGCCGAGCTTGGCGTTGAGCAAAGGTTACGTGCACGTCTCCACCGCGGCCTGCTCTAACAGATATGCTCTGCAGTCTCGAGACTTTTCTGCCGCTTTCAGAGCTCTCTTCGTGCCCGAAGATCATAAGCGGAGGCGAGACAAGGATGAGGAGCAGAAGGTGAGCATTTCCTGTACATGAACCTTCATCAAGCGGCTAAGCAGCATGTCTGGGCATAAGGTCAAGGAATTACTTAGGCGTCTGGCCGGTCTCGGAATTACGGACTTGAAGGAACCACAGGTCGAATATGCCTTGAGGTCGGCCACGTCCAAGGGCGACGCAGACAAGGCGTTTGAACTACTTGTCTTACTTGAGGACTCCATCTCAGGCATCGTCAAGGAGTACCATCCGGAGACGAAGCTCCTGGGAGCGGAAAACAGATGCAAAGTGACATGCTATCTTGACGCCTTGCTCTTTGCAATGTATGCGAGATTAGAGAGCTTTGAAGCGCTCCTGTACGACTCCTTCACAGATGAACCTCGCAAGAGGCTTGCTTGTCTCCTGAGACTCTGGGTTAACATGCTCCGAAGAGGCAAGCTCATCACCGTGGACATCGTAGGTGTCCCGTTGTTAAGTCAATACGAACCTAACTGTTAACATGGACTTACAGACAAAACACCTTCAAGAAGCTCTTGCGGAGTGCGGCTGGGCTGATGCGAAAAATCTGAATCAGCAAGACGCTTCCGAGGCTTTTACTTTCATCACTGGCAAGCTGGAACTTCCGCTACTGACGCTTAAGATGGACATCTACCACACCGGCAAAGAGGACGCTGCTGATGACCACAAGTTTGTGAACGAACGCTTGCTTGAGGTTGCGATCCCTCCCAACTCGCCCGATGGAAGTGTCATCACTTTAGAGAACTGTCTGGAGACATATTTCAATAACCGCATCGAGGTTAAACGCCATTTGGCCCGAAGGAATACGGTACAGTCAGGGAAACCTGCGGAAAAAGGTGCGGTACTAGATATCGATACGAAAGAGGTGCCTTCTACTCCAACATCGCCAATTGCCCAGTCTGTGGCGAGTACTTCCGGTGTTCCCACGAGACCAGGCGGTCGTAAGCGAGCGGAGAGCATCTTCAGTGAGCGCTACGTGGAGATTGGTGAACCTGCTGAAAAGAAACTGTCTGACACTGCATCCATCATGAGCGACGGGCTACGCAAGACTTCACTGAAGAAGGAGGTGCTCATGCCGGCATGGCAGTTCTTCAGTCTCATTCGTAAGAAGCGGGCAAATCAACATTGTTGCCGAAACGTGGCGCTGACAGCTTCCAGCTTGGTATACAGACAATGCGCCTACGAGCGATCTTCAAGTAGCAGCGCACTTCTCGTCCAAGCGGCCCGTATTGGGTATCTGCTTGAAGCGTTACTCGATGCGCGCGAACGGTACGCCAGCACGGCTGGACACTTATATCGACATACCGCTTGAAATCGGGCTACCTCATTTCATCTCCGATGATCGAATGCAGGAAAACGGACCACTCTTTGGAAACTTCAAACTTTCTCTTCAATCCCTTGTGTGCCATCGTGGAGCCTCTGTAGACTCGGGACATTATATTGCGCTTGTGCGCGGCACTGCCTCGAATGCCACCTCTTCTGCCCAAGGATCTCGTCCCTCTACCGGAAATGGTGCCGAGAGGGCGGATGCATGGCTGCGATTTGATGACCTCGCAAAGGAGCGCGTGACATATGTGGACATTGCACAAGCACTGAAAGAAGAGTCACCGTACCTCTTATTCTACCAAGTGCAACCGATCGATGAGGATCTCATCGCACGTGGAGAGCCACCCCCCTATTCCGAAACCATCACGACCTCCAACTCAGCCTCAGGTACAGCTGACCAGTCTACCGACGTCCTTCCCGAAAGCACAGCCGCCACCACTGTCGACGTCACCGACTGGGAATCGGGTCAAGGCAGTTTGGACCTGACTCTCGGCCCCATAGACTCCGGGGGAGACCAACCACGCGGGCGCTCCAGCACCAGCAGCGCCATCCACGAGGCCAACTTCTCTGATGATCCAACGGGGAGCGTGCCGGACAGTACGACAGGCAGCTTCAAGGGCCAGATTGATCCTCCTACTCCGGCTGAAGAGGGCAAATCCGGCTTTCTCGCTGCCTCAAGGCGTGGTTCGAAGGCCTCGAAGAAAGGCAGCAAATCGCGCCCGTCAAGCCAGAGCGGCGAGTCGCGACTCAGCTTTTCCATGTCACGCATCACAGCGCGCATGAGCAGGGATAAGTTGACTACTGCAGGCGGAGAAGCAGCTACACCGAACGTAGTCGCAGCCGCAGCAAGCGCCGGAACCCCTGTGCCGCCCACAGTCAACGAAGTCGCTTCTCAGAGCGTGGAGACCTCCGTACCCAAGAACGGGACTGGCCCTTTCCGGACAAAGTCCAAGAAGGAGAAGAAGCGACGAAGCATCAATAACCCGCTCACAGATCCAAAGAAGAACAAGACGGAGGCTCCAGAGCGTGAATGCACTGTCATGTGAATTCTTCTAGCGATTTCTCCCGCTCATTACGGTCTCGGTTATCGGCGTCGCTGGTTTCCCTGCGAGTAAGCATTGGGTTGCATAGAATCAGGCGATATACAAGTATATCGGTGTTAGGACCGGGCTTTGGTCCGCTTTTCGTGAGCACTCTGAGAGTGAGCATGTTTACTCATGAGCTTAGGAGCATAACAGGCGACATGAGGGTCGGGTTGCTATAGTCGATAAATATGTAGAATCCAGCAGTTTCCCTTGCTTGCTGCCTCTATCAGCTTTTCTGAGTGGTAGTAGCAATTTATACAGGAGCTCAAAGATTCAGTTCCCCGAAACGTGTCGGGCGGTCCCTGCGCTGGCACCCTCAAGCCATTTGAGCCCCATATAGTGAACCAAGCATTAGTAGCACAGTCTTCGCTCATGCCACCATTATGTACATGTCAAAAAATCTAACGCCAAGTCCAAAGACATGCGAAATCTGGAAGCCTTTCGACAAAATCGACTCCTCTCGCAGCACAGAGAAGTGATTGCATGTTCTCCCGCAATAAAACGAAGTGTTCCTGATATGACGTTTGCTTTATAAACTATACATTTTGCCCTCCCAGTCGTTCGCTTGTTCTGTTGGCGCAATGGTAGCGCGCCGCACTTCTACCACCAACCTCAATTATGCGGAGGCTGTGGGTTCGAGTCCCACACAGAATGAAAAATACTTTTGCCTTTTGCCTGTTACGATTCTCGACATTTGTTTTTGGAGTCGATGGTTGACCAAATCTCTTTTGCATGGCGGGCTTACGAAGTGTGGTCTAAAATTCATTGACGATCGTTGGTGTTGAGCAGTTGCAAGCGTGGCGCAAGAAACATTGGGAATACGTAGGGTTGCGGAATAATATAACACATCGGGCAGTTAGTGTACGTAATTAAGTGCGAGATTCGGCGTTGACGATTTACTGCTAAATTTTATTATGGGCTGGCGAGAATCCAGTCGTGGTTTAATTGCGTGGATGCTACACCATCTGAGGCCCAGTATCCATGGATGGGTCCTTGAATTGCGGACGGTAATGTGCTTTCTGCTGGGCTTGAGACAACACGGTGCATTGCTGAGCTTCTAGAAGGGGTGAAGAAAACGTATTCAGGAGAACGGTGGTTAGAGTGATGGAGCCATGTGTCATGTCGGTATAGAGGAATACCTGCCATGAAGAAGATAGGCGTTGCTACAGAAAGGGGAGAAGTATTTCTCTTGTGAGAGATTAACTAATTTGATGGCTACTCTTGATAACTTTTCAGCTTCGATCCGGACTGATTTGCCCGCTAAGTCTCATACAGCCTGCCAGTCATATGCGCAGATGTCGCTCCATTAGTGTGGAGGAATGACCGCAAAGTAGAAGACTTGATCGAGACTTCAAGAGCAATCTTCAACGCCTGGATGGTATGACTCGCTGTTTTGGGAACTGCAGCGGTAGTTTCAGCTTCGCAATTCTGTGAGCAGTCACTTCTTTCTTCGTGATCTTCAGCTTCGAGCGCTCCGCTTCGGTAGGGGCTACGACTCTGCAGCCGAGCTCGGAGAAGTATTGGCATATCCTAGACGGATCAGTAAGACCTCAGGCCAAAATAGCTAAACGGAGACGACAGTCAGGTAATTTGACGTACTGTCTAGCATCCAACCGTAAATCCTCTCGTATATCATAGACATCGGTTTCATAGTCATCTACGATCAGAGTCAAGGCAGCAAGATGTATGACCAGCTTGTCCACGTCTCTTTTAGTGAGCTGTCTAAAGAAC
>QQTW01001672.1_pt1 | contig 15732 bp, 16 predicted proteins | sample 1904831 | NCBI WGS metagenome assembly QQTW01 (sample SAMN09435610, study PRJNA476489) | Subsurface metagenome, whole genome shotgun sequencing project. | reverse complement strand
GTATCACCGCCAAGATGGCGGATGGCGTGCTTGTAGTCAAGGTGCCAATGCTTGACGTCCTAAACCAGTTGCGACAAAGCCTAACAAAATGCTAAATAACTTGCGCCACGCTTCTACCGACGCGATATCCCGATCCCACAGTCGCTACACGGACACAGGCAAGGAAGGACTAATTGACGTCGATCTTGACGTAGTCGCCCTCCTCCTCGCTGTCTTGCTCCTCCGCCTCGTGTCCCGGCATTTGGTATTCGGGTAACTGCTCGGCTGGGTCGTCGTACTCCATTTCATCTCCCTTCTCTGTCTCGGAGCGGGCATCGTCGACATCCATTTCTGCTGGTGCTGCTGCCTCCTTGCCCTTGTCCATGACTGGTTCATTGACTTGCTGACTTACAGCCGGTTGGTGTAGATCCTGCTTCTCTTCCCTTACTGGCGATGGAGTTGAAGATCCTGAGATAGGAACCTCTCGTTTCTTGTGTTCGACCTCAAGCTTTGGCACCTTGACTACAAGCACGCCATCCGCCATCTTGGCGGTGATACCAGCTATGTCGATCTTGGCAGGGTCTTTCTTTGTTCCAAGATGTATCTTTTTCTCGAAGACGCCGACTTCGCTTTTTCGACCATCCACGGCCAGGAGTTTGAGGGTCTCTTCGTCAACGCCGGGACGATGGACGACGCCGCCGATGCGAAGGGTGCTATTCTCACCATCCCAGTCAACGCCTAGGTCTTCCTTTTTGGCGCCAGGGAGGGAGAGGTGGATCATGTATGTCGCTGGTGTGTCGAATATATCAGATCTGGGCTCAAAGTCAACCCCTTCTGGAAGCGTGTTATTTCCAGTCGCAAGGCGGTCAAGGCCAAGGCCTTCAGCAGCGCCGGTCAGGTCGAAGCCTAGCCGAGAGCCTAGGTTGGACAAGAACTCCCCTAAATTGAAACTTTCGGCGCCAGCACGAGGGCCCCGCCCATGCCGCTGGTGCTGTGAGTGTTGGTGACGGCCACGGTGAGAGCGCGGGCCCTGGTGAGCACCTGGCGGTCCGCATGGGGCCGGATGACCACGCTGAGGCGGGCCAAAAAGGCCGAGGCCACCAAAAGGAGGACCACGCATACCGAACGGACTAAAGCCCCCAAACCCGTCAAAGCCTTCGCCGGGCGGGTGATGATGATGAGGCTCTCCAAAGCCGCCCCGTCCTCCTCGCCGCCCATGACATGGCCCAGTTCGACCTTCATGGTGTCCATGACGAGCCGGTCCGTCTCCGCCACATGAGCCGCGACCTCGGAATGGCATCTGCTGATCCTGGGCAGAAGACTGGCCGGTGGTCTCGGGGGCTTTGCCCTTCTCTTGAGAGGAGGACTCGGCAGTCACTTCGTCTTCGACAGTGGGCTGTTTCCCAGAAACCTTTACTTTTGATGGTGTTTCAGCTGGCTTAGCATCATTTCGCTGGTTCTCAACGCTGTCTGAAGGTTGATTACGGGAGGCGCCTTCGTCAAGGCTGGCGACAAAGTCCCAGAATGGATGAGGCTGATTGTTGAGGCTGTAGAGCGAAGGCATGTTTATGATTGATTGATGATGTACAGCTGGCTGTTGAAAGTAATACAGATATGGAATGTAGGGAATAACGATGATCGATGCAGACAATTCAGACAATCTTATATGATCAATGTGAGGGGAGACAGGCAAACAAGTTTCGTACGTGGCCCGCTCATGTCATACCATCCACCCACCTTGTAATGACGAATCGGATGACAGAGCGATTCGAGAAGGTACCAGAACACTCTAATGCTTTGACTTACTGAATCTAGGCTGCTGCATAGTTGTTCCAATATCGCGTAGCACGCCTTTCTCTGAGAGTGGCGAGACGCGTTTTCCTGAAGCCTGATTCTTTGGTGGCAAATGAGATGCGATGCATCTGGACCCATTGGAGAACTCGGAGGGCTTCCATGCCAAGCTCGGCACGGTGGAAGTTCCCAGCCGACCTCAAGGCTTGGCATCCGATTCTTCCGGAATTACTACTGACCAGCCACAACAGCGGAGACCAGAAAGGAAACATTCTCTGGCCGCAATCAATTCCATCTCTGCTCTACTCCAAGCTCAGCGTTTGGGATCATGATGCTTCTCTTTAGCCCTTTGAATCTAGCTCGCTAAGCTGAAAGATGGGCGCATATGCGTTGCAGATGGTTGGAGCGGTCTCCGAGCTTGTTGATAGGCCTTCATCTATTGATGCTATTGCACTTACCAAGGTTGTGCAAGACATGGTATTTGCATCTCGTTTCCCATGATCTGGTCATATAACCATGATGGAACGTGTGATACAGCGGGAGTAGCTAAAGTTTAGCACAGACCGAGAAAGTTCTCCTCAGCCCAGCTCGCCTCTAGTCTGAGATGATGTTCCTATTGCTGGTCCATCAATGGCTCAGTCTCTACGATTGACGACTTTGCAAAAGTATCAGCGCCAGATATTTCATCTCTGGTTAAAGGGATCAGAGTACATCAGAAGTAAAGTTGTTCAACGGCGAAAATGCGTTGCTCACGTTGATGCAGGACAGCAATACTTCTGCCAACCAAATTTCCAGAAGCATTTCCTTCGTGCTACTTAGTTGCAAAATGCTACAACATGGTTCTTTATCGTCCTTCTATTGTATGGACGGCTCACATTGTCTATTCATTCTTTGTTCTTTGCAGTCTCTTTCTTTGAATGTCATGCCAATTGTCGTAGCTCTATTCTTTCTTTGATACTGTCTTTGTACAGGCTGGACATTGTAGAGAAGAGGCATTGCTTACGACTTGTGGTGCCATCTGTTTAAAAACCAAAGATTTAATACTTCACCTTTTGAGGGTTCCACACTGTCCTTTGCATTTTATATTTACCCATTACAACAAGAATCTGGCATTCTCCAAACACTCAAATTGGAATCCTCACTCGTTCTGCCAAAATTCAAACACAGACCTTATATTCTACAATATCAGCATCGACAATCTACAAGACACAGGGATGGAATACGGTGAAATCCCTGATATGTCTAGCACTTTCACGTTCGATGACTTCCTCCTGGAAGATCCCGAGCTTTCTGTCATGGATGGCAATCTGCTGGCAGAGCTAGACAACTCAGACCTTCTGCCTACTGAGCTTGGAGTCCCAGCGGTTCCAACTGGCCGAGACACATTGCTGCAGAACGCCTCATCTGAGGCACGCAGGTCTGAAAATGACCTTCATTTAGAGGCCTTACTAACTCCTTTAGAGAAGGGTACGCAAGACACTATCACTTCGACTACCTACATAGACCCCTTGCTGCTTGAGCAGTCCGGCACTAGAACATACCAGCCAGACCGATTCGCTCTGCCTGAGGTTGGACGGACGCTAGTTCCTGACGGGCGACATCATGAAATGGTGCCTTTACCTCCTCTGCCTCTCTTTGGTGGTATTCCTCCGCCTGTTCCACCAAAGGACTACGACAATACCTTGGCTTGGTCTCACTTGACCCCATTCTTCGGCAGTACCCTACCTGTCCCACCCCAAGACAACGTTAAAGGACTTACATCCGGCGTCCTACGCTCTGCCAACACTCCGTGTTCTCACCTTGTTGCTCGCTACCCGCATCAGCCTCTTCTTTCCGTACCCGTTTATGACGTGGAACATCTTGCCCTAGACCCGCAAGAGCAGCCGAATAATGGCGCAACGGCTACACGTACAGAATCTCAAAGCCAACTTGAATTTCGGGAGTCTGAGGAATTAATACAGATGACGGAGACAGCTTCGGAACAGCTCGTGAAAGGTAAGTTGAAGCAGATTGGGCAATCCAAGCCAACTCGGATGATAACACTCGATGAGCCGCTTAGCGTGATAACCAAGGACTGGCCAGTTCCGTTGGGCGACATTCACGCCAAAGTTCACAGATCAGCGGAGCAACGACTGGCGGCAGTCAACAACAAAAATAATGGCAAAGTGCCCAGACCCTTGAATGCCTTTATGTTATATCGATCCGCATACGCAGAACGCGTAAAGGAGTACACCAGAGAGGATAGTAATCAAATCATCTCACAGGTCACTGGGGCTAGCTGGTCGATGGAATTTCGTGAGGTCAAGGAGCTCTATCAAAAGTATGCAGAGATAGACAAGCGCAATCATCAGGAAGCTCATCCTCATTACAAGTTCACACCAGCGCCAAAGAGACCAGCGGACAAGAAGAGAAAGGATCGAGATGTCGATGATAGCCAAGGTCAAGCCGGCAGTGGCCACAATAAGCGAGCTTGGACAGCCAGCTTGGTCAAAGGGCAGAATCTTAAACAACACAGGCTTGCGGCTGCTGCTGCAACCTCCAGGGTCAATGCTGGTAAGTCAGGCTATGCGCCACGGAGGATGGAGCTCTGCACGACAAGCTCACAGAGCACTACACCACGGCAGCAACCTTTTGAAGGACCTGTTGATGTTGTGATCTTCAACTCCCGCGCACTGTGAGCACGAGACCGCCAGCGATAGATGTCAGTAGGGTACAAAATCGCTCGCCGTAGGCTCCCTGGGGGCCTGGGAATGGCACAGACGATGAAAGCGAACGGCACCTCAACACCCACAGAACAGATCCTGTCGTCCGAACCGCGTCTTTGAACGAAGCCTGGAAGAGGTAGACATTCTGCTCCCTGCCACGACTTGCCCGGATGCCGAGCGTGGTATGCAGTCGAAAACGAAGAATCATCTTCATCGCTTGGTAAACTTCCAAGCACAGCTGGACCTTCAAAAGGTAAGATCTACGTGGGAAAGTGAGGCACGAGGAGCGTGAACAAGTAGGTGAGTACTAGTATTGACTTGATGCGTATGTAAGTGTTGCCGAATGTCACTGGCTTGACCCTCGGCATGGAGCTAAGGTAAGCACCCTTTCTTTTTTCCTGCGTGACTACGAATCGATTTGCTCTTTTGAAGTATATTTTCACTTTCGTCTCCTTCTGCCTCACACTAGCATTTTACGGCTAGTAAGCTCCAAATTCTCTTTAACAAATACTGCAAGTGTAACGTAAAGCCATGAAGAACGACCAAAAGAGTTGTTACTTGAATTCATATTTTATTCGAATATAGCTCCACAGGACAGTATATCTCTCAAGCATTGAAGCGGGATGCTTGGTAAAGTTTGCATCATGCTCGCTTACTGATGAGGGTCAGTCTGAGGATCACACAAAGACTATGGACTTGGTTATCAGAATTGTAACCGAGCTCTCGTGTAACAGATGTCAACTGATCTTGGGTTGGTGTCAAATCACGTATCCAAGTACAATACTACATAGTACGAGCTAGTGGGTGGTCCGGTGATGAGGTCACGATGGAGTTCGTCTTGCATCAGTGGTACATAGATCAGCTCCACAGGTTAAGCTTAAATCCTGCAGAGGGTGCCACAAACTGGGCCTGCATTTGAGAGATGACCATTGTTCTCCAACATAACGTAGGTAGGTCAGGGAAAGACGGATGACAGACCTTTGACAAAATGGGTTGCCATAGCTTAGCATCTCATGTTGCGGTAATGTTAAAGGTCACGTTTGGTGACAGGATGTGCACCTGTTTTCGCTTAGCAATCTCTTCAATGATCTTTAAATTGCCCATTGCCTTGGAGCCAGCCATGCAGCATGAGGTGAAAAGGTCAACCCAGGATAGGTACAAGGTACTTGGGAACCCCGTGGCATCTCTGCTACCGGATAGAGCAAAAATTGGGACAAGCACCTCGTCCAGAACAGACCTACAACTTTCAAGGTAATCATTGTGTAGCAGAGCTGGTACTGACAGCCCGATAGGGCGCTGTTGTCACCGAATAGGAGGTATCGTTTCTCACAGACCCGGTGTTGGTCTCTGCTAGATGTTGCGGGCTACCCTAAAGAATGGTTATGCGAGCGAAATCAAGGAGCGCCTCCAGGAGTTGAATACGACATGGTAACACTACCCATGCGTTGACAGACCACATAAAGGAGAGGGGTCCATTTTTCATGCTGAGGACCAGGGGTTCGTTTGACGATGCGCGCTACCCGGTCGGAGGATCTCGTGTGGGGTGTGGAACGATTGGATGGGATTGGTCGAGGGTGAAGAAAAGCGGTTCTGTGACGCAGGACTTTTGCATCGATCAGCCCATGCTACTACGTATGGTCTGTTCTTGGTATCTTCACCTGCTCAGTTGAGTTCGACTGGCCACCAGATCAACAACGTGACGAGCCGCCCCGAGTCAGAAGACTTATAGACAAACCTCATCCAAAGATGGCCGAAGCTCTGCGTTTCATCTGCTCCTGTATATTAAGATTGACTGACAAGGGATTCAATCAGCGGTGCGCTTCGTTCTGTGACCAGTTGAGCTTGTACACGGACTCAGGGTACTGTATTGGTTCTGAGCACATTCCTGAGTATGGCGCGTCTGCAACGCCTCCATTCAACCTCCTTCGACCGCGACCACGAGCCTCTGCTTCGTGATTTTCAGGGGCAGGGAAATGACCATGAGAGGCAGGATGAAGAAATCTCCTCAGCAAAGAATGACAAGACATCAGAAGATGGCCGGAAGAAACACGACAATGATATTTATCCAACGTGGCTCGCCAGCTACAGTGATGAAGACCATTTCGAGGATATCAAACCTGAACACCAGGATCATCACGTTTCCTCCTTCTATTCCGGAGACACTAAAACAGTCCTACCCTGTTATCTCGACTCAGTGCCCTTGCCTGAGATTAAAGTACGTTGCTGTGTTTGTTTATAAAAGTTATTAGGTTGCCTGTCCCACCTCCTACGCTCCCTCCTTTTGCCATTCAGCTATATTGCTGAACACCGCTTTCACCCTCTGTCATTCACTTACGCCAGACGGATACACTTTCCTTCATTCAGGCACTTGTCACGCCTCACCACCTTCTTTGTTATTATTGTGATCGATTGTGATTGTCCACTGTCACTTCCACTCATTCCATCAACCGGTTTCCGCGTGCCTTCTTTAACTACAAAAGCCCAACTTTCTACAGCCAGATCCTCTTTTTCAATCACTTGCAACAACACCACTCTCTATCCTCTGTGGCAGTCTGTCCGCTTCTGAGACTTTCCACCGATCTTTGCCCCACGATAAAGACCTACTCCCTCAGTGCTAGTCACTGACATCCTTCAACAGCGTCATTACCCACGTAGTCGACGAGAGGCCTTTGTGATGGCTGTGCTCTCCGCTGCGTCACTCTTCCTCATCCTGCGAATCCTGCTTGTCACTCTCTGGCCTGCATCTCTGGTTGATGCCGTGCCCAGACCTCAAGGCGATGCCCCTGCCCCTGCCGCAGATGGGTACTGGCTCGCTAACATTCCCCGAAATGGCAAAGTCGCCTATGGCGATCCTTCATTCAAGATCTTCCGTAACGTGAAAGAGTATGGGGCCAAGGGTGAGTCACATATTGTAACTGGCCAAATTCTCAAGCTGACCCAAGATCGGTAGGTGACGGCTCAACGGACGACACTGTTGCCATTAACAGGGCCATCTCCGAAGGCGCACGATGTGGCGAAGGCTGCGATTCCTCCACCGTCAAACCTGCAATCGTCTACTTTCCATCTGGCACATACATGGTCAGCGCGCCGATCATTCAATACTACTATACCCAGTTCATCGGTGACCCTCACAATCTCCCAGTCATCAAGGCAACTGCAAACTTTGTCGGAATCGCAGTGCTTGACACCGATCCATATATTCCAGGAGGCAATGGCAAGCAGTGGTACACCAACCAGAACAACTTCTTTCGCCAGATCCGCAACTTTGTTGTCGACGTCACCAATCAGCCGCTGGGTGTGGGTGCTGGAATCCATTGGCAGGTTGCACAAGCCACCAGTCTTCAAAACATCCGCTTTGAGATGAGAAAAGATGGTGGTTCCGAGAACAAGCAGCAAGGCATCTTCATGGACAATGGTAGTGGTGGATTCATGTCGGATCTTGTCTTCAATGGTGGACTCTTCGGTGCTTTCTTGGGCAACCAACAGTTCACTACGCGGAACCTTACCTTCAACGACTGCCAAACCGCCATCTTCATGAACTGGAACTGGTTGTGGACATTCAAATCGGTCAACATCAATAACTGTGGAATAGGTATCGATATGTCCAATCGCCCTGACGGCAACAACCAGAGCGTGGGCTCCGTGCTGCTACTTGACAGCAAGTTCACTGCCACACCAACAGGAATTAAGACGGCCTTCTCTGAGAACAGTATTCCCAATACGGGTGGCACTCTAGTTCTTGAAAATGTCGATTTCACTGGTGCTCAGGTCGCTGTTGCTGGGCTTACTGGAGACACTGTTCTTGCTGGTGGTTCGGTGGTAGACTCTTGGGCACAAGGCAGTATATATCGTCCGTCACCAGGAGCTCAACGTATGGCTAAACGTCTGCCACAAGCCCCAGCTGCTTCCGAGGTCTGCTCTGCCTCCGCAGCACCGACCGCCGGTTCCGCAACGACTGTCACACCCCTCTCTTCTGGTGGCGTCACAGCGCCATCTTCCGGTAGTGCTCTACCTGCTCCAACCTCATCCGCTCCATTCGGCAACGGTACTCAATCCAATCTCACTGCACAGGCATGTTCGGAGCCTCCTGTACCCAAATCTCGAGTTCGTGGTCGACAAGGGTTGACTGCTCCATCCATGCCGGCCTCATTGCTCAGCAACGGCATTGTCTTTGAGCGGTCTAAGCCTCAATATGAGAATGTCCCTGTCTCGTCTTTTGTTAGTGTCAAATCGAAGGGTGCCAAGGGTGATGGTGTAACCGATGATACAGCTACTATCCAAAGCATTCTTGACAGTGCGACTACTGACCAGATCGTCTATTTCGACCACGGCGCTTATGTCATCACTGACACTGTCAACGTTCCCAAAAACATCAAGATCACTGGAGAGATATGGCCTCTCATCATGGCTTCAGGCCCAGCATTCTCTGATCAGAATAACCCTAAGCCCGTCTTCCGTGTTGGTGCTCCCGGTGACCGTGGTGCAGTTGAAATGACAGATCTTATGTTCCAGACCTTGGGCCCTGCCCCTGGTGCTATTCTGATGGAATGGAACGTCGCAGATTCTTCCCAAGGCTCATGTGCTCTCTGGGATGTTCACTTCCGCATTGGTGGTACCGCTGGTACTCAGCTCCAGATCGACCGTTGTCAGAAAAACGAGAACGTCACCACAACATTTGATCCCAACTGCGCCGGGGCTTTCATGCTGATGCACATTACTCAACAAGCTACTGCATATCTGGAAAACACCTGGTTTTGGGTCGCCGATCATGAGCTCGATCTGTCGTCGTGGCCGGGTTATGCAATCAACAACCAGATCAACGTCTATAATGGTCGTGGTATACTTGTCGAGAGCAAAGGTCCAGTCTGGATGTACGGCACTAGCTCTGAACATTCTCAGCTGTACAATTATCAAATCGCCAACGCTCAGGACATTTGGATGGGATCCATTCAGACCGAGACCGCCTACATGCAAGCAAACCCCAATGCACTCAACGGTGGCTTCACCCCCAACGAAGCCTACACCGATCCTGACTTCGCCACCTGCACAACAGACAGCTGCAGAAAGACCTGGGGCCTTCGTGTTCTTGACTCCAATGATGTCTACCTGTACGGAGGCGGCTTGTATAGTTTCTTCGAGAATTATAGGCAGGTGTGCCTTGATACCGAATCATGTCAAGAAAATATGATCGACATCCAATGCTCCGACGATGTATGGCTGTACGGGGTCAGCACCAAGGCAAGTGTCAACATGGTGACCGTCAACGGACAGAGTCAAGCTATTGGTTTGGAGAATGACAACGGCTTCTGCCAAACTGTTGCATTGTTTCATGAGCCATAGGGTTGATGAGCGATCATGATTTTGATGATGGAGAGTCGTCTGGTCTTCCTTTTACTTCGATTGCACATATTTTTGTCTTTGTCCTCCTTGCACATGCCCCTACCCTTTAATGGGCGAAACATGCCTTTACGCATACATGACATATCAAACTGGATTCGATATGGCACGAGTCCCATGATGTACCGGAGGTTGTATGGTTGACTAGGTTAATGGCAGGAGTCAACCGACATGGAACGGCTCTGGGGTTCGTCTTTTGCATCCGGCATGAGAGGAAATATGGATACGGGATTTGCACATTAGAATACCTCAACAGCATGTTAGGTCATGCATGATGGCATTCAGATAGTCACTAGCTGGCGCAGGTATACATTGTTGATATGGGGTAGTAGCTCTGTCGACATTGTTCTGGCAAATCGGAACCAAAATTCATTGCAAATCAAACTTCGTCGTCCTCATTGCGTAAAATAGTGCCAGAGATTATGATACTGCGCTGTGAATAGGTCTACTGACTACAGCCCTACAGCCGCAGTCCACTTCAAATTTTAAAGAATCACAGTACAAAGCGGTGGGATCCAAAAACTTCATGATGTGATCGTTTTTAAGGAACGGGCTTGAGTACTAGGGTGACAAGCGATTACACATGTAAGTAATCCCGTTGTTGAAAAGCTGAGAAAAAGGAGAAAAGTACGAGTATTCTCCGCTTTGAGTTGTAATCACTTGTATTCATTTTCCTGTTCTTTAGGCCTCTCTGGCCTCAGCTGTGGCCCCTTAGGGATGTAATCAATCAATCAAGCACCAGGTTTGTCTTGATGAATTTTATTACCCCACTGTGCTTGAATATCACAGAACTTCTTTCTAGACGGCATCATTTCAACCGCAACGACGAGATGCCAGCCTTCGAATGTCCTCATTAATCATGCTCCCCGCTATGAGCAGACGAACCGCCGCCTAAATTTCCAGCGAGCGAGCGGGCGTATACAGTGGACGGTGTTGAGGCAACGCTAAACAAGAAGAAGCATTCCGACGCAGGCTGTGGCTGGGTTGGGAAACACTTCATGAAGCACCCACTCTTCTGCACGAATTGGGCTTGGGTATTATTCTCGCCCTATAGGCTATGCCGACAACTCTGGTAATGGTCACCTGAACGATGCACACCTCGCAAATCTGGATAAAACCTACGCTGCATTTCTATGAAAGCTGCCTCACGGCGACGCTATCCGGCTATTAGTCGATAGCGAAAAAGATGTCGAAACGAAAGATATTTGGAAACGGAACACCGTTGTCATTAGCCATTGAAAAGGGTCACAACGCTATCCTCAAACTCCTTCTCGGCTCTGGCATTGACTGAAGAAACTATTGGGGGCGGATACACTTGTTGTGGGTGGCCGAGAACGGCAATGAGGTGGTGGTTGAGCTTCTCCTGGGTACAAGCAAAGTCGAGGTGAACTCAAAGAACTACTCTGGTTACACGGCGCTTTGGCTGGCGGCTGGGAACGGTCATAATTCCATGTCAAGCTGTTGCTGAGTACGGGTAAAGCTGCTGCTGGCTCGAAAGACTGCATTTACCGTCAGTCGCCGCTTTCTTGGGCCGCTGCGAACGGATGCCAAGCTGTGGTCAAGCTACTTCTCGATACAGATAAGATCGTTGTCGACTCGAAAGACTGCGAGGGTCGCACGCGGTTATCAATAGCCTGCTGGGGCGGGCACAAGACCGTCATCCAATTGTTGCTCGATACTGACAAGATTGATGTCAGCTCCCCAAACGTCTGGGGTTTGAAGCCATTGTTGTGGGCCGCCTGGTGCGACCATGAGGATATCTTCAAGCTTCTCACCAAATATTCGCACCGAAGCCAACACGCTACAAAAAATGTATTCTGCTCCGGTGGAAGCAATCGATGCTGAAGATTCTAGTCTTCTGCCAATCCTGGGCGAGCCTCTCAAGTATGACATAGGTGGTTGGAGCCTCGATTCACAGGACACGAGAGACGAGTAACATCCAGATTCGCCCAGATAGGTGCTTCGAGCGGTGCGAACGCCACGTTGCTCGCTCTTGTTAAAGACCACGAGCACGAGCACGTTCGTGGTTCAACGATCCATTTTCAGGGAGACCCATCACACTCTCTATGACCAGAATGTGCGTTGACAACAGCCAACAACCTTGAGGATATCGTTGTCACATCTCAGGAAGGCTAGTAGACATGGCATTGAGATACATGCGCTATGGACTGTGCCGGCGAGAGCTGACTGTTCTGTTGAGCTGCCAATCAGCACTGGAAGTAGTTTGCACAGCCGCGCCCGCAGTTGGAATAGTACACTATTCGACGCATCTGTGATCACGTTAAGCAACCGGGACAGGACGTCGACTTTGTTATGGGATCCAAGGCGAAGACTGAAACTCGGAGGTTGGCATGTACATCAGCAAGAGAACGGCAGGCAAGGAGTCCTACCTGGAATGTGCCTGCTGGGCGACCTCAGCCGGTGAATTGGCAGGTTTCACGAAAGTGATGCTGTCCATGGAGACTTCACCTCAGTTCGCCGGCCTGTAAAGCTTACGAAATACGAGCATTGATTGAGACCTTCTTCAACCGAGCAGACTTGGCAATAAGGAGCAACCTCGATTCACCACTCTAATCAAACAACACTAGAAAGAAGACTCTAATCGATATCCGGTTACCAATCCTTGTCCTCCCAACACCAATAGAGACGACTGGGTATGAATGGGTAGCCTCCGTCAAAGGCAATGGTTCTAGGCAAACGTGCTCTGCAAGTGATGACAGTCCTATTCTGTGGCACAGTTCATTCGTTTGCTTTCACCAAACGCTCGAAAAGCTGGCCTGCTGTATGGTCAAATGGTTCGAGGGGATGCTCCTCACCTAGACCCAGATCTTTGAGCTTGTACCGAGGATTTGTTGTGTGCATTGCCATGTAGCCTCTGACACTGTCGCTCCACGACTGCGCATATTTCCCCCTCCCTTTGAGAATCATTTCTATACGGCTTGAACACTCCAGAGTCTCTCTTTTGACCTCTTCAACGACGGAGATGGTTGGCTTCCCTGTGCAGGAGGCCAGGTTATGGATGTAATTCCTCGTTTCACCCTCTAGCTCCTCTTTGTAGAAACTAATGAGCGTCAGTGTGTTTTGGAAACCGCGGCACTCATCACTCACGATAGCACGTCGTTGGAGAAGCCAATAAATTTTGCCATGTCAGGAATCGCCTCCAAAAAGGCTGCCACATCAGGATATAGCACCTTGGGATAGCAGAACAGAGCGTAGGCTACGTTCATGCCTGACAGATCTCTGCAAAAGTCCGGAAACCGTTTGCCCGCTTGTGACACCGTCATTTTCTGGAACCCATCGTGGCGTTCCAGTAAGTTGCTTGTCAGAAACTCAAGGACGGATATCTGCAGCAGGTTTGCTAAGACAGGATCGAAGTACTCATGAGCCTCTCGAAGCAAGTCTGCGAGGCCCTCAAGCAGCTTATTCGGTTGAGATTCTCCTCGGAAGAAGCGCCGGTGGAAAAGAAGGGCATCTTCCATCATCTGGTTGCTCTGCCCAACTATGTCATCGTACTGAACGACAAGCCAGGTAAATAACCCGATATATCCCTGAACCTCAACTGGGTGATTTGGATGGGCAAGCTGCCTGCTGTCAGCTACCGCATCCTTCTAGGAGCGGGGGAGAAGAGAAGAAGGGGATGGCTACAAACACACCAGTCCTTCTGCATACCCCAATCGAAACCCTTTCGCGGAGATGGGAGTATCAAGGGGTACGCCGATCCGAGCGGCCCTCTCGTACATGTACGACAACAGAGCCTCAACGTCCTCGCTTTGCAGTTGTGGCACGCCCACATAATTTAACTGTGCAAGCATTTGTCGGCAGATCGGCGAAACGCGAGAAGCGAGTTGTTCTGGGTGCTTAGCCGAGTTGTCCTTTGATGGAGAGTGGGTTCGAGAAATGAGGCCCCTCAGGAAGCTAGGGAGCCTGTCCCATGTTGCTAAGGAGGAGATGAAAATGCCGTTGCCGAGCATGCTCAATTCTGACTACTTGGTTTAAGGAAAGAGTATCTATCAAAACCTTCAACTAGGCTGACTATAAAGAGTCGAGGTTCGTTCAAACATACCGGGCTGGGAAGCCGCAGCTTTTTGATGGTAGTGGCTCGCTGCATACCGGATTACGGCGAAAGGAGAATGATATTGGTGTTACATCTAAGACGCTCGTACAATTGGTCATACGAGAAAGTCGGTGATAACCTGGAGAGCCAGACACCTCATCAGCGTCACATTCAAGGTTAACTCTCAGTCCCTTTGTCACAGTGTCGATGCGGGAGAGTGCAACCCAAGGGTCAGGCAGACCAGAATTTGGGTTCATGCTGAGGAATTTTTTCTCACACGCTGTAACGCTCATTTCTCTATTGGTGTTAGAGTCAGCAGGGGGGAGGCGACTGTCATTGAAACCTGGAGTCGTCCAAGAGAGTAAGAGGAGAGAAAGGGATGTAGAGAGCTGTGGCAAAAGCGGCGGGAGACGCAGGGGTAGTCTTCTATACTCGGCCGAGGGGAGGTAGTATGGTATCAGGCAAAAGTGTTCAAGCGCCAAGATGTTTAGTTCGCTCCTCATACAGTACACCTTCAAGTTCTGTCTATTTAGATATTACTAGTAGTCTCACGTCAAGATGAAAAAGGAATTAGCTTGCATAATGACTCATTCTGATGAGTTTCTAGATCATCCCCTAGTGTCAGTGAACGAGCTGACGTTCCCTGTTGTGAGTAGCGTTCCCCGTGATTTAGCGCAATAATCTTGCTCCAGCACTTGGTAAGAGGAACATCAAAATATTTCGTACGTAATTTTAATTTAGATATTTCTAGCCATAAAATAGTTTATGTTTCAAGAACTATCGAATGATCTATTTTTGTGATTCTGATTCTGATGATAAAGGTGATGTAACCAAAAAAATCCTTTAAAGCAATTAAAACTTTGATGTTCCTTTTATCAAGCTGCAGCAGAATTATTGTGCAAATTAACAAGAACGCTATTCTCAATAAGGAAGTCAGCTCATTCAAATAATAGACTTCGAGCTGCCAGACTATGCACATCATCTATCCCTGTAGTGAATACGCGTGCATCTTTCGAGTGAACCGTCCATTAACTAGGAAGGGATCAGATACCTTAACATATCTAGACCGACTTGTTTCGCCTTCTGCGATGCACCTGAGTGGTTGTATTGTGGTTGGGCCTGTGAAGCTCACGAGAGCCACGACTGATATAGGGGCCAGATATTGACCTGAGAGTTCTACATGAATTGGTAGTCATTAGTTCCTGCTGCCAGATCACTTGTCAGTTTCCTTGCGTGGCTTTCTGAACAGGTACTGCTCTCTGTTAACTCGCAGGATCTATCTTGAACTGATTATCTCTCATTTGAGGCCTTGGGCTTTCACTTGATCTAGATATCTATAGCAGTTAAAACTGCAGTCTGGCTGGGTGTGTCTGTACTACATTCCCTTTCCTCATCCACTTCAAGAGGATTAAAATAGGCCATCCCCTGAAATTTGTCAAGCTAAAACAGACAGAAAACATAAGTGATAGTAGAAGCATCCTCGCCGATCTACCGTTTGAATCCTTGATATTTCTCGCTACTTTTCTAGCTTTTATTTATTCATTATCTTCTGATCAATCCAACTGGCATCTCATCCATCGTCTCCTCCCCCATTCTTCCTCTCAACCTCCACCTCCGCCTGTTGTCTCTTCATCTCCTCCTCCTTCAAACCTGTCTTTGTGACCGTATGCTCTATACTAAGTTTCTGATTTCCAACAAACACACTGATGCCTACCCCTAGCGCTGCAAACGCCACATACATGATCCACATAAATCTCAAACTCTCCCACTTACACACACACAGACACGCCCACACACCCACACCCC
>QQTW01001671.1_pt1 | contig 15742 bp, 18 predicted proteins | sample 1904831 | NCBI WGS metagenome assembly QQTW01 (sample SAMN09435610, study PRJNA476489) | Subsurface metagenome, whole genome shotgun sequencing project. | reverse complement strand
AACGTCTCTTTGGACTTCCCTACCGATAAGGATTACGATATGGTCTTGTCGTCCCCATGCGTATATCCTCTTGCGATCCCACTCCTGCCCTCTTCAATAGTGCTCGCACTTCCATTGTCATGATTCGATGCACCGGGATCTGCAAAGTCGCTACCCAGGCCTTGCCATGTCCTGCGAGACCGAAGGTACTCTGCTCCCGGTGACAACACGCCGCCAACACGCGCAACATCGCCGCCTGGCCGTCTCACCAGCGACAGCTGTGCTGTGCTGCCCGCATTGCCATTGGCGTGGCCATTGACTGCTCTTGAGGATTTCTCAGAGGTGTCTTGTAATGGATGGGAATGAGAAACATATCGACCCGTTCGAAGATCGAACTCTGGTGGTTGCGACTCTTCCTCCGAGTCCACATCGCCGTCTTTCGGGACAGTATCCACTTGCACTTCAGGGTTCACCGATTGCAATTCGCCTTGCTCTTTCGGCGACTGTAAGACGGCTTGAAAGTCACTCGTCCAATCTCCCGTCCATACCCTGGATGCATCCCCCTTCAGGGCCAACTCGAGTTCGAACGGGGTGATGATCGGCTTCCAGAAGTCCCTGCTCTCTATCAGGCTGCTCTCCCAGCAGCCAATGATGATCCATCCGTCGATCTCACTGAAATTGGCCACTTTGGCTGCGTTGATCTTGCCGACCACGAAAGTATAGCACTTCTTGCCAGCTGCCGCGATCTGCGCTTTTACGTGATCCACAATGTGTAGGTAATTCTTGACGGATAGGGTGTTGACCAAGATGCCGAAGACAGCAGCAGAGCTGAGTGAAGCCACGAGTGCATACCGACGACGAAGGATCGCCGTCGAAGACGTGATCAGCCTGCTGCGGGAAGCGTTCTCGCTCGAGTCCGTTGGGTAGATGCTGACTGACCCCACTCGGGAAGCTAGAGTGAGCAGCAGAGATGTCGGAGGCTCCGAGACATGGAAAACTTGGTATTGCCGAAGAGCTGTAATGTCTTTACTGGCAGCCTCCGGTACCGTCCGGTTAGGAATTGGTGACGACGGATCATGCAGAACCGATGTAGCAAAGACATCAGTATAGCCCATATCTTGCAGCCGCAACATTGTTTCTGGTATGTGGCTGATGTAGGGTATGTCCGCCATCAGTATAACTTTCTCCCTGGGATCAGAGTAGGCTCCTCGAAACGCCTCGCAGACCGACTGGATTTCCAGCGGCCTGACCGTGAAGACATATACCACGGGCAGTCGTGCTGTCGGAGACAAACATGATCTACCGTAATGAACAACGACGTCTGCGTCCACATGGGCTGCTGCTATCTCATCCACGCAACAGGAACCGTAGGAGGTATCGCCGAGGATAAACAACTTCTCCTCTGCTGGTCTGACATCCTGCAGTTTCGACTGTCCTAGCTCTTGAGCGATAGTATCAGGGTCTATCTCTTTGTTCTCATGCACTGGTTGTGCATCATCCAGGCTCCTGTTGCGATTGTTCCGTAGAGTTTGAACCAAGGCCTCAAATACTCGCGGCGCATCGACAAGCAGATGATCTGGGAATTGTAAAGCTATACGCTCCCATCTGCCGGCGCAGATGTCTTCCGCCGTCCGCTCCACTTCATATGTCAAAAGAAGCTGCTCGTCCGATAGTGTAGACTGAGTCTGAAAATCTGCCTTTTCTTCCAATATATGAGTGTCTGGCGTCGAGAGGGCTGGCGCTTCCGCAAGAAGAGCGGCGCCCATGCTGGTAATCTTATCACTGGTATTATACTATGCTCGAGAATTCTGGTGAGACGCTAAGCACAGTGGAGGACCTATATGCAGTTTCAAAATTTCTTAAGTCCTCATCCGCAGTTTCGCACTTTTAAGTGCACGTCACGTGAAAGTAGGTTGTCTCTCAAAGTTTTCATTCCAAGGTACGGACTAATCCAGACCCATCCATCGCCCTCTGCTAATGCGTCAACCGTCAACAGCATAAGAAAGTCCAAGATTTACATATTTACAGTGTACATATTACAGATCACAAAAGGCCAATTCTGGACCTCAGAGCATCCAAAAAAGCGCAGCAACCAACGCGGTAACAACCATGGATGACGATGGCGTCAGAAGCATCGATCCGCTTGCTATGTTAAGCAGGGGAAGGACAGGGTCTGGATAATACTCTCCCACAGGGCTTGGGTCCGTCGAGCCGTCCCAGCAGTATTTGTTGAAACATCGCGTGCAGATCTCTGGGGGTTCAGTCCCGGTCCTGTCCATGCTCCGAGACAGTATCGCACACCCAACGCAAGCCGGCCATTCCGGGTCCTGAGTTCCGTTACCCATAGTCACAACTGCGTAGCCGTTGTTGACAATTGCGTTGCGCTCGGAAGTGTTGTAGTCGAGATCGAAGGTGGAGAAATTTGAGTTGAACACATACGGGCTGTTGGCCAGGTAAACAACGAGCGGGCTAGCTCCAGAGATATTCCTTGGGTCGCAACCGAAGAAAGTAGGTCGTTTGACCAGTCCCAGGTTCACGAAGGTGTTGTTGTCCGGAACCGCAGGGAAGGCAGTATTGTTCGATATCGGAGTGCCGAGGGAGCGTTCATAAGTGGCTATGATTGAGGCGCCATTGGGCCATTGCGTAGTGGTGTCGGCGGAGGAATCGATTGCAAAAATGACATCCACATTACGGAACGGTTGAATCACCGGGTGGAGCGGGACGTTTTGGAGATCTTCGCCACCATCCACCAAAGTAAGTCGCCTGTCCTGCGCATTGAGATTCGACTCCTCGTTGTACCCGAAGAAGGGGTTCGGTGTCCAATCTGCAATGTCGTTGTTGGCCTCACCCACGCTGGTCAAAATCGACGTCGCTGCTTCTTTCAGCGCGTCTGGAACTGCGTCAGTCGTGTCGAGCTGGAGCAGGCCTGCGTTGAAGAGGGAGGATGAGGTGCCCATGACGAAACCCGCGTTGTCGAACCCGACGACACATCGTACATTGTCCGGCAGCACCCCCGCGCTAAAATTGGAGCCAACGTAACGAAGTGGAGCGAATGCATAAGTGGTTGGATCGAACGAGCCCAGCTCGAACGGGTTGAACTCGTAGACGGTTGCGTTTAGGGAAATGGCCGTTTCTCCTGGTGCCCGCCCAACAGCCACCAGGATAGGCATGGGTGCTTCACCGTCCCTAAAGAAGGGGTCATCTGCGATTGATGAAAAGGTATAGGCTGCTGCACGTCAGTGGGGTTGATCGCATTGACCGCAAAGCAGTATTGACGCCTACCTGGACCTCCGAGAGGTGCGTCGATGAGCTGGAAGGAAAGTGCCCGGCCCCACAGATCAGTGATGGAAGTGTCGAACCCTGCGGCCGCTTTGTCTTTAACAGAGTCAATCAGTTCTGACCAGTATTCGAACGTGTTCACGACATCCGGCCCTTCCAATATCGAATTTTCAAACTCCCAGAGCGCGCTCTCGTCTTTAGGGGTGGTACTGATGATTTCCTGTACAGTCGTAAAGTTGTTCATGTATAGACTTCCCACCAGCCAACCGCCTCCGGACAGCGCAGAAACGTATGTGGATGCCTGCAGCAAACCCCCAATGTGACCAGCACTTGTTGAGTTGGGCGTGCGACTGTCAAAGGCAGCTATCGCGCCTGCGCCGTTGAGCGTCGCGCGATAGCTTCCACCGGATACTGCGATGGCAATGTTGGGAAGAGCACTGGCGTTGTCCCGGTTGTTGTCTATGTACGCGTTTGTGTCGAACCCAGCAATGTTGAGGCGTGCGAGTAGTTCGCGCATCGCTGGCACTGTCTTCTCTCGGCGCGTGTCCAGCCATGCCGTCTCTTCGTCGGAGAGACGGTCTGCCGTGCGAATGGTCGGACGGTCGGAAGGGCAGTCGACAGTAGCCGGGACGTAGCCATTTGGAGCCTGAGGTGCTCCCCTCTTCCACGATTTCAGTGGCGCTCCAGGGATAACATCCTCGGCCGAGGAAAGGTGTGCGAGTGCGATTGAGACTGATGCGGTTGTTAGAATAGTCCACTGTTATTAAACCATAACTGCGAGAGCATTACCGCACAGGGTAGCGAGTGGTTGGCTCAAGGAGATGACTCTCATCGCAAACGCTTGATGCTGATGTTGGAAAACAACTCTAATGATCTATGTGTATATACATATAATGAATGGCGATGTGTAGATGCGATTGAAGAGAGTTGAGGGATGAGGAATGCTGACTGACGAGCGAGTGTCTCTAAAGAGCTGGATTGCTTTGGTGCCTGGCACCTGGCAACTTCCTGTTGCGCACGCGTTTCAAGTTTTCGAGTCTTACATCATGTAAGAGTGCCAAGCGTGCCAAGGTGCCTAGGTACGGATTACTAGTGCAACGTGCTGGCCTCAGGCTACTTCTGTCCAACTTCCAAGCCACAAACGTTATGTTGTTACTTCCAAGTTGTGACCTCCACCTGCAGCTTCCAAGGTTCTCTCGGATTTCTTGCCAGCTTCTCTTGCAAGCAACAAGGATTGTTCTCATCGTAGGAATGAGGGGTCTTATTATCCATGATTGCCAACCCTCGGCCGACTGGACTCGTTTCCTCATGCGTCCTCGACCGCTTTCTTTTGCTCGTCCTTCTCCTCACCCTGACCCTCCTCCTCCTCCTCCTCCTCTTCTTCTTCTTCTTCCTCTTCCTCCTCCTGATGTCCACCAATTTTCTCAGATTCTTTGTTCTTGTCTTCGCTGAACTTCGCTTCCATCTCTTTCAACTCATTTGGACAGAACATGCGGCAGAGCGTTTTCATATCCTCAAAAACACTAGCCAAAGATTAGCTTGGGATTCCTTTATGAAAGCATGAACACTTACACTTGGCGCTGGCCACTCGAAGGTATTAACACCGAGCAAGAAATATTGAAACGCATAGAGTACAACAAGTTGCGTGCATCCCAATCCTCTGCTACGTGGTCATGAGCTTTTTTCATTCATATCTCCATTAGACTCACCAGGTTCGGATACAGAGAATTGCTCTTTGTAAGCGCGAACATATGTCTTGTTACTGAGACGGTGCCTTGGGGGCCTCCAGTAACCGATTTCATACTCATTGTGTGCATAAAGCGATCCGGCATCAAAAGCAAAGGGTTCCCCTGTGTTCATATCATCTGCGCAATTTTCATCCCATATATCTCCATGAATGAGACACGGCTTGATCGATCGTCCTTCGCTCTGGAGCGGGTTCAGCAGCCGAGGTATCACCTTATCGAAAAGAATCTGTCGAAGGGCATTAAACTCCGGCCAGGTGCCAAATTTTTTCTCGTCTAGGTCCATGGCTTTTGCGAGAATCTTCGAGAACATAACCGTCCAGTCAGACTCCCAGCCCACGTACTGAGGAAGATTACCATGGCAAGTGGTAACATGGAATCCGAATTTTCCAGTTGGTGAGACGGAATTCTTATGCAATTCGGCAAGTCTGGCAGTCAACTTTGGCGGATCTGGTGGTTGCTGTCCGACTTCTCGAAACTCGGCTAGGAGAAAATATCCCGGCCCTTTCTTCAGTGGGCCCCACGCATACACTTCCGGTATGAAGGATGGGACAACAGCGTGCATGGCTTTGAGGGACTCGTACTCGCCCTCGCACATGTGGCGTCCTGGATAATCATTCGGTACAACCTGCCACCATTGAGCCACAGCAGAACATCGAGAACTGGATACAACCCTTCAGGAAATACTTACGAGGCTTCCCATCAGGAAGCTCAGTGACAACCTTTGCCGTCAGACCCCAGAGCGAAGAGCCGTAGTGATAAGCCGTTAGCAACTTCGTGCCCGGTATGGGCAGACCTGCAATACAACCGCATCAGTAAAGGCTATAAGGACGGCATACCGTGGATCCGCTGATCAGTGTAAAGGAAGAAGGAACCTTCTAAGACTGCATCATCTACATTAAAATCGCCGCCAACTTTAGGTGGAAGAATTCGATCCACTGGCGTGCCATTATTGAGTGAGTGCGGATGCACGTAGTCAGTGACAATGGTCTTGTCGGCGGCCATGGCCTGCCTGAGGGCTTCAGATATCCCGCCCATGGCTTTGACTCCTATCAAATCAGATATATACAGTTTGGGTGGTATATGAGAATTCCTGGAAGAAGCAGGCTAGAGGACAAGTTGAGTATTTGAGGTTTGGCTCGGGCGCATATGGATATCTTCTATAAGAGTTCTGATATGAATGATGCGGCCGTGCGCTCTTGATGCAGCCCCGCCCTCAGGCCCCTGTTCGTGATGGGCGATTCGCTCTCACCGGTTGCAGCGGGCGGCTCAAGACTCGGATTCATTGGCGGGTTATATTTACGACACCCGGCTACACATTTCATCGTCGCAATGTGTGCAAGACAAAGCTGCCAATGCCCGACACACCAACGAACGTGTCGATGCTCGAAACCTACTTCTGTACAGTGCTCTGAAAACCATGAAATATAGAGAGGTGCCTTCTGATGCGCGCCGAGCAAGGTGGAATAATGGAACGGGAAAAGCTGGTACGTTTGATAACTCTTCTAGATGTGGGGAATTGGCTTCTAGCTACGGGAAGACCCGGATAGCGGCCGCTTAGTGTTAACGTCGCACATAGTTCGATAGATTGAAACGTCCAAAGTTGGGTAGAATTCCTGATCAACGATGGGACAGCTCGTCCGAGATAAGAAATGACAACCAGGTGGAGAAAGAAGCTTTGATTCTGCGGGAATCCTTGCACACGGAGAGTAATTACTCAGAAACAAAAGCTGGTCGCAGTATCTCTGCGCCGGAGATTCAGCTTTCGCATACGCAACCACAACCACGACATGGCAAGCATGAAGAGGCAAACAGCCGCAAACGCGTTCAAGACCCGCTTGGATTTCATCCAGTATGGCTTCCAGAGACGCCCATCGTCGATGTCATCTTCATTCATGGAATTGGAGGTTCCTGCTGGAGATCGTGGTCCTGGGAGCACGAACCTGCCAACTTCTGGCCTGCGTGGTTGGCCAGCGAACCTGAATTGTCAGAGGCGCGCATCCATACCTTTGGATACTCAGCAAAGACTTTGGGCACCTCTAACGCGATGAACATCCTGGACTTTGCGAAAGACCTGCTCTTCAAGATGAAATATGCATACACTCATGGGGCGGTCATAGGAAGTGTATGACTGCAATCGACTTCCTCTCCTTGGCATATACTAACGGAAGATGTTGCTCATCAGCTGCCAATCATTTTCGTCACTCATTCCATGGGTGGACTAGTGGCCAAAAAAGTGGGTTACCTCTGAATCTTGCTGTCGCATGGATTGACAACCTGAATAGGCATATATGACTGGCAAAAATGACAACGAGTACGAGACTATCATTACCAATGTACAAGCAATGGTTTTTCTGTCAACGCCGCATCGTGGATCTCACGGCGCCAAATTCGCCTCGCAAATTCTACAGCTATTCAATATGTCCAAGGAATACGTCAAAGAATTGTCTTCAAACTCGATCTTTCTCCAGAACATCAATGATGAGTTCAACAACGTGTGTAGAGATCTCAAGCTATTCTCCTTTTACGAAACCATGAAAACCTCCTTTGGAGGAAGTTGCTCCTACGTAGGTTAACCCGCGAGCCAACACCTCAGTGTTCCTTCAGACACTTACAAGAATTCAAGGTAGTCGATAAGGACTCGGGAATCCTCAACCTCGAAAATGAGACCAGTGTACCAATGGCCGCTGATCACCACAACATTTGCAAATTTCCGTCGCGCAATGACCCCGGTTACCGAGATGTTTGCAATGTCTTAAGAAGTGTTGTATATCCGTTTCACGAAGAGAGTAAGTTCACCAGCATGAAAATGAATAGCACCAAATAACCTGTAGCCAAGACTCCAGACGAGGCTCTGTCAATTTGGCTGCCGAACTTGACAACTTGGAAAATATACTTGAAATAGATGGGAGTGACATAACTGAAGATGCGAATAGAGCGCGAAACCTTGTAAAACCTGGCACCTGCGCATGGATCCATGGAAAGAAATGGTTTCAAGAATGGTGGCAGAGTCGAGAAGGGCAGTCCCAAGTACTCTGGTTATCGGGAGCACCCGCTGCTGGAAAATCTGTCCTCGCAGCATACATCGCCGAAAGCCTCCGAACACAGTTAGGAAACGACTGTTGTCAGTACCATGCCCTATCATTTCCGGACAAGAACAAGCGCTCGGCAGTATATCTTCTGCGCTCGCTGGCGTATCAAGTTGCACGTAGCTTCCCTCCTTTTCGCAACCGGATCGTCAAGATGTCGGAGCAGTTTGGCGTTTCATTGGGTAACTTGAGTGCCATCACACTTTGGGAGAAGGTATTTCGCGGCGTGTTGTTCAACATGCCTGTAGGCAAACCCCTATTCTGGATTATAGACAGTCTGGACGAGTCCGACTCAATCAGCACAATCTTTCAATGCCTGAAGAGTTTCAACACGCAGTCCGGTATAAGGATCCTGCTCGTCAGTCGACCAACAACAGACATAACGATGCGTATCAAACAACTTCCGTACGAGTGTTCCATGCATCAGATATCGACATCCGACACTTACGACGATATACGATCGTACGTTACGGATGCTATTGGAAGTATTGTTCCCTCCGGAGTTGCTTCACGACAGCGTATTGCGGATAAGGTGCTATCCAAAGCTTGCGGTAACTTTCTGTGGGTGTCGTTGGCGGTTACGGCACTGGGTCAAAACTGGCACCGGCAGAGCAATATAGATCATGCTTTGAGTGGGTTTCCGGGTGAGATGACTCCAATATATTCTCGAATGTTGCAAAAACTTGAAGAGCAAGAGCCGCAAACAAAGAAGCTGGCTTCCATCATTCTTACGTGGTATGTCGCCCTCAGCATCATACTGGACAAGCATTGGTCTACCATTATCCTCCTCGAAACTAAAAGTAGTCTTTTGTAAGAGGAACATACCGGTCGCTCTGCTGACCTTGCTTAGGGCTACGTTCTCGTTCAGACCACTCACGATTGCGGAACTCAAGGTTGCCTTACAATCGGACTTTCCCGACCTCACCAGCCTGGAAGATACTATTCTTCACATCTGCGGCGACTTTGTTCAAGTCCGTAGCTCAAAGATCGTCCTCGTCCACGAGACTGCCAGATATTTCCTTGTACATCATGAGTCAAGTAATCTTCTAGGCATTACGGCAAGTAAGAGCCAGGAATACATTGCTACCACATGCCTTCAGCATCTGGTCTCAACGAGGGAGCGACCTTGGAGACAGCTGCTGAATATAGTTGAGGTCAGGCGAGCGGGAGAGAATGTCCACAAAGACTCGTCGTCCATTCTAGGGGAAGGCTTCCCCTTTCTATCGTACGCAGCTCGAACCTGGGCTTATCATCTCAGCTTTGCAAAACCTGACTCTCAATCGCTGCGAGATCTGCTCTACAAATTCTTCAAGAGCGATGCGCTGTCCTGGATCAATGTTTTGGCCCTACTCAACGACCTAAAGGCTTTGGTACACTCTGCTCAGTATTTGAAAAGATTCATCAAATCAAGGGAGAAAAGCATGGCAGGAAAGGCACCCGAAAGCTTCAAAGCAGATGACATTGAATACCTGAAATTGTGGGCAACTGACCTCATCAAAGTGGTGGGAAAATTTGGCAGCATACTGATCCAGAATCCTTCCTCGATCTACAAGCTCATACCGCCTTTTTGCCCTGCCAATTCGATTGTCCGAAAGACGTATGGCCAAGCTCACACCGCATTTTCCGTTCATGGCATTTCCTTCAAAGACTGGGACGATTGTCACGCTAGGCTACCTGTTGGTACGGATCACACGGCAGCAAAGGTTGTAGCTACGACAGAGGTCTTTGCAGCCTTGGTACCGCAGACGCAAAGTTTGGTGGTATGGCATGCCGAAACCTGCGAAGAGCTGCACAGGATTCGCCATGGTGAATATCTTACCGAAGTGGCAGTCAACAAGAAGGGCGATCTCGTGTGCACCTCTGGTATAAGGACAATCAAGATATGGGAGCTGGGGTCGGGCAGAGAAGTTGGATGTGTGGAAAAACATAGTGACGATCGCATAATCGCGCTTGCCTTTGGTGCCACTGACGAGGAAATCTTGGTTGGTTATCAGGACCATTTGATCGTGCGCCAGAATTGGGTTTCGAAAGAGCTATTGACCGCTTTTCGCGCTGTTCTAAAGGGGGATTCGGCAGCTCACAATGGACTGCGTGTCGTCAGCTTCAGTCCTGACAGCAACCAGGTCGCTGTGGCCTCCCGCAACAGACCGGTCGATCTCTGGGACATGAGGTCCCACACGCGCACGCATCGTTGTCTGATGAAAGATGAAAAAACTAACGCCGAAGGCGACATCTTCCTAGCACCGGAGGTTATCCAATGGCATCCCACCCTAGGCAACCTGTTCATCTTGTACCATAATACCGCCATGGTGGACTGGAACCCCATGTACGAGGAGCAGACGGAACATGCGATTGGGGCAAAGAGCATGACATGCAGCCCATGCGGCAGATACCTTTTGACAAGCGATCACGATGGTTCGGTCAATGTGTTTACCTTGCCGGACTACGCGCATGACGAAGTCCCGTTATTTCGCTTGCTGTATCATCTCGAGTATCACGAGTTTGTCCGCGACCTTGCTTTTAGTCCGGGCGGCCAGCGATTCTATGACTTGCGAGGTTCAATATGCAGTGTCTGGGAGCCAGACGCTTTAGCGCAGCCCGAGGAGGACGATCAGGATGAGGATGGCAATTCCATAAACGGTAGTCTTTGGAGCGCGAAGCGATCTGAAGCATTTTCCTTCAGCCAGCCACAAATTACAGCTATCGCTAGCGGTCCAGGCGACTTTGGATTCTGCTGTGGGAGGGACGATGGCTCGTTGGCAATCCACGAAATGGGCGCTGGGAAGAAGATCCGTACCCTGCCTGGACACTCCCCCAGCATGGCAATCATCGCGCTGGCATGGTCGTCGTCTGGAAGTTGGATAGCATCTGGCGATGACTCTGGCCACGTGCTCGTCCGCAAAGTTGCCGTGCCGACGTCGGCTGATGCAAAAATGACCGTCTACAAGCCGACAAAGTTCAGGGTCACTGATGGCATACACCAACTGATGTTCAGTTCGGATGAACGATATCTGCTGATCTCGAACTCTTCCAATGATAGCATTTGGGATGTTTCCACAAAAACCGTTAGTCACGTTCGTCAATCGACCTCAACCCAGCAAGCCAAATGGATTGAGCACCCAAAAGATCCGAGCTGTCTGGTGTCGATAGCCTCTGGGTCGATCCACATACGGAAGTGGAATGAGTTCTTCGATGTCACCACAAGCGAAGGGCTCTGCTTTGCTCGGGCATACTCGTCGGTAAGTGGCGTGTCATCTGATGAGAGTCGCCGGAATGATGTTCGTTCACACCGAAATTCACAAACTGCGCATTTTGAGAGATCAACATGGTAGAAAGCCATCTTCAGTATAAACAGCAAGATGGTGGAGCAACGCAGGTCCCACGGCTTTTCGCTGACAGTTTCAGAGCGCCTCCAGACGACTGAACCCGAGTGCGCCAAGCTCGGCTGCAGCCATCTCCCTCAAGATCGGTGATGTGGCTATATCGGAGCACGACAGCAGTGCGGATCTTATCGAATGCGCAACGACAACCAAGGACGGCAGACGCATAATACTTGGCACTTTGCCGCACGCCGAGTGGACTCAAGGTCGACGCAAGCGCCGTCGAATCGAGATTATTCACACCGCGGACATCGACTCTGCCGTGTCCGAGAATCGAAAATCGCTTCCAGTTGGTGTGCACGAACTTGCCGGGGAAGTGGCGAAGTTGCTGGGGACTTTCCACAATCATGTCGTCTTCTTCAACCGTCAATATTGGCTCTGTACGTGGGACATTGATTCCGATGGCGCCGCTTACAAGCGGCATCTGTTTTTACCAAAGGACTGGATCAACTCCGAGACTCTAGGATTGACAGTCCTTACTGACCACGGCACACTCCTGTGTCCCAGAAATGGCGAGGTTGCTGTCATCAGCAATGGCATTAAGTTCTGATAACGGTGGGAAACCCAAAGGCCTCCCGACGTTTTCGGAGTGCCTATATATGATAAGAAGTGCAGAGGACTTCTAGCGCTGCCTTCGTCCTATGCTTGAAAATAAGATACGTTATTAAGAACGTATTCTTTCTACTGCCGACTTCCGACTGAGTAATAGCAGACACAGCTTCCATCTCGACACAGGTGGAGACATATCAGACGCTAGCGCTCTCGGACTAAGGGTAGCTTTCCTACCTGGCTCCCAGTTGGGCACCCAATACCATTGGTAGCATCCTACTTCTCCAGGCAGATGCAGATTCTGTACTAGCATACACCCTTGAGACTTCAGATGCTATTGTTGACTAAAAGTCTATCCACACAAGACGAGACGAAATGCTATTTATGGCCCCTACTGCATAGTTGCGCCATCCTTCCCTTGCTTTTTCCTGTGGCAATTCCCTCTTGAGTGCTAGTGAAGCACTGGTCGAGCGGGGGTAGGTGTCAGTCGGCGGTCTGTGGCTGCGGTCCGCGGCGCCGCGGAACCGGGTAAATTGGCGCTTGATCATCGCGGCCCAGGTTGCGCCGCCGCAGGAGCTTCAAGCTTTCACAGGAGGCTTGAGGCGGCGCTCGCCCACACCACCAACACGCCCGTGTGCCGTCGGAGACTTTCAAGAACTTCGAGCCCGAGCGGTTCGAAACGCTGGATGGCTCCTCTTAACCGAACCACTGCAGTTCACATTACATACACAGAATCGCAAAGACGTACGCTCGAGTCTCGACCACACGCGGGGCGGCGCCGAGCAGGTCAGCAAAAGCCCCATCCGGGAAAGTCAAGACGCCATAAACGGTGCAAAGGGGAATAGGCAAGCCTGTAGCCACCACGTGTGTGGCATGGCGCTCTCGCCGATTGGCCTTCTCATTTGGCCTTTTGGGACATGCTGGGGCTCGTGGCGGATGCATATGCACGTTTGACCTGTTCTCCACCCCGGGACAACCAGCAACTCAGATTGCAGGGCACCCATGACTTCTTCACACCTCGGATGTCACGGAGTTCGGTCGTTCCCAGAGTCTTCTTCTTGTTGTTGTTCTCGTCATCTCATTGTTTTGGAGTTCGTGGTCGTCATTATAAAGCACCGATCTGCCGTCCATCATTTTGAGGGCGAGCTTGTTTAGTATCACCATTTCTTCTCCTTCCTCTTCCCCACGAAAGCGTCGCGGTAGCTCCCGAGACGATCATCGCCCGCAGTCAGCGCGCTGCTGACGCTTCCATCCTCCTCCTCCTCGCTTTTTCTTTTTCTAGTGATTGTCATCATGGCCCGATCTCGTGCCATCGTGAATGCGCCAATTCAACTTACCTCGTTATTGCTCCTTGTCGCACAAGCGCTCTTGGTGATATCACCCTTCAGTCAGCACGGCTTCGCTCAGGCACAGTCGAACATGGGCGTGTTCAATCAGGTTCCTGCTGGCCTTGATGAGGTGGACGTGATCATCGTGGGTGGTGAGTGGAATGAGCACCCAACTGCATCCGTTTACGCGTCCAATTGCGCGCGCGACAGGAAGCAGAATTGGCGGCGGAGATAATGTATGGACTCAATTGCTGACGGCGACTGTTTACAGGTGGCACTGCTGGCTGCGTGGTGGCCTCGAGAATCAGCGACGCATATCCCAAACTGTCCGTTTTGATTATTGAAGGCGGCAAGAACAACTTTCAGAATCCCAGTATCATCTACCCGCTGCTCTTCCTGGGCAATTTGATACCCACCAGCGAGAACACGCTCTTCTATGCAGGTGTTCCGGAGGCTGCACTCAACAACCGCCAAGTGGTGGTGCCTTCTGGCGGTGTGCTTGGCGGTGGCTCTTCCATCAATCTTCTGACGTACAGTCGAGCTCAAAGGGAAGACTTTGACTCGTGGAAAACGCAAGGCTGGTCAGCCAATGATCTGATCCCGTACATGAAAAAGGTACGAACCTTTTTAAGGGCTATACGTTAGTCTTCAAAATATCAAGCTAACTATTATTTTCCACAGCTCGAAACATACAAGGGACCAGGTAACCAGCAAACGCACGGTACCAACGGGCCGGTTCAAGTGACCAAGGGCACCTTCAACGTCCCCGTTTCCCAGGATGGCTTTATCGATGCCGCGGAAGAGGTCGGCTGGCCCGAGAGGGTCGACATCCAGAATCTCGACACCAACAACGCCACCCAACGCAACTTGCGCTACATCAGCAGCGAGGGTCGGCGCCAGGATTCGGCTCACACATATCTGCACCCTCGACTCCAGGACGGCAGGCATCCGAACCTCCGTGTGCTCGTAGAGCATCAGGTCACGCGTGTCCTGTTCAATAACAGCGACAAGAAAGCCGTAGGCGTCGAGTTTCGGGCCAACCCAAAATTCCAGAGCGGTAACACCGCCATCAAGACCATCAGGGCTAAGAAGATGGTCGTTCTCTCTGCCGGTGCTCTCGGCACGCCGCTCATCCTTGAGCGATCTGGCGTCGGCGACCCCGAAATCCTCGGCAAGGCGGGCGTTCCAGTCGTCGAGCGGCTCCCTGGCGTCGGTCGTAATTACCTTGACCACCACCTGCTCGCGCACCCGTACTGGTCAAGCTTGGAGCCTGACCAAACCGTCGATGCCGTCTACGGCGGCCGCGTCGATGTCGGCCGGTTGATCGAGACCAACGACCCGAAGCTCGGCTGGAACGCCGCGGACGTCACTTCCAAAGTTCGGCCTTCCGACGCAGAGGCTGCGGCTCTTGGCCAGAACTTCCTGCAGGCTTGGAACAATGACTTTAAGAATGCTCCGAACAGGCCAATCTCCATCATCACTACCCTCAACGGGTGAGCAAACACAGCTCCCCCAGCATCATAACCGCTAACCGTGCCCCAGTTTCCCAGGAGACCCGTCCACCATCCCCGCCGCCCAATTCATGTCGTCGTCAACTTTCACCGTGTACCCCTACTCGCGCGGCTCCATCCACATCACGGGCAAGTCGCTCGACGCGCCGCTGGACTTCAAGACGGGCTTCCTCTCGGACGCGCAGGGCGTCGACGTCAAGACGTCCATGTGGGCGTACAAGAAGCAGCGCGAGATCCTGCGCCGCATGTCCGTCTACCGGGGCGAGTACGCCCCGGGCCACCCGCCCTTCCCCGCCGGCTCCGAGGCCGAGTGCAAGCGCTACGACGCGCCGCTGCCCGAGGACGTCAAGGACATCGTCTACACCGAAGCGGACGACGCCATCCTCGAGCAGTGGGTGCGGCAGACGGTCGGCACCACGTGGCACTCGATGGGCACGGCCAAGATGGCGCCCGCGTCCCAGCAGGGCGTTGTCGATGGCCAGCTCCGCGTGCATGGCCTCAAGAGGCTCAAGATTGCCGACTTGAGCATCCCGCCGCAGAACGTAGCTGCCAACACCGCGAACACGGCTTTCATCATCGGCGAGAAGGCCGCGGACCTGTTCATCGCTGATCTGGCCGGCGACGATGACGCTGACGATTAGACCTTGATCTTTTGCCAAAAGCCCCTCATCACGCATAGAAATATGAATGGGGGGGAGCGCTCTCGACATCTCTCTGACTCGAACTCGAATCGATAGGGAAGCGCTAAGGAAGGCATATGTTGTTGCCATGTTCTGTTCTTACCTACCTACCTGCTCTTTTGCATTGGTTTTATAAGGATATACCCCTCCCAACCGGGTGAAGGCTGTGTCTTTAGAGACGGACTTAAGTAGCTCTGGTCTC